>Ga0209254_10001982_pt1 | contig 18563 bp, 17 predicted proteins | sample FrelakmetDIP11DI_FD_187148 | JGI IMG/M metagenome (GOLD analysis project Ga0209254, IMG submission 187148) | Freshwater lake sediment microbial communities from the University of Notre Dame, USA, for methane emissions studies - DIP11 DI (SPAdes)... | ecosystem: Environmental > Aquatic >...
CGAGCAGGACCTGCTGAACGACACCGGCGGCGTCCTGGAGACGCTGACCGGCGAAGCCGAGACCCTCTCCGCCGCCCAGGGCAGCGACACCGATATCCGCGCCGAAGCGGCAACCGCGCTGCAGTCGGCGGCCGAAGCCCTCGCGCGTTCGCAGGAAGCTGCAGACCAGGCGGCGGCGGCGCTGTCCGAACTCACTGCCCGACGCAATGCCATCCTGCGCGTCATCGAGGAGCAGACAACCCGCGGCGCCAGGCTCGAGCGCGAATTGTCCGAGACCGCCCAGCGGCGCGCAGCCCTTCTGGCGCAATACAATGTCGAGGGCGATGGCGAGAAACTCGCTGCCGCCGTCGAAGCCGCCGTGGCCGCGGCCTCTGCGGCGGAGGCCGCCGTGGGCGACGCCGAGGCCGAGGCCCGCGCCGCGCGCCAGGCCGAGAGCGACAGCCGCGCCGCCCACGACGAGGCCCGGCGCAGGGCCGACCGGCTGCAGACGGAAGTCCGTACACTGACCAATCTGCTGAAGTCCGGCGGCGGCGACTTGTGGCCCGCGCTGATCGACCGGATCACCGTGACCCAGGGCTACGAGACGGCGCTGGGTGCGGCACTGGGCGACGACATCGACGCCTCGTCCGACGAGGGCGCGCCGGTTCACTGGCGCGGCCTTCCGCCGCTCGGCAGCGTGGCACCCCTTCCCGACGGCGCCTGGGCGCTGACCCAGTTCGTCGAGGCGCCGCCGGCGCTGCAGCGCAGGCTTTCGCATATCGGCGTGGTCTCCAAGGCGCTGGGCCAGGCCCTGCAGCCGCAGCTCAAGCCGGGCCAGCGCCTGGTCTCGCGCGAGGGCGATGTCTGGCGCTGGGACGGCTTCACCGCCGCCGCCGATGCGCCAAGTGCCGCCGCCAAGCGCCTGGCCGAACGCAACCGGCTGGCTCTGCTCGAAGTCGATATGGCCGAGGCCATTGCCGCAGCCGACCAGGCGCGCGCCACCTTCGAGACTGCCCGTGCCGCGGTCGAAGCCGCGGTGAAGACCGAGCGCGACCAGCGCGAGGCGCAGCGCGCCGCCGCATCGGCCGCCGATTTCGCCCGGCGTGCGCTCACCACGCATGAGCGCCAGCTTGCCGAGCGCCTGGCCCAGACCTCGGCCTTGGACGAAGCCCAGCGCCGCATCGAGCAGGCGCTCGGCGAAGCGCGCAGCGCCGCCGCATCCGCTGAAGCCGAATCGCAGGAGCTGCCCGCCCTCGACAATCTGCAAACGGAACTTTCCCGGCTTCGCGACGCGGTGAACCGCGACCGCGCGGCCTATGCCGAATCGCGCGCCCGCCATGACGGGCTCGAGCGCGAGGCTCGCGCCCGCGCCGAACGGCTCAAGGCGATCGCCGCCGAGCAGGCGCAATGGACCGCCCGTGCGCAGCGCGCCGGCGAGCAGATCGAGTCGCTCTCCCGCCGGGCGGAGGAAACCCGCACCACCATCGTCGAACTCGCTGCCCTGCCGCAGCTGCTGGCCGACCGCCGGCTCAAGCTGATGAACACGCTGGCCGAGGCCGAGCAGGCGCGCAAGGTCGCCTCTGATGCCCTGGCCGAAGCCGAGAACGCGGTCCGCGCCGCCGACCAGGAACTGCGCGCCGCCCAGGAACAGGCTTCGGCCTCGCGCGAGGAGCATGCCCGCCTCGGCGCCCGCCTCGAAGCGAGCCAGCAGCGCCTCGAAGCCTGCGAACGCCGGGTGGCCGAGACGCTGAACTGCGCGCCCGCCGAGGTGCCCACCCATGCGGGCCTCGATCCCGAGCGCATCGCGCCCGCCGAGGAGATCGAGAAGAAGCTGCTCGGCCTGCGCGAAGACCGCGAGCGCCTCGGCGGCGTCAATCTCCGCGCCGACGAGGAAGCCGTCGAGGTGGCGAAGCAGCTTGAAGGCCTGATCAGGGAACGCGACGACCTGGTGCAGGCCATCAACAAGCTGCGCGGCGCCATTTCGAGCCTCAACCGCGAGGGCCGCCAGCGCCTGCTCGATGCCTTCGAGACGGTGAACGTGAAGTTCGCCGAGCTCTTCACCACGCTCTTCGGCGGCGGCAAGGCCGAGCTGCAGCTCATCGAGTCGGACGATCCGCTGGAGGCGGGCCTCGAGATCATCGCCAATCCGCCAGGCAAGAAGCCCACCACGCTCTCGCTGCTCTCGGGCGGCGAACAGACGCTCACCGCGCTGTCGCTGATCTTTGCCGTCTTCCTCACCAACCCCTCGCCCATCTGCGTGCTGGACGAAGTGGACGCCCCGCTCGACGACCACAATGTCGAGCGCTTCTGCAACCTGCTCGACGCCATGCTGGAGCGCACCGAGACGCGCTTCCTGATCATCACCCACCACGCGCTGACCATGGCCCGCATGCACCGCCTCTTCGGCGTCACCATGATGGAGCGCGGCGTGTCGCAGCTGGTGTCGGTGAACCTGCAGCAGGCAGAGACGCTGGCGATTGCCAGCTGAGCGGCGGAACGCTCGTTGCCGCGGGTGGAATCGCCTTGCTCCGGGCGGAATCGGGGTGCTGCTCCGGACTTTTCGACGCATCGCAAAATGCAGCCAATTCCTGCTGGCGTTTCAAGATGTTAGAATCCGAATCCAATTCTTGACACATACCCGCCCCGAAACTAAGAAGAGCGCGCTTCGGGAGGGGGTCTTTCCGGGCGCGCGGAACCTTTGCCCGGAAGATCGCAGATCATGAAGAAGCCAGGCAAAGGCAGCACGCCGGAAGACAGGACCCTCAAGGAGCTGGGCGACCTTTCGGAGCGGCTCAAGGACCTGTCCGGCCGCATCGCGGCGGAAAAGTCCGAGCGCGCCGAAAGCCAGAAACCGCCTGCAAGTCTTTCGGGGGCCACGAGCTATGCCAAGGGCTACCGGCTTGCAAGCGAGTTCGTTGCCGGAACGCTGGTCGGTGGCCTCTTCGGCTATGGGTTCGACTGGCTCTTCGGCACGTTGCCTTTCGGACTGATCGTCTTTCTGCTCCTGGGTTTCGGAGCCGGTATCCTGAACATGGCGCGCGCCGCCAACAGGGTGCCACCGGCACAGGAGCGGCTTGGTTCAAACCCGCCGCCAAAAGCGGCTTATGATGATGAAGAAGAGGACTGATCGTGGCTAACGATCCGATCCACCAGTTTCAGATCCAGGACCTCACGGCCCCCGTCAGCATCGGCGGCTACGAGATCAGCTTCACCAATTCGGCCCTCTTCATGGGCGTGGCGGTCGCCACCATCACCGGCATCCTGATCATGGCCACCGCGAAGGGTTCGCTGGTGCCCGGCCGGCTGCAGTCGGTGGGCGAGGTGTGGTACGAGTTCGTGCACAACATGGTGCGCCAGGTACTGGGCCACGAGGGCAAGAAGTTCTTTCCCCTTGTCTTCTCGCTCTTCTCCTTCGTCCTCGTCGCCAACATGCTTGGCATGTTCCCCTATTTCTTCACGGTCACCAGCCATGTGGTGGTCACCGCGGCGCTTGCCGTCTTCGTGGTGGGCCTCGTGGTGGTGGTCGGGATCGCCAAGCACGGGCTCGGCTGGTTCAAGCTCTTCGTGCCGCACGGCGTGCCGCTCGCCATCCTGCCGTTCATCTCGCTCATCGAGATCATCTCCTTTTTCTCGCGCCCGATCAGCCTCGGCCTGCGCCTCTTCGGCAACATGCTGGCCGGCCACATCGTGCTCAAGGTCTTCGCGGGCTTCGTGGTCAGCCTCGGCGCGCTGGGCCTCGGCGGCATCATCGGCGCGGCAGCGCCGCTGGCCATGGCGGTCGCCCTTACTGCGCTGGAATTCCTCGTGGCCTTCCTGCAGGCCTTCGTCTTCGCCATCCTGACCTGCGTCTATCTCAACGACGCGCTTCATCCTGGCCACTGATCAACTCCACAACCCTCAACACAAACCGAAAACTCCAAGGAGACTAAAATGGACGCAGATGCAGCAAAGCTGATTGGTGCCGGTATCGCTTGTATCGGCATGGGTGGCGCCGGTATCGGCGTGGGCCACATCTTCGGCAACTTCCTGGCCGGCGCGCTGCGCAATCCCTCGGCCGCCAGCGCCCAGTTCACCAACGCCCTGATCGGCGCGGCGCTGGCCGAAGGCCTCGGCATCTTCTCGCTGGTTATCGCCCTCCTCCTGCTCTTCGTCGCCTGATCGGCGTCAAGGGAACTCACGTCGGAGCCGGGCCGCCAGCGGGCGGAACGGCTTCCCCATTTGAGGCGTAGCAATGTCGCAGACGACAACAGCCCAGGCCGAAACCACAGGCGAAGTTCCCGCAACCGGACACGGGGATGCGGAGGCCGGCCACACGACCGAAGGCACTGTCGACCACGGCGCCACGGTCTTCCCGCCGCTTGATGTCACCACCTTCCCGTCGCAGCTCTTCTGGCTGGTCATCTTCTTCGGCCTGCTCTACCTGCTGATGAGCCGGGTGGCGCTGCCGCGGGTGGAGAAGATCCTGCATGACCGCGCGCAGCAGATCGAAGGCGACCTCGCCAGGGCCCAGGCCCTGAAGGAGGAAACCGAGAACGCGATCAAGGCCTACGAGAAGTCCCTGACCGACGCGCGCGGGCGCGCCACCGGCATCGGGCAGGAGGCGCGATTTCTCGTTCAGTTCAGCCGGCGGCACGTCGGCCGGCAGCCAGAGGGCGCAGCCGCCGACGCTGACGTCGAGGATGCGCAGCGCCAGCGCCATTTCCGGTATCGAAGGATGGCGCAGCCGGGCCACCGGTGCCTGGCGTTGCGGCGGGCGAACGCGGTAGGCGCTGCGGCGCTGGAAGCGGTAGATCTCCGCGGGCAACGCGGACTGAAGCACACTGGCCATGGCGCCGCGGACCAGGACCAGGTCGTGCAGGTCGAACTGCAGCTTCACGCTGTCGCAATAGGCCACGGCCACGGCTTCGTCGAATGCCACCAGGCGCGCCAGCAGCGCCGACCCGGCGTCGGCGCTGAAGGTCATCCGCCGCTGCGGCGTGTCCAGCGCCCACAGCGTGGTCATGAGCATGTCGCCGCCGGGGCTGCTCAGCATCACCGGCACGTTGCCGTCGCGCAGTTCGCGCAGGACGCGCAGCCGCTCGGCCTCGGAGCGGACACGGAAATCGGCCCAGGCGTCGGCATCGCCTGCGGCGTCGAGTTCGGCGGGTCGGGTGTCTTCGAACATCTCGCGTACCAGGTTCGGCGATGCAGCGGCGCTCAGTGCAGGGTCTGCCGGCGGCCGGCCAGCGTGTCTTCGAGGTCCTGCAGCCAGGGTTCGGCCAGGTGGCGGATCTCGGCGTCGTTGACCAGGATGCGCTGCATGATCCGCGACTTGATCTGTGCCGTCTGGCGCGCCGAGGCCGGCTCGGCCGCGGCGCCGTCAGCGGGCTCCTGCGCGGCGTGCTTGAGCTGGCTGATCAGCAGCCCGCAGGCCCCTTCGAGCTTGACCACTTCGTCCCAGTGGCCGGCGCGGGCGGCTTCCAGCATGTCGGTGCTGGCGCGTTCGATGGCTTCGTAGTAGTTCAACAGTTCGGGTTGCATCGGCGAGGCCCTGTTCGATGGGATGGGTCGCGGGCTTTCAGGCGCCGTGCAGTGCATCGGCTTGGGCGCGGATCGAAGCCCAGGCCTCGCGCACCGGCGTCATGAGCGCGGCGCACTCTTCGAGCGCGCCTTCGTCGTTCTTCAGGTTGGCGTGGGTCAGGCGCGCCGTGATGTAGGCGTACAGGTCGTGCAGGTCGCGCGCCAGGGCGCCGCCCTGTTGCAGGTTGAGCGCCGAACGCAGGCCTTCGTCGACGATGCGCACGGCACGGCCGATGGCGCGGCCCTTGGCGGCAATATCGTTCGCACGCAAGGCGCCGCGGGCTTGCGCCAGCGACTCGAACAGGCCGTCGAACAGCATCGTGACCATCTGGTGCGGCGACGCGTCGCCGTGCACCTGGCTGTCGAGATGAACCTGCTGGTACAGCCCGCAGTGCCGGGCGGCGCTGTTCGGGCGGAAGGCGGGAGTCGGGTACATGGTGGGGCGTTGGGTGCGTCGGTGTCTGACCTGCCTGTATATCGGCTGGCCCGGCGGGCAGCTTGAGTGCGGCAACAGCGGGTGAAACACCGCTGAAAGCCGACGCGGCCGGCGCGCGCGGCAAGGCGGCGCGCATGCGGCCGGGCGTGCGGCACCTGGAGCCCGTGGGAGGGTGCGGGCGCGGCAGAATGCAACCGGCCCGGAACGGCGCAGGCCGGCCACGACCGCACCGCGGTGCGTGGCCGCGGCAGGTGCGAGCGTTTCAGTGCCGCGCCGCACCGCGCCCGGCGGCGCGCACGCGTGCCGGGCCAGTCAGCCGTTGCTGCTGCGGTTCAGCAGCTCGACCTGCTGCGAGACATACGCGCTCAGTCCGTTGAGCTGCGCCATCCGGCTGTCGAGCGCGGTGTACTGCGCGCGCAGCCGCGACTCGACCATCGCCATGCGGTCGTTGAAGCGCTCCTGCTCGGTGCGGTTGCGCGACAGCCGCTGCTTCAGGCCGTCCTCGCGCGATTCGAGCGCGCCGCCGGTGCCGGCATTCAGGTCGGCCAACGCATCGAAGCGGCGCGCGATGCCCACCGCCAGCGGATTGCCGCCGCCGTCGGCACTGAACAGCTTCGCCAGTTCCGGCAAGTTGGCCAATGCGCTGGCGAGCTTGCCGTCGTCGACCTTCAGCGATCCGTCGCGCTGCAGCGAGATGCCGGCCGACGACAAGGTGTCGAACACCGACGAAGCGCTGGAGCCGGTGGCCACCAGCGAACGCAGCTGGCCCTGCAGAGCCACGGCAACGCGGTCGCCCTGCAGCGTGGCCGAGGTCTTGGTATCGGCGTTGTAGCGGGTCTGGTCGGCGAGAAATTTGTTCGCTTCGTTGTAGGCGCCGACGAACTGCTGGATCAGCGTCTTCATCGCCTCGGTGTCGCGCGCCACGCTCACCTCCACCGGGCCGGTGGTGGTGCGGGCCACCTGCAGGGAGACACCGTCGACGAGGTCGTCGAGCTGGTTCGATGCCGAGACCACGGGCGCCCCATTGACGCTGGCGACGAGGTCCACCGCGCGCTGGTTGCCACTGGCAGGTGCGCCGCCCGGCGGGTTGAAAGCCAGGCGCGACAGGCCGCTGTCGTCGAGCGGGTTTGCGTCGTCGTCGGTGGCCGTGATGCGGAACCCGCTTTCGGCGCCGGTGGCGGTGGAACGCAGCACCAGGCGTGAACCCTGGCTGTCGTTCAGGATGGCCGCGGTGACGCCGGCGTCGGCGGCATTGATCTTGTCGCGGATGCCGACCAGGGTGTCTTCGCCGCTGCCGATCACGATGGTGGCGCTCTTCAGTGGCACCGTCGGCGTGAAGGCCAGGAAGTCCTGGTTCCAGCTGCCGAATTCGATCATCAGCGTGCCGGTGCCCACGCTGGCGGCGGCCGAGGGCAGCCGCGTGGTGGCCACCGACTGCGCCTGGGCAAGCTGGGTCACTTCCAACTGCAGGTTCACCGGCGTGGCGCTGCCGCTGGAGGTGACAGTGAGGGCCGCGGTGTCCGCCGACGTGGCCCGGGTCTTGTTCCAGGTCGCCGCCGTGGCCAGCTTCTCGGCCGCGTCGCCCAAGGCCGCGATGCGCGACTTCAGCGCGCCGTAGGTGGAGAGCTGGGTTTGCGTGGTGCTGGCGGTCTGCTGCAGGCGCGCCAGCGGCCGGCTCTCGATGGCCAGCAGCTGGTTGATGATGGAGTTGACATCGAGGCCGCTGCCGATGCCGGTGGACTGAATGGCCATGCCGATCTCCCGATCCTTGGCGGTCTATCGGCAGCGCGGCCCGGTTCTTTAGCGGTGCGGCGCAGAATTCTCTGCGTGCCCGCCGGGGCCGAGGCCGGGCTTCAGCGCTGCAGCAACTGCAGCACCTGCTGCGGCAGCTGGTTGGCCTGCGCCACCATGGCGGTGCCGGCCTGCTGCAGGATCTGGGCGCGCGACATGTTGGCGGTCTCGGCCGCGAAGTCGGCGTCCATGATGCGGCCGCGCGCGGCGGCCAGGTTCTCGGCGCTGACGGCGATATTGCTGATCACGGTCTCGAAGCGGCTTTGCACCGCGCCCAGGTTCGCGCGCGAGGTGTTGATCTGGGCCAGCGCCTTGTCCACCTGCACCAGCGCCGTCTGTGCGCTGCCGAAGCCGCTGACGTTCAGCCCGGCGATGCCGGTGGTGGCGACGGCGGCGGTGGTGGCGTTGGCAAAGCCGGCGACGGTGGCGTCGTTGGTGGTGCCGGTGATCACGATTGAGGCGTTGTTGTTGCGCAGACTGATCTGGCCGGTGGCTGCATCGTAGGACGCCGAGGTGCCGCTCTGCGCCGAAACGCTGTTGATGGCCGCCACCAGCTGGTTGGCCCGTTCACCGGCGCTGCCGGCGGCCGGCAAGGCGCCGATGTCGATGCCGTTGATCACCACGCCACCGGCGGCAATGGCCGTGGCGAAGCCGCTCAGGCCGCTGGCGGCCACCGACGCAGTGGCAATATTGGTGGTGCCGCCGAGTTGCGCCAGCGTGGCGTTGGCGATCGAGGCCACGGTGATGGTCTCGCCGGCGTTGGCGCCCACCTGGAACTGCTGCGAGGTGAAGGTGCCGTCGAGCAGCTTGGTGTCGTTGAAGCTGGTCTGCGTGGCGACGCGGGCGACTTCGTCCTTCAGCGAGGTGACCTCGGCATTGAGCGCGTCGCGGTCGGTCTGGCTGTTCGTCGCGTTGGAGGCCTGCACCGCCAGTTCGCGGATGCGCTGCAGCATGTCGCCGACCTTGCCCAGCGCACCTTCGGCTGTCTGGGCCAGCGAGATGCCGTCGTTGGCGTTGCGCGCCGCCACTGTCATGCCCCGCACCTGCGTATTCATGCGCTCGGCGATGGCCAGGCCGGCGGCGTCGTCCTTGGCGCTGTTGACGCGCAGGCCCGACGACAAGCGTTGCATCGAGGTGGCCAACGTGGACTGACTCGTATTCAGGTTGCGCTGGGCGTTCAACGAAACGATGTTGGTGTTGATCGTCTGGGCCATGTGGACATCTCCGGGCTTCGGTGTCGGGTCAGACCCTCGCGGGCCGGTTGGACAGGCTGCCTTTCGAGATGCCTGCCGGTGTGCCAATGGTCGGCAATCTGCCGTGGCCCGAAGCGCCGATAAGCCGAGTCAAGCCCGGCCATTTCGCGGCCGCAAATGAGAAAAAGGGCCCCGAAGGGCCCCCCGCGCGCTGCGCCCGAAATCCTGGCTGCTCAGCGCAGCAACTGCAGCACCTGTTGCGGCAATTGGTTGGCCTGGGCGACCATGGCGGTGCCGGCCTGCTGAAGGATCTGGGCGCGCGAGAAGTTGGCCGTTTCCTGCGCGAAGTCGGCGTCGACGATGCGGCCGCGCGCGGACGCCACGTTCTCGCTGGCGATCTGGATGTTCGAGACCACGTTCTCGAACCGGCTCTGCAGCGCACCCAGGTTGGCGCGCGAGGTGTTGATCTGCGCCAGGGCCTTGTCCACCTGCACCAGCGCCGTCTGCGCACCGCCGAAGCCACTGACCTCCAGCCCGGCAATGCCGGTGGTGGCGACGGCCGCGGTAGTACCGTTGGCGAAGCCGGCGACGGTGGCGGAGTTGGTGGTGCCGGCGATGACGATCGAGGCGTTGTTGTTGCGCAGACTGATCTGACCGGTGGCAGCGTCGTACGACGCCGACGTATTGGTCTGCGCCGAAACATTGTTGATCGCGGCCACCAGCTGGTTGGCCCGCTCGCCGGCACTGCCGGCAGCGGCGATCGCGCCGATGTCGGTGCCGTTGATGGTCACGCCGCCGGCGGCGATGGCCGTGGCGAAGCCGCTCAGGCCGCTGGCAGCCGCCGAGGTGGTGGCGATATTGGTGGTGCCGCCGAGCGTGGCCAGCGTGGCGTTGGCGATCGAGGCCACGGTGATGGTCTCGCCGGCATTGGTGCCCACCTGGAACTGCTGCGATGAGAACGTGCCGTCGAGCAACTTGGTGCCATTGAAGCTGGTCTGCGTGGCGACGCGGGCGATTTCGTCCTTCAGCGAGGTGACTTCGGCGTTGAGTGCGTCGCGGTCGGTCTGGCTGTTGGTGGCGTTGGACGACTGCACCGCCAGTTCGCGGACGCGCTGCAGCATGTCGCCGACCTTGCCCAGCGCACCTTCGGCGGTCTGGGCCAGCGAGATGCCGTCGTTGGCGTTGCGCGCCGCCACGGCAAAGCCGCGCACCTGTGCATTCATGCGCTCCGAGATGGCCAGGCCGGCGGCGTCGTCCTTGGCGCTGTTGACGCGCAGACCCGATGACAGGCGCTGCATCGAGGTGGCCAGCGAGGACTGCGTCGAGCCCAGGTTGCGCTGGGCCGTCAACGAAATGACATTGGTATTGATGGACAGGGACATGAAGATTCTCCGAAGTGTTGATGACCACAGGCAAGTGCCTGGCAGGCGCCGCGGCCGACATCCTTAGGCAAACGCCGCCTGCCTGCAACTCCCGCAGCACGCGGCCTTGTGCCCGCGTTGCCGCGAAACCCGCCCGGGCCTTTTCGTTGCCGGCGCCTGCTGGACCAGTCCTTGATCCTGGCTGCAGGCGCCGAACCCCGTTCTTGGTCCGGACCCCGTGCCGGCACTGGGCAGGCACGTTGAAGCCGTTTTCGTCAACTGCCGCAAAAGCTTTAGCACCCGGCTACGGCGACGCGGCCCCGGCTCGCGCGGCGCGACGACAATGCCGCGCTGCCACGACACAAGACGCGCCATGAACGACCCCATCGACCTGCGCTCCGACACCGTCACCCGCCCCACCGCCGCCATGCGCGCGGCCATGGCCGCCGCGCCGGTGGGCGACAGCCAGTACGGCGAGGACCCGACGACGAACCTGCTGCAGGAACGCTGCGCGCAACTGCTGGGCAAGGAAGCGGCGCTGTGGCTGCCCTCGGGCACCATGGCCAACCAGGTGGTGCTTCGCGTGCTCACGCGGCCGGGCGACGAGGTGATCACCAGTCGCGAGGCACATGCCGGCTGGCACGAGACCGGCGGCGCGGCGGCCAATGCCGGCGTGCAACTGGTGGAAGTGGGCCGGGGCGGGCTGTTCAGCGCCGACGAATTTCTGGCCGCCATCAAGCCACGCGGCCTGCCGGTATTCCCGCCCACCACGCTGGTGGAGATCGAAAACACCCACAACCGCGGCGGTGGCGTCGTCTTTCCGCAGGACGAGGCGGTGCGTATCTGCGCCGCCGCGCGCGAACGCGGCCTGGCGAGTTTTCTCGACGGCGCCCGGCTGTGGAATGCCGCCGTGGCCAGCGGCCGCAGCGAAGCCGAACTGGCGGCGCCTTTCGACATGGTGGCGGTGGCCTTTTCCAAGGGCCTGGGCGCGCCGGGCGGTTCACTGCTGGCCGGCAGCCGCGCGCTCATCGCCGCCGCCGACCGCCACCGCCGCATGCTCGGCGGCGCCATGCGGCAGACCGGCATCTTCGCCGCCGCCGCGCTGCACGGGCTGGACCATCATCGTTCGCGGCTGGCCGAGGATCACCGCCAAGCGCGGCGGCTGGCCGAAGCGCTGGCCGAATGCCCTGCGGTAGTCATCGACCTCGCCACGGTGCAGACCAATATCGTCGTCTTCCAGCTCGCCGCCGATGCGCCCGACGCCGCCACGCTGGTGGCCCAGGCGCGCGAGCGCGGCGTGCTGCTGAATGCCTTCGCGGCGCGCACGGTGCGCGCGGTGGCGCACCTGGACGTGAGCGGCGAGCAGGTGACCCGCGCGGCGGCGGTGCTGCGTGAATTACTGGGCTGACCGGGGCGCGCCGTTCAGCGTGTGACCGGGTGCGCCAGGTCGCGGATCAGCGTCGGGCCCGCGCGGCGTTCCACCTCGGCCATCAGGCCCTTGAACCAGCCCAGCGGCGCCAGCGCTTCGAGCACCACGAACATCGGCGCCACCAGCAGGCCCACCAGGTCGTCCACGAACGCCGGCTTGCGGCCTTCGTAGTAATGGCCGATGAACTGGACGATCCAGCCGACGACGAAGAAACCCAGTCCCCAGCCCAGCCAGCCCGCCAGTCCGCCAGTCACGGCGTGGGCCAGCAGGACGAACAACCCGACCGCCAGCGCCGTGACGGCGCCCAAGGCGGCGTGGCCCCGGGTCAGGTACCAGGCCGCGGCCAGGGTGTAGGCGAGCCAGGCGGGGGTCAGCGCCAGGTTCCCGGCCGTCACCGCGGGCCGGGCCAGCAGCACGCCAACGCCGAAGACGATCATCGGCACGCCGACGAAGTGGGTGGCGATATTGCGCCGGTCGCGGTGGTACGCGGCGTAATCGGCCAGCAGATCGACGGCGGGGCGGAAGGGCGTGGACATGGCGGTTCTCCGTGAGGGACCCATGCTAGCGCAGCCTCCTAGAATCAGCGCAGCTTCGAAGGGGTGGCATGAGCATCAAGAGCGATAAATGGATCCGCCGCATGGCCGAGCAGCACGGCATGATCGACCCGTTCGAGGCCGGCCAGGTGCGCTTTGCGCCCGACGGCCAGAAGATCGTGAGCTACGGCACCAGCAGCTATGGTTACGACATCCGCTGCGCACCCGAATTCAAGGTCTTCACCAATATCTACAGCACGGTGGTGGATCCGAAAAATTTTGACCCCAAGAGCTTCGTCGACATCGAGAGCGACGTCTGCATCATCCCGCCCAACAGCTTTGCGCTGGCGCGCACGCTGGAATATTTCCGCATCCCACGCAACGTGCTCACCATCTGCCTGGGCAAGAGCACCTATGCACGCTGCGGCATCATCGTCAACGTCACGCCCTTCGAACCCGAGTGGGAAGGCTACGTGACGCTGGAGTTCAGCAATACCACGCCGCTGCCGGCCAAGATCTATGCCGGCGAGGGCTGCGCGCAGGTGCTGTTCTTCGAAAGCGACGAGGTCTGCGAGACCAGCTACAAGGACCGTGGCGGCAAATACCAGGGGCAGCGTGGCGTGACGCTGCCCAAGACCTGACCACCCTCGACGGGAGCTCGGCATGAAGTGGGAAGGGCATGAACAAAGCCGCAATGTCGAGGACCGGCGCGGCGCGGGCGGCCTGGGCGGGGGCCGGCGCGTCGGCGGGCGCGGCATCGGCATCGGCGCCATCGTGGTGGCGCTGGTGGCGGGCTGGATCTTCGGTATCAATCCGCTCACCGTGCTGGGCCTGCTCAGCGGCGGCGAGACGGCCGCACCCGTGGCAAGCCAAGGCCCGGCGCGGCCACCGCCGGCCGAAGACCGGGCCGCGATGTTCGCTTCCACCGTGCTGCGCGATACCGAACAGGTTTGGGGCCAGGTCTTCCAGGCCGCTGGCGGCAGCTACCGCGAGCCGCGCATGGTGCTGTACCGCGGCGTCACGCCCACGGCCTGCGGCACCGGGCAGTCGGCCATGGGACCGTTCTACTGCCCCGGTGACCAGCGCGTCTATTTCGACCTCGACTTCTTCGACAGCCTGGCCAGCCGCATGGGCGCCCCGGGCGATTTCGCCCAGGCCTACGTGATCGCGCACGAGGTCGGCCACCATGTGCAGAACCTGATGGGCATCACGGGCAAGGTCGACGCCCAGCGCGGCCGCGTGTCGCAGGCGCAGATGAATGCGTTGTCGGTGCGCGTGGAATTGCAGGCCGACTGCCTGGCCGGCGTGTGGGCCCACCACTCGCAGCAGGGCAAGGGCTGGCTCGAACGCGGCGATATCGAGGAAGCCATGAATGCCGCGGCGCAGATCGGCGACGACCAGTTGCAGCGTCAATCCTCGGGCGCGGTGCGACCGGAAAGCTTCACGCACGGCAGCAGCCAGCAGCGCATGACCTGGTTCAAGCGCGGGCTGGACAGCGGCAGCCTGGCGCAGTGCAACACCTTCGACGCGCGACTGTAGGCGCGGCCACGCCATGAACCACCCTGCGAACCGGCTCGAACGCATGGCCAGCCTGCGGGCCGGCGGCAAGGGCAAGGTGGTGAGCGCGGCCGAGGCGCTGGCGCTGGTGCGCGACGGCGACACGGTGGCCAGCAGCGGCTTCGTCGGCATCGGCTTTGCCGAAAACCTGGCGGTGGCGCTGGAGGCCCGCTTCCTGGCCAGCGGCGCGCCGCGCGGCCTGACGCTGGTCTATGCGGCAGGGCAGGGTGACGGCAAGGAGCGCGGCCTCAACCACCTGGGCCACGAGGGCCTGGTGGCGCGCGTCATCGGTGGCCACTGGGGCCTGGTGCCCAAGCTGCAGAAGCTGGCGGTTGAAAACCGCATCGAGGCCTGGAACCTGCCCCAGGGCGTGATCTCGCATCTGTTCCGCGATATCGCCGCCGGCAAGCCGGGGCATCTGTCGCGCGTGGGCCTGGGCACCTTCGTCGACCCGCGCCACGGCGGCGGCAGGATCAACCAGCGCACCACTGAAAACCTGGTGCGGCTGATGCCGATCGACGGCGAGGACTACCTCTTCTACAAGGCCTTTCCTATCGACGTGGCGCTGATCCGGGCCACCACCGCCGACACCGAGGGCAACCTGACGATGGAACGTGAGGCGCTCACGCTGGAGAGCCTGGCCATCGCGATGGCGGTGCGTAACAGCGGTGGCATCGTCATCGCGCAGGTCGAGCGCGTGGCCGAGGCACATTCGCTGCATTCGCGCGCTGTGAAGATCCCCGGCATTCTGGTGGATTGCGTGGTGGTGGCCGAAAAGCCCGAATATCACCAGCAGACCTTCGCCGAGCCCTACAGCGCGGCCTTCGCCGGCGAGCTGCGCGTGCCGGCGGCGCACGTGGCGCCGATGCCCTTGAACGACCGCAAATTCATCGCGCGTCGTGCGGCGCTGGAATTGCGGCCGAATGCGGTGGTGAACCTGGGCATCGGCATGCCCGAGGGCGTGGCCGCGGTGGCGGCGGAAGAACACGTGATCGACCTCATCACGCTCACCGCCGAGCCGGGCGTGGTGGGCGGCATTCCGGCCGGGGGCTTGAATTTCGGCGCCGCGGTCAATACCCAGGCCGTCATCGACCAGCCCTACCAGTTCGACTTCTACGACGGCGGTGGTCTCGACATCGCCTTCCTCGGCCTGGCGCAGGCCGACGCCGAAGGCAATGTCAACGTCAGCAAGTTCGGCCGCCGCCTGGCCGGCGCGGGCGGCTTCATCAATATCAGCCAGAACGCGAAGAAGGTGGTTTTCGTCGGTTCCTTCAGTGCCGGCGGCGCGATCAAATTCGTGCAAGAGGTCGAGCAGCGCACCTTCGCCGGGCGCGAGGCCTGGCGGCGCGGGCAACCGGTGCTCTACGTCACCGAGCGCTGCGTCTTCGGGCTGCACGAGCAGGGCATCGAACTGCTGGAGGTGGCGCCAGGCCTGGACCTGGAACGCGACATCCTGGCCGGCATGGCCTTCCGGCCCGTGATCGAGCGCGAACCCAGGCTCATGGATGCCGCGCTCTTCGCCAATGCCCCGATGGGCCTGCGCGCGCGCGTGCTGATGCTGCCGCTGGCCGACCGCTTCACCTACGACCCGGCGAGCCGCACCTTCTTCATCAATTTCGAGCGCCTCAGCATCCGCAACGCCGACGACGTGGAGGCCGTGCGCCAGGAGGTGGAAAAGCGCCTGGCGCCACTGGGCCACAAGGTTCTTGGCGTGGTCAACTACGACCACTTCGCGCTCGACCCCCAGGTGCAGGACGAATGGGCGGCGATGGTGCGCGAACTGGTCGACCGCCACTATATCGACGTGGCGCGATACACCACCAGCGGCTTCCTGCGCGCCAAGCTGGGGCCCGCGCTGGCCGCGCGCGGCGTGGCGCCGCACATCTTCGAAACGGCCGAGGAGGCCCGGCGCGCGCTGCGCAGCGATTGATCGGCGAAGTCGCTCGCTTCAGCGCAGCCAGGCCACGCGTGCCACGCACACTTCGGCCGTCATGGCCTCGCCCAGCGCCAGGACGCCGATGCGTCGCACGGCGGCCGCTTCCAGCGTGCCGCGGTGGCGGTAGGGCGTGAAAGCGCTGAACGGCAGCTGCACCGTGTGCCACACCGGCGGGGCCGTGAAGGTGGCGCGCCAGGCCTGCCAGGGCAGGGTCATGTCCGCGGTGCGCAGGTGCACTCCGTAGCGGCGGCCGTTGCCCAGCACGTCGAGTTCGATGCCGCGCCAGGGCCCCTGGGGCGGCGCGGGCAGTTCCAGCGCCATCTGGATGAAGCCGCCGTTGTTTTCGAGCCGGACCTCACCACGCAGGCACAGCGCCGGGCGACCGGCCGCTGTTTCGGCCGTCATGCGGCCACGGGAGAGACCACCCATCACGCCGTCGGTGAAAAAACGCCAGGCCGCCGGCGCCAGGGCGCTGCGGTCGTCGATGACGACGGCGGACGCGGGCTCGGCGCGGTCGGCGGGCAAGGCGGAATTCGTCATGGCGACAGGCCTCGCTGCAGCGTCAGTCGCTCAGCCGTCGCTCAGCCATCAATCAGCGCCGGGTCCCAGGCGTGCACCGTCTGGCGCTGCGTGCCTAGCTCTTCGATGCCCAGCTCCATCACGTCGCCCGGCTTCAGGTACACCGGCGCCGGCTTCACGCCCATGCCCACGCCAGGCGGCGTGCCGGTGGTGATGAGGTCGCCGGGGTTCAGCGTCATGAAGCGGCTGAGGTAGCTCACGAGCTGCGCCACGCCGAAGATCATGGTGCCGGTGTGGCCCGTCTGGCGGCGCTGGCCGTTGAGGTCCAGCCACAACGAGAGATTCTGCGGGTCGCCTATCTCGTCGGCCGTCACCAGCCAGGGGCCCACCGGGCCGAAGGTGTCGCAGCCTTTGCCCTTGTCCCACTGGCCGCCGCGTTCGAGCTGGTATTCGCGTTCCGAGATATCGTTGACGACGCAGTAGCCGGCCACGAACGCCAGCGCATCGGCTTCGGACACATAGCGCGCCCGCGTGCCGATGACCACGCCGAGCTCCACCTCCCAGTCGCTCTTCACCGAACCCTGCGGCAGCACCACGGCATGGTGGCAGCCCACGGCGCTGTCCACCGTCTTCATGAAGACGATGGGTTCCTTCGGTATGGGCATGCCGGCTTCGGCGGCGTGGTCGGCATAGTTCAGGCCGATGCCGATGAACTTGCCCATGCCGGCCCAGGGCACGGCCAGCGTGCCTTGCGACACCACGGGCAGGCTGGTCGGGTTGATGCCGCGCAGGCGGTCCAGCGCGGCCGGCGACAGCGTGGCCGCCGTGATGTCGGCGAGCAAGCCGGAGAGGTCGCGCAACTGGCCCTGGTCGTCCAGCAGGCCGGGTCTTTCGTGGCCCTTGGGGCCGTGGCGCAGCAGTTTCATCTTGACTTCTCTCTCCTCGTGTTGATCGTGTGTGTGTGTGGCAGCGTGCGGGCCTTCAGCCGCGGCCGACAAATGGCATCTTCGTCGCCATCACGGTCATGAACAGCACGTTGGCGCTGAGCGGCAAGCGCACCATGGCCATGAAGGTGTCGACCAGCGATGGCAGGTCCATGCGCGACTCGGGCTTCATGCTGCCGTCGGCCTGCAGCACGCCGTTCACCATGCGCGCCGTCATCTCGCTGGCGGCGTTGCCGATATCGATCTGGCCCACCGCAATGTCCCACGGCCGGCCGTCGAGCGCCGCAGTCTTGGTCAGCCCGGTGATGGCATGCTTGGTGGCGGTGTAGGCGATCGAGCCCGGCCGCGGCGCATGCGCCGAGATCGAGCCGTTGTTGATGATGCGCCCGCCCATCGGCCGCTGTTCCTTCATCAGTTTGAAGGCCTGCGAGAGGCAGTAGAAGGCGCCGTTCAGGTTGACGTCCACCGTGCGCCGCCATTCTTCGCCGCTCACGGCGTCGGGCGTGGTGGATGCCAGTCCGGTGCCGGCATTGTTGAAAAGCAGGTCGAGGCGGCCGAAGCGTGCGCGCAGGCTTTCGAAGGCGGCGGCGACCTCGGCCTCCCGCGCTACGTCGCAGGACATCACCACCGCCCGCGCTGCGGCCGCGCCGGCGGCGCTGGCGGTTTCCTGCAGCGCGTCGGCGCGTCGGCCGACCAGGGCCACTGTCCAGCCCTCGGCCAGCAGGCCCAGCGCGCAGGCGCGGCCGATGCCGCTGCCGGCACCGGTGACGAGGGCGATCTTGTCGGTCATGGACCGCGTTCCTTGGTGGCTGTTCGATGGGAGGCCGTTCGGGGCGTGGGGCCGCGGCGCGCCTGAGCTTCGAATACTATGGCGAGTGCTGCGGCCCTGTCAGCCGTGGAACCCCCTGGGGCCCGGTCGTGCCGGGCCAACCATCGCCGTCGTTGACCATGACCACCTTCATCAAGACCGTTCTCGCCACTGAAGCCGACGGCCGTGCCCGCTTCCACCAGGAAACGCTGGCGCTCACCGAAGGCAAGCCGGCGGCACGGCTTTCGTCCCTGCTGCCCAGTGGCGGCTACCAGCTGCGCGAAAGCCCGGTGGGTTTTCGCAGCGACTTCCATTGCACGGAACACCCGCAGTGGGTCTTCATCCTGCGCGGGCAGATGGAGATCGGTCTGCAGGACGGCAGTTCGCGGATCTTCGGGCCCGGCGAACATTTCTACTCGGCCGACCTGCTGCCCGCCGGCGCCAGCTTCGACACCGCCGTGCACGGCCACTGGAGCCGGCAGGTGGGCAGCGAGCCGCTGGTGACGCTGTTTCTTCGT
>Ga0209254_10001983_pt1 | contig 18563 bp, 17 predicted proteins | sample FrelakmetDIP11DI_FD_187148 | JGI IMG/M metagenome (GOLD analysis project Ga0209254, IMG submission 187148) | Freshwater lake sediment microbial communities from the University of Notre Dame, USA, for methane emissions studies - DIP11 DI (SPAdes)... | ecosystem: Environmental > Aquatic >...
TTCATGATGATGATACTCAATAAGGGTATGCATAACGGTAAGAAAATATTAAGTGAAGCATCGATACAGGAAATGCAGAAACAGCAATATGGAAATCTGACGGTGAAATATGTCCCCAAATTACTCGAAGGCTTTGGCCATGGCCTTGGCTTATGGTTACAGGAAAGAGATGATGCGGGAAATGCCACGGTGATCAGCAGTCCCGGGCTTTTCGGTACCTGGGCATGGATAGACCTTAAAAGAAACTATGCTGCCATTATCCTTCCCAAAAAAGAAGAGAGCGATCAGAAAAAAGAAGCCTTCCTGGGCATTAAAGATGAAATTGATGCGCAGATACAATAAATCAATTGCAACTTGACCGCAACCGAAAAACATACGCAACTGGTCAGGCACTTGTCGGCGGAGCTGGGTTTTGATTTCTGCGGGATCGCAAAAGCGGTGCGTCTGGATGCAGATGCGCGGCGGCTGGAAGCCTGGCTGAATAAAGGGATGCATGGCTCGATGTCGTATATGGAAAAATACTTCGACCAGCGCGTTGACCCTACCCTGCTGGTCCCCGGCTCGAAATCGGTGATCACCCTCCTGTTGAATTATTACCCTTCCGAACAGCAAAACAAAAATGCCCCTAAGGTATCCCGTTATGCTTACGGCCGGGATTATCATGAAGTGATCCGGGAGAAACTGAACATGTTTCTTTTGCGCATGCGCGAATCCGTTGGTGAAATTAACGGCCGTGGTTTTGTGGATTCCGCCCCCGTGCTGGAACGCGCCTGGGCGCAACGCACCGGCCTCGGTTGGGTAGGCAAAAATGGCAACCTGATCAACCGCAGGATGGGATCATACTTTTTTATTGCCACACTGATTACCGACCTCGAACTGGAATACGACGATCCTTTCGCCAAAGACTACTGCGGGAGTTGCCGGAAATGCATCGATGCCTGTCCAACAGAAGCCATATTACCCAACAAGCAGATCAACGGCAGCAAATGCATTTCCTATTTTACCATAGAGTTGAAAGATGCACTGATCCCTGATGAAATGAAAGGCCGGTTTGAAAACTGGGCCTTTGGCTGCGACATCTGCCAGGAAGTATGCCCATGGAACCGCTTTGCACAACCCCATCAGGAAGCCCAACTGCAACCCCTACCCGAAATACTAAACTTCACTACCCGCAACTGGGAGATGCTTACAGAAGAAAGCTTCAAAAGTATCTTCCGCCACTCCCCGATCAAAAGAACCAAATTTTCGGGATTGCAGCGAAACCTAAGGTTCCTCTCCCTTTTTTAAACTCACCCCCCGCCTGCTTCGCAGTCGGACCCCTCTCTGTAAAACAGAGAGGGGAACAGCCCTCTGGTAAAATTATACATCCGAAAAGGGTAATTTTTACAGAAGAATATCTGCACCGAAGGGCTGTTCATCCCCTCTCTTTTTTAAAGAGAGGGGGGAGTCACGCCCTGGCGTGACGGGGGGTGAGTCAGCGTGGAAGAAGTGAGTTCAGCTAAAAAAACTGCCGGCCCAAAAGAACCGGCAGCACATTAGTCATATGGAAACAAAAGCCTTGGTCGTTATTCGGACTCTTTAAACTCACCCCCCGCCTGCTCCGCAGTCGGACCCCTCTCTGTAAAACAGAGAGGGGAACAGCCCTCTGGTAAAATTATACATCCGAAAAGGGTAAATTTTACAGAAGTATAACTGCTCCGAAGGGCTGTTCATCCCCTCTCTATTTTATAGAGAGGGGGGAAGTCACGCCCTGGCGTGACGGGGAGTGAGTCAGCGTGGACGGAGTGAGTCAGCGTACGGAGTGAGTTCAGCTAAAAAAACTGCCGGCCCAAAAGAGCCGGCAGCACATTAGTCATATGGTAACAAAAGCCTTGGTCGTTATTCGGAAAATTGTTGTGACAAAGCGTTAGAAACAACTTTATAGTCACCATTCTTCAGTTTGAGCACATAAACATTATTCAGTGCCCTGATATTTGGATTGGAAAAATGTTTCTCATTATAAGGTTTCACAACATCATGTTCCTCAACCACATTACCGGCATCGTCAAGTGTAATAGACACCACCCGATAACTGAAATGCCATGGGTTCATATCATCTTCACTTCCCTTAGTATTGAAATTATCATTAAAGCCTTCGAAAATAAGTTCGTTCGCAAAGTTCTCCTGCGGATGGAGCAATTTTGTCAGTTCAACCGCCTTATGCAATTTGGGATCGTTATGGATGATTCCGCTATCCCAGATCATTTCCCCGTTTAAGAAAATAACCAGGCGGTTATCCACATTGCCAATTTTTATCCAGTATTCTTTTTTCATGATGAGTATAATTTAGAATAATTGTTGTTGATTTCTTACTGGATGTAAAATTGCATTATTCTGAAATATACCGGCATGATCAATGTTATACCATTAGCTGATTTTGATTAGTCGCATTTAAAAGGCTGATTATCAATAACCTGAAGCAAAGTATGGAGCCGGCAGGTCAAAATCGCCAGCCTATCTTGAAAGAAAGCCTGTTTAATTTATAGAGAATTTCTGATTGAAAGGGCTCGCATGGATAACCAATAAGGCATAAAGGGTAAGCTGTAATATATTCCGTGAATGTTTTATAGGTATACCCGGCACTGAATACCAATGCATCATTTCTACCAATACCCTTTTGGTATCCGAGGCCAATATCCGTATACAGCCCTCCATTGAGATTGGGCTTATCATTTGAACCGTAGTAATATATCCCATTCCCGGGCCAGGTGAAATTATAACCAATATCACCATAGACAAATACCTGGCTCTTTCCTTTACCAAATGATTTTCGAAGATCCAGGAATAAGGGTGTGGTGCCTGCCCGGTAGAAATCAAACCCTATACCTGCACCTGCAAAAAAGGAATTCCATTCTATACCATTGACTGATTGAATACCGCCAGATACCGTTTGCTGGCCTGTTAGCAAAACGAGGCTGTTATAGGAACGAAAACGAGTATTTTTCTTTTTGGCTGGCACCGGCTGGCTTTGGGAAAACAGATCAGTGGAATAAAAACACACGAGCAGTCCTGTCATTAAAAGTATCTTTCTCATAAGGCTATTTCCATTTTGCTGAGTAATTTGACAGCAAGCGGATTAGTGTAGTCATATTGATACAATCCGCCTTTAGCAACCACCAGGGCGATACCTTTCCAGGCGATCACATCATAGGTTTCAATATCGGTAACGGTATAGAGCAACCGAAGATCCTGTACATTGGAGGCATCATAGATCTTCAGTCCGGCCTTGCCGTCGCAGATCAGCAGCCGGTCTCCGTCTTTTGACAGTCCGTGCGGATTGCTCATACCATATGTTTTTACAAAAGCCGGTGTGGCGGGGTTCTGCACGTTAACAATATCCAGCTGGTTGCTGAAACCTTCACATTCGGTTCCGGAACGCAAAGTAATAAAGGCATTGACATCATCTGCCACCACCGGATCACAACTGCGGGCATGTTCGAAGCGGCCAATTTGCACCGGGATATTGGGATCCGCAACAGAGAAAATAAACATCCCGCTGGTGGAGCCAATAAATAAGCGATCACGGAACGGATAGATGGTTTCTATATTCCACCCGATCGGCACCGTCTTGTTAAACACAGGATTAACAGGATCAGTGATGCTAAAAACATTTAGATCAGCGGTGGTCACTGTATACAGGTGATTGTTTAAGATAGAAAACCGGGCCATGGAGCCGCCCATGCCAAAGGGGGAATTGTTACCAGATGACTGTGGCCCGCCTGTTGAGTTATTATTGAAAGCGATCGCATCTGCTTTCATGGTTGAAAAACCAAAAAATCCACCGCCACCGCAATCCATCTGAACCGTAGTATCCCTTCTAACCCAATCAGTAAGCACTTTGGAAGTATCCTGTACAAACCAGTTATTATAGATTCTGTTAGGAAACACCCCCTCAATAATTTTTTTAAGGCTAACCTGCAAAGGATTGGTAATGTCCAAAACAATAAGGTCTGAAAAAGCGTCGGCATATAATGTATTTCCTTTTACGGCCATATCTATATTGCCCGGAATATCCACAAAGGCAATTTTTTGTGGTGACGCCGGATTACTGTTATCGATTATATGAATACCCTTATCCATTTCATTCAGAAAAATATAACGGCCATAGATATAGATCTTTCCGGTATTTTCCATCTTCCGGGGGGCATTGCTTTTTATATTCGCCCTTACTTCAGCTGTTGTTTTATAAACAGGCAGATAATAACTATAGGTCTGTATACATTGATCCTTAATACATGAACTGAACATGACGATGAACACTGAAATAAACCCGAGTCGTAAGAGAGATATACTTTTCATAATAGCATTTTGAAGATTGACAAGAAATGTTTTACTACCGTTGCTTTTGTTTCTGGTTAAATAAGGTCCAGTCGGCCCGCAATCCTATGAATGATAAGTGACCTGCATAATTTGTCCCGTTTTTAAAAACCGGGCTGATCATATACCGAAAAACCGGGCCCAGCTCAGCCGGGTGCCTGGATTTGTTCCATAAACGAAAACTGAAGCCCGTCTCCAATCCAACCTGGAATCTGTTGAAAAGATTTTTATCACTATACAGTATACCCGAAGTATCCTTTACCAGTGCATTGGATCCCATCAGCCAGCCTGGCTCTATGCCCGCATACCAGGAAACAGGCAAGTTTTTCCCTTGATTTAAAAGGAATGAAAACGATGCCGGAACAGATAGTAAATGATAGCGGTTGATATAAGTGATAGAATCACCCTCACGAAAATACCGGTCATTCCTCCTGTTGTTTGTATCGCTGCCTATGAAAAAAGAGCCCTGCCCCTGGCTGCCCACAGGTGTGGATGTACGGTATTGGTGATAAATAAGCCCCGACTGTAAACTAATTTTAGGGCTAAGCGGTTTCCTTATCCAGGCACCCAGGCTCCACCCAAATGATGGATTTTGCTCATAAGGATAAAATACAACCGGACCGCTACCGGTGTTGGGTACACTGTTTAGATCGGCACTTTTTTGTGTAGACAATACATTTTCCGGAGCAGAGGACCTACCGGCTTCTATACGTAATCCAAATGTTACAGGACGCTTTTGTATGGTGGATTTCTTTGCTGCATCCGCCAGCAAAACTGAATCAGCATCAACGGGATTACCCGCTGATGCAGGAGAAGCGATGGTAATTATACCGTTTATCTTGACAGGGATCTGCAACTGTTTTTGGCTACGCACAGGATCAATCATTGCCATATCCGCCATGATCTCAACTTCAGGATTACGCTTTAACTTTTCACCCAGAGGCACAGCAGCATATTCACGACCAGGAGAGGGTTCTTTGCTTTTAGCTTTGCCAGTTCTATCGCTGACAACATTTCTGACCGACGGGCTCATTAGCGTTGGCCCGGTGGCTGATAAATTTTTATTCCCCGTATATTCATTAACGTTACTTACTGAATCAGGAGCCGGTAATTTTGACTTTTTTGCCTGATCAATTGCATCTGAGTCATTTTGCTTAGGGGCCTCAATATTTCCCGGGACAGTTTTCTGATCTCTTTTAAAAATGCTGTTTGTATTGTTTGTGATCGTGTCAGATACATGCATTTTTTCATTGTTCCGGGAAACAATAATGAGCCCGGCAGATACCAGCAGCAGGCCCGCGAAAAACCAGATAATTCCAGTTCTGCGTTTCTTTCTATTGGTAAGTTCTTTTTCCAGTTTTTGCCAAACTGCATCAGAAGGGCTGAATTTGAAATCCCCCATCTGTTCATTCAGCTTATTTTCAAATATGTTATCGGGCATAGTTTTCCGATTTTAAATTTTCATCCCATTTATTTATCCACTCACATAACAGGTTCCTGGCCCGCATGTACTGCGACCGGGAAGTGTTTTCACTGATCCCTAATAATTTGCCGATTTCCACATGTGTGTATCCTTCCACGGCATGCAGGTTAAAAACAGTCTGGTACCCTGTAGGTAACTGGCGGATCAGGCTGGCGATCTCCTTAGCCTGCAATCTAAGCTCCGGGGTTTCCTCCATTACGGGATGCAGGGAAGGCTCCGTAAAAACCATATCATTTCGGTAATGGATATGCTTTTTGAGATAATTAATGGACGTATTGACCATGATGCGCCGAATCCAGCCACCCAGTTCACCTTCTTCACGATATTGATGCAGGCTTTTAAATACCCGCATGAAACCTTCCTGCAATACATCTTCCGCATCCTGTACCGACTTTGTATACCGGTAACAAACCCCCATCATGGACTCAGCGAAGGCCTCATATAGCGTTCGCTGAGCCAGGATATTCCCTCTTAAGCAGTCTTTAATGATTTGTTTTTGGTTGGTCATCAGGTTACGTCCACCAACCTGACAATCAATTAACCCTTATCGTTGCACATGCTGTAATTATTTCCCTCCATAGCCTAACTTTGGATCATGCCCAGTGAACTTATTCAGAAAGACCAGCAATATATCTGGCACCCTTTTACGCCCCAAAAACCTCAGCCTGAGGTAATTGGCATCGTAAAGGGCCAGGGTAGCCTGCTTTTTGATGAAGAGGGCAAACAGTATATCGATGCCATCAGCAGTTGGTGGGTGACGCTGCACGGACATGGGCATCCATATATTGCGGAAAAGCTATTCCAGCAGGCTCTGACCCTTGAACAGGTGATCTTTGCGGGATTCACGCATGCGCCAGCGGTAAACCTGGCGGAAAGATTAATAGGTATTTTGCCCGGCAATTTTTCTAAGGTTTTCTACAGTGATAATGGATCAACTGCTACGGAAGTGGCGATTAAGATGGCCATTCAGTACTGGAAGAACAGAGGGGAAATCGAAAGTGGAAAATCGAAAATCGAAAATGAAATACATCCAAGAAAAAAAATCCTTGCCTTTAAAAACAGTTATCACGGAGATACATTTGGCGCCATGAGTGTGAGCGACAGGGGTGTTTTTACGCTGGCGTTCCATGACATGTTATTTGAAGTGATATTTATAGATACGCCCACAACAGAAAATATCGGGGATATGAAGGCAATCATCCATGCTCATGGACAGGAAATTGCCTGCTTCATTTATGAACCATTGGTGCAGGGAGCAGGTGGTATGAAGATGACTGACCCATACCTGTTAAATGAATTACTAAATACCGCCAAACTGAATGAGATCATTTGTATTGCCGATGAAGTGATGACCGGCTTTGGCAGGACGGGCAGGTTTTTTGCGAGTGAATACCTTCAAAAAAAACCGGATATCATTTGCCTGAGCAAGGGTCTTACAGGAGGTACCATGGCATTGGGTGTCACGGCCTGCACGGACAAAATCTATTCGGCATTTGTAACGGATAACAAACTCCATACTTTTTTCCACGGCCATTCCTTTACAGCCAATCCCCTCGCCTGTACAGCAGCCCTCGCCAGCCTCGACCTGCTGGAAAAAGAAAACTGCCTGGAAAATATCCAATGGATATGTGAACAACAAGCCGGGTTTATTGATAGTCTCCGAAATAACGAAGAACTATACCCGAAGAAAATCCATAATCCAAGGCAAATAGGAACAATAGCAGCGTTCGAGATCTCATCAGGAGAAGATGAATACCTGAATAATATCAGTGGCACCATCACACGTAAATGTATGGATCAGGGCGTATACCTTCGTCCATTGGGTAACACCGTTTACATCATGCCTCCTTATTGTATTACACAAAATGAATTGGAAAAAGTGTACACTGTTCTGCTTAGCGTCCTTCGCGGTTAAGTTTCTGCCCGACCAGCAATTGCAATAACCCCAAAAACATCACAATAGCCGCAACAAACAATGCCTGAGAAGTATAAGGAACCGTCTCATATCGTATAGACCATATGCCTTGAATCATTAGTAAGGTTTCATTCAAAATCACGCCCGTAATGAATAATGCCAACCCTCTTCTCGATACGGTCCTGGACAGGTTCAATAATTGCTGCTGGACCAAAAAACCCAGGATGGAAAACGTTACCAGTCCCAATAATACCAGATGCAGGTACCCTATGACGATAGGCCTATAGCCAAATGCGAAATGACTTATAGACGGGATCACGGATAATGCCTGCATCAGAATTTTGAGAACAAATGCCAGGGCTGCAAAGCCCCATAGCCATTTTACAAAAACAGGAACATTATCCTGTACCCCTTTTACACATCGGCGAATCAATTGACCGAATAATACTAATCCAACCAGTTGTGCGAGGCCGGCAGTCACTCCCAGCCAATACATCCAGTCAGGAATATTCATCCATAATGCCGATAAAAAAAATGCAGGGAAGGCAGACCAGAAAAAGATCCTGAATAATAAAGGTCGGGCAAAACAACCTTTTTGATAAGTCATTCCGGCAATGAAATACATAAAAAAGCCTATGATGCTGAAAAGGAACCAACCATTATATTGGAAATGCAGGAAAAAATAAACAGATCCGATATACCATTCCTGGTTGTGGTGCGCAGTTGACATCAGGTAGGCAAGGTAAAAAGTGCCAAAGGAAGATATCACCAGGAATACAAATGCTGCCTTAAACCAATTTGAAACCTGGAGTGGCAGTGAAGCAAAGGAAATATCCTTCCACGCCCGGTAAACAAATAAATAAGAAAAAATTACCGACAGGGTTGAAAAAGCTATGGAGGGCAACTTATACCCCATGAAAGGAAAAGTAAAAAGCATTCCAAAACTGGCTGCCTGTCCGAGCCAGAATAAGCGATTATATTTTTTAAATGATATCTCGAAATGTTTTGAAATGACCCAAACTATTCCGGTAAACAAAGCCATAGAAACCCATCCGCTGAAAGCAAAATGAGAATGTGCGTGTAAAAGGTTTTTCTGGTTTACCCAGGGCAGCGGCAGTATGATCTTATACCGAAGCAGCATACCTACAGTAGATAAAATAAGCAGGTTCAGCACCGAAAAAAATGCCCAGCGCCTGAATGGCTTTTGTTCCATGGAGAAATTATTCAGTCAAAGAAAAGGAGAATGAAAATTTGTTTTTATGCGCAGGGTCATCTTTAGCAGAAAACCTTACCTCTTTCAATGGTCAATTGTCCGGCATCATGCAGTGACCTTATTGTACGTATAACTGTCTCCACGCGTAATCCGGTCATATTGGCGATCTGTTGACGCGTCAGATCTATCTTTGTTTTTCCACCGCAACTAAGCTCACTGTTCTGTTTGTAATGATTAAGGACGGTGAGTACCTTACGCTCGGGATCGGTATGGGTCAGCTCTTTAAGGAAAATAAACTTGGAACGCAGCCTTTCTGTCATGAGTCTTGTAAACCTGAAATGTATTTTTGGATTCTCGCGAAGTAATTGGAGGAAAATTTCCTTTCTGAGCCTTAACAGGATACTGTCTTCAACCGCAGATGAAGATGATACATATGGACCATCATCCAATAACGGAAGTTCTCCAAAACTTTCACCTTCGCAAATAAGGCATTGTAAAAATTCCTTTCCCTGTTCATCTATATTGTACCACTTCACTTTCCCTTTAACCAGCTGATGATAATAAAAACCGGTACTTCCTTCCTGGAATATGATCTCATCCTTTGCAACCTTCTTATAGGTTGCACCCCAGGTGAGCAATAGATCCTCATCAATCATCGGCTTGAGCATATTGGTCTTTTAGTTCCAAACGAAAATATAGAAGCGATCGAGCCTGCTGAATGACAGATACCACTCTGATTTATGATTATGGTCATCCCCATTTATATAACTCATTCATTTCTGAATCAGCGCCAATTTTATACAACCCGCTCCAAATCCTTTATTCTATTGACTTTTCACTGTATTCGGTAAATCTTTCATTAATACTGTAACAATGCAAAAAACATGATATTGGTCAGTTTATCTGAAATACCAGTTTAATATGACTGTACGCATAAAAGCCCTTTCAGCATGATTGTAATCTTGCGTATAAATTAAAAAAATACTCCAACATGAAAAAATGGATAATCATCGCCGGAATGACAATTTTTCTCTTCGCTTGCGGCGGTAATGATGCTGCAAATAAGGAAGAATCCAAAACGGAAGGGTCAACTTCGGCAGAAGCCGCCGCACCTGCAAGTGCCGACAAAGCAGCGGCAGATGCTAAAAGAGGCATCGGTAAATTCACAAAAGTTGAAGTGGGTGCCACATTAGATGCTGCAATGGCCGAATCCGGAACTAAAGTCTATGATGTAAAGTGTGGATCATGCCACAAACTGACCGAAGAACGCCTGGTAGGTCCGGGATGGAAAGGCGTTACTTCTCGTCGCACGCCTGAATGGGTCATGAATTTTGCCACCAATGTGGACGAAATGCTGGCCAAAGATCCTGAAGCGCAAGCCCAGTTGGAAATTTGCCTGGTGCGTATGCCCAACCAGAACCTTACAGATGACGATGCCCGTCATGTCTATGAATTCATGCGTAAAAACGATGGTGTAAAATAAACTCTCAACCAATAAACGACCTGTAACATGACAAAAAAATCAATCTTAAGCCTGGCAGTTGTTGTAATTGCCTTGTCTTATACGGCCTGTAAACCCAAAGACGCATCAACTGCCGTAAGTGGCGATGCCGCTGTTAAGGCATATGTAGCCCCCGGAAAGTATGATGAATTTTACAATTTCGTATCCGGAGGTTTCAGCGGACAAATGTCTGTATATGGCCTTCCTTCCGGCCGCCTGTTCCGCGTAATACCCGTTTTTTCCGTTGACCCCGAGAAAGGTTATGGCTATAGTGAAGAGTCAAAACCCATGCTGAATACCTCTCATGGCTTTGTTCCCTGGGACGATCTGCATCATACAGAATTATCCCAGACAAATGGAGAGATCGATGGCCGCTGGGTTTTTGGCAATGCCAATAATACACCCCGCGTTGCGCGTATCGACCTGAAGACATTCCGCACAGCAGAAATTATCGAACTTCCAAACAGTGCCGGAAACCACTCATCTCCATTCATAACAGAAAATACGGAATATGTTATTGCCGGCACCCGTTTTAGTGTACCCATGGGCGATAACACCGATGTAGCCATTGATACGTATAAAAAGAATTTTAAGGGCACCGTAAGTTTTATCAGTGTTGGTAAAGCGGGTGAAATGGACATCGCCTTCCAGCTCATGTTGCCTGGCGTAAACTTTGACCTTAGCCATGCCGGTAAGGGCCCAAGCCACGGTTGGTTTTTCTTCAGCTGTTATAATACAGAACAGGCCAATACCCTCCTGGAAGTGAATGCTTCACAAAGGGACAAAGATTTCATTATGGCCGTTAACTGGAAAAAAGCAGAAGAATACCTGAAGGCCGGCAAAGGCGTAAAGAAACAAGTGAAGTATGTACATAATGTATGGGATGAAGCTACACACAGTGCAAAATCAACCGTAAGAACTGAAGTAACCGTACTCGATCCTGCTATCCTGAAAGACATATGTTATTTCATTCCATGCCCTAAATCACCACACGGTTGCGATGTTGACCCAACTGGTGAATACATCGTAGGCAGCGGTAAACTGGCTGCACTGATACCTGTTTTCTCTTTCACCAAAATGCAGAAAGCAATAGCCGACAAAGCTTTCGAAGGTGATTTCGAAGGGATTCCTGTTATAAAATATGAAGCAGCTTTACATGGCGAGGTAAAAAAACCAGGCCTTGGCCCTTTGCATACAGAATTTGACGGTAAAGGAAATGCCTATACTACCTTCTTTGTTTCTTCAGAGATCGTAAAATGGAATATCAAGGATCTGAAAGTGCTTGATCGTGCTCCAACTTTTTATTCTGTCGGCCACCTTTGTATCCCTGGCGGCGATTCTAAAAAACCTTCTCCTAAATATGTAATCGCTTACAATAAGATAACTAAGGACAGGTACCTGCCTACAGGCCCTGAACTGGCACAGAGTGCTCAGATCTATGATATCAGCGGCGATAAAATGCAGCTCATACTCGACTTCCCGACCATTGGTGAACCACACTATGCACAGGCAGCCCCGGCTGAACTGATCTCTAAAAATTCCACCAAGATCTTTAAGATCGAAGAGAATAAAAATCCATATGTTGCCAAAGGCGAAAAAGAAGCAAAAGTTGTGCGTGAAGGAAATAAAGTACATGTCTACATGACTTCTATCCGTTCGCATTTCTCACCAGATAATATTGAAGGCGTGAAGATTGGAGACGAAGTATATTTCCATGTTACCAACCTGGAGCAGGATTGGGACGTTCCGCATGGTTTTGCTGTTAAAGGCGCGAACAATGCCGAACTGCTGATCATGCCGGGTGAAACACAAACATTGAAATGGGTTCCTGAAAAAGTGGGTGTTTATCCAATGTATTGTACCGACTTCTGCAGTGCCTTACACCAGGAGATGCAGGGATACATCAGGGTTTCGCCTGCAGGAAGTAATGTGCCCTTAACATTTAGCCTGGGTAAACTCCCGGCTCCTGAAGCTGCAGCACCTCCCACGAAATAGAAGTTGAAGGTTTTGTTTTTTGATAGAAGCCTGTCAGTTGACCTGCAAGCTGGCAGGCTTCTTTTATTCTATGATTAATATGAATTGCAAAGCATAACACCATGAATAGCCGTTTAAAACCTTTCAGCCGGATAATAGCCATTATTTGTTCCATAGGATTGATAGCCGTACTTTTTGTGCCGCTATGGCGCATTGAACTCTCGGCCCCGCAATACCCGGAAGGACTGATGCTGAAAATTTATCCCGATAAGCTCGGAGGTGATGTTGATATAATTAACGGACTCAATCATTATATAGGTATGCGTACATTGCATACAGAAGATTTTATAGAATTTACCATACTGCCCTACATTATTGGCCTGCTGGCTGCATTCGGAATACTTTCAGCATGGATAAACCGTAAATGGTTTTTCGCATCCTGGGTAATATTTTTCATTGTTTTTGGCATTGTTGCGATGGTTGATTTCTATCGCTGGGAATATAATTATGGCCATAACCTGGATGAATCCGCAGCTATTAAAGTGCCGGGCATGGCGTATCAGCCGCCGCTCATCGGCTATAAAAAATTATTGAACTTTGGTGCATATTCAATACCTGATATCGGTGGCTGGATATTCATTGTTGCGGGAGTCTTATTGGTTATCGCCCTCTTCCTGGAACTCAGGCGCACGGTCAAAATCACCAGGGGGCTGGAAATAAAAACCACCATGACCGCTGTAATGATCACATTCCTGCTAAGTGCGTGCAGCAGTGGCCCGCAGCCTATCAAATATGGAACAGACGGTTGTGATTTTTGCAAAATGACGATCTCGGATAACCGCTTTGGAGGTGAATTGATCACCCAAAAAGGAAAAGCCTATAAATTCGATGACTTGCACTGCCTAACTTCTTTTTTAAAATCCAATTACAGAGAACCTAATGAGATAGGGGAAATTTACCTGGTGGATTTTTCAAGGCCGGGTACTTTTATCGTTTCAAAAGAAAGTTTTTTACTGAAGAGTGAAGCGCTGCGCAGCCCGATGGGTGCTAATATTGCAGCTTTTAAAGAAAAGGACAGCATGACAAAATTCAGTATTCAATACCCCGGAGAAGGAATCAGCTGGGAAACCGTCAAGAATCAATAATGCGGTTGATCCTGTTAATCATATTATCATTTCCCATTTTAAATCCGGGCTTTGGCAAAACCATCCGCGTTTCTCCGGGCACCAGTGTATCTACCATTAAAGCCGCAATGAGGCTTGCATCCAACGGTGATTCGATACTCGTTTCAAAAGGCGTTTACAAGGAACAAAATATCGTCATAGAAAAATCGGTCTTTCTGATCGGGATCGAAAGGCCTGTACTTGACGGAGAAAATAAATATGAGATCCTGACGGTCAAAGCCAATTTTGTGATCATCGATGGCTTTGATTTCATGCATGCAGGTAAATCAAGCTATATGGACCTGGCTGCATTAAAAGTAATTGACGCTTCGGATGTACTGATCAAAAACAATTATTTTGAGAATAGTTTTTTTGGCATCTACTGCCAGCAATCCACCCGCACGGTTATTTATAAAAACACACTCCGATCCAACGCCAAAGACGAGATCAATTCAGCCAACGGCATTCATTGCTGGAAAAGCGATCAGCTGAAGATCCTGCAAAATACCATCAGTGGCCACAGGGATGGCATATACTTCGAGTTTGTGACCAATTCAACGATCGAACACAATAACAGTTTCAACAATGTCCGCTATGGGCTCCATTTCATGTTTTCCAATTACGATCGGTATATCGCCAATACTTTCCGTGAAAATGGCGCCGGGGTTGCTGTGATGTTCAGCAACCACATAACCATGCACCGCAATATCTTTTCGGAAAACTGGGGTAATGCTGCTTATGGGATACTTATGAAAGAGATCTCCGATGGTGATGTTGAAGGAAACATTTTCAACAGGAACACCGTTGGCGTCTATCTTGAAGGCAGCAACCGTATTAACATGAAACGTAATCATTTTGACGATAATGGCTGGGCCATAAAGATGCAGGCAAGTTGCAGCGACAACAAAGTGGAAGAAAACAATTTCACCTCTAACACTTTTGATGTGGCAACCAATGGTTCACTGGTACTAAATAAATTTTCAGGAAATTATTGGGAAAGGTATGAAGGTTATGACCTCAACCGCGATGGGAAAGGAGATATACCCTATCGCCCCGTAAGCCTCTATTCCATGATTGTAGAAAGAAATCCTGCCACCTTGATGCTCTTCAGGAGTTTCATGGTGGACCTGATGGACAGGGCCGAAAGGATTATACCCGGATTCACCCCGGAGGACCTTAAAGATGATGAACCCAAAATGAAAATGATCAGATTCTGATAAAGTAAGCGTACCATGATTATAGCAACCAATGTTACAAAGAAATTCGGCAGGCTCACAGTGCTGAATGATATAAGTACTACCTGCAACAAAGGACAAAGCATCTCACTTATTGGTCCTAACGGTTGCGGCAAAACGACATTCATTAAATGCCTGCTGGGCATGGTAGTGCCCGACAGCGGATTTATTACCTTCAATCAACAGAATATCAGTCGCGACTGGAAATACCGCGAACAGATCGGTTATATGCCTCAGATAGGGCGATACCCGGAAAATATGTCCATAGCCCAGATACTGGAAATGATGAAGGATATAAGGAAGAAGAAATCTGCCGACCTCGATGAGGAACTGATAGAAAACTTTGAATTGAACAAAATCATGGAAAAGCGCATGCGCACGCTTTCCGGCGGGACCAGGCAAAAAGTTAGTGCGGCACTCGCTTTCCTGTTCAACCCGCAGGTATTGATTTTAGACGAACCCACCGCTGGACTCGACCCGCTATCATCCGAGATCCTAAAAGAAAAGATCCGAAAAGTAAAACAGGAAGGTAAACTCATCCTGATAACCTCACACGTGCTTAGCGACCTGGATGATATCATCAGTGAGATCATTTATATGCAGGATGGACAACTGGTGTTCCACAAAACATGGGATTCGCTTAAAAAAGATACCGGAGAAGAAAAACTTTCACGGGCCATTGCAAATGTTATGAAATCAAAAATGTAACCATGGGCAAAATCATTAAATATGTAATGCTTGATATCCTGCGCAACAGGATCGTACTGACATACATGGTATTCCTGGCGCTGCTGGGATTCAGCCTGTTTAACATAAATGATAATCCTTCAAAGGGATTGCTCAGTCTTTTAAATGTTGTACTGATTATCGTCCCGCTGGTAAGCATTATTTTTTCGTCTATCTATATGTACAATTCAGCAGAATTCATTGAACTGCTGGTATCGCAGCCACTTAGGAGAATCAATCTGTGGATGAGTTTTTTCATAGGACTTGGGCTTAGTTTAAGCCTTGCATTTTTTATCGGGTGTGGCATTCCGGTACTGTTATTTGCCGCAAACGCCACAGGCATCATGTTGATAACCATGGGCATTTTATTATCTGTTATTTTTACTGCCATTGCCTTGCTGGCAACAGTTCTTACCCGCGATAAAGCAAAGGGAATAGGTGTTTCCATACTGCTCTGGCTGTATTTCACCCTGATATTTGACGGCATCATCCTATTCCTGCTTTTCCAGTTCATGGATTATCCGCTGGAGAAAGCAATGATCGGTTTCAGTGTCCTTAATCCGGTTGACCTGTCAAGGGTATTGATATTGCTGAAAATGGATGTGTCTGCCATGATGGGTGTAACCAGTGCGGTATTTCATGAAGTCTTCGGTTCATCCATTGGAATGATCGTTGCTTTATGCATACTTCTGCTATGGGTATTTTTCCCTCTGTGGTTATCTGTGAGAAAGTTTAACCGTAAAGATTTGTAAATGAAAAGCACATGAAAAGAAAAGACATAACTCAACGAAAAGATATTGAACGGCTGGTTAATGAGTTTTACAATAAGGTGAAACAGGACCCCGAGATAGGCCCCGTCTTCACTGAAGTTGCCCATGTTATTTGGGAAAAACACTTACCCGTAATGTATGATTTCTGGGAGAACATCATATTTCAAACCGGCAATTATACCGGTAATCCGATGACCGCACATTTTCGCATTCATGAGAAGAATCCGTTTACAAAAGCCCATTTCACCCGTTGGCTGTCGCTTTTCCAGGAAACACTCAATGATAACTTTGAAGGCCAGAACACAGAACTTGCAAGGCAAAGGGCACTTTCCATTGCAACCGTTATGGAGATCAAACTGATACATACACAACAAAAAGACCAGCAAGGTTTTTAATCCTTGTGGCCTTTAAATCTTTGCGGTTAAAAATTATTTAGCAGGTGGCAGTAATACAGCGTCAATCACATGTATGATACCATTGGTAGCAGGAATAGATGCAATAACATTTGCGCCATTTACCGTAATCTTGCCATCTTTCACACCAATTTTGACATTCTGTCCATTAACCTGTCCAAAACTCTGGCCATCCTGAAAAAATTCAGGCTTTAAAACGCCAACGTAAACATGATACTCAAGGATATTTCGCAGGTCATCTTTCTTTTCAGGTTTCAATAAACCTTCCACAGTTCCTGCAGGCAGCTTTTCAAATGCAGCATTTGTTGGGGCAAAAACGGTGAAGGGTCCTGCATTGGATAATACATCCACATATTCAGCAGCTTTCAGGGCAGTAACCAATGTGGTATGATCCGGGCTGCCTACAGCTATTTTAACCACATCTTTTTGTGATACATCGTCCTGAACACCTGATTGTCCAGCCATTGGCTGAGCTGCGTCAGCAGCTGGTTTTACCTCAGCTGAAGTTGAATCCGTTGACGCATTGTTACAGGAAATACCAGTCCATAAAATGATAATGGCCGCTAATAGAAATGAAGAAAAATTTTTCATGAAAATAGGTTTGAGCTTAAATATATTTTACATAAAATTATGTTTCACACAAAACCTCCTATGTGATTTGAATCATAAAAAAACGGGAATATCGCCCAATAGTATGAAAAGATAAATATGCACTTCTATTTGCTGTTAAAATAAGGATCCTTTCCTGAAACCCCTTTTTTTACGTTCCTTGGATATATGAATACTTGTTACCTGCTTTTCAATATCAACCCCAGTATGCAAATCCTTCTCCCCCCTAACCTCTATCCTCTACCCTCTATCTTCTATCTTTCTCTTCGGATTAATTACTTTTGCTAAAAATCCCTCCTTTGCCTGTATCTGTTTACCTGGTCACCCCGCCTTTTACGCAACTGAATACCCCGTACCCGGCAACCGCATATCTCAAGGGTTTCCTGAACACAAAAGAGATCAGCGCTTACCAGTCAGACCTGGGTATTGAAGTGACCACAAGGATTTTCTCCAAACAAGGCCTCGAGCAGGTATTTTCAAGCATTGAAAAAAAACCGGTATCCTTTTCTGCCAATGCAGAAAGGATTGTTTCGCTTAAAGATCATTACCTGCTTACCATCGACAACGTAGTCTCTTTTCTCCAGGGGAAAAACCCTACCCTTGCCCACCGGATCGCCAAAAGAAATTTTCTGCCCGAAGCATCACGCTTTGCCCAGTTGGCAGATCTTGAATGGGCATTCGGAAGTATGGGAGTCCAGGACCAGGCAAAACATATAGCCACTTTATACCTGGAAGACTTGTCGGACCTCATCCAGGAAACCATTGATGAACATTTTGGCTTCAGCAGGTATGCCGAAAAACTGGGCCGTTCCGCCAATAGTTTTGATGACTTGCATGCATCCTTAAATCAACCCTATACATTTACAGATAATATCCTGCTGTCCATTTTACAGGAACGCATAAACGAATTATTACCCAAACTGGTGGCTTTGTCGGTTCCCTTTCCCGGAAACCTATATGCCGCCCTTCGCTGCGGGCAATGGATAAAAAAAAACCATCCGGAGATAAAAGTAGCTTTAGGCGGCGGATATGCCAATACAGAACTCCGATCGGTAACGGATACCCGCGTATTTGAATATATCGACTTCATTACGCTCGATGATGGGGAAGCCCCGGTTGAATGCCTGGTGGAATATATACAGGGCAAAAGAACAGCAGAAAAATTAAAGCGCACTTTCCTGATCAGGGATGGTGCACTCATGTAT
>Ga0209254_10001984_pt1 | contig 18554 bp, 14 predicted proteins | sample FrelakmetDIP11DI_FD_187148 | JGI IMG/M metagenome (GOLD analysis project Ga0209254, IMG submission 187148) | Freshwater lake sediment microbial communities from the University of Notre Dame, USA, for methane emissions studies - DIP11 DI (SPAdes)... | ecosystem: Environmental > Aquatic >...
CGTGAAATAGTCGCCCCATGCCTGTGCCGGGATCTGGAAGACCGCCGGATTGTCCCCGACGACGACGCCGAGCGTGGCGAGGTTGCGCAAGTAGGGCCAGGCCGCGACGAGAAACGCGACCAGGGCAGCAATTCCCAGTTCCCGCAGCCGACGCAGGGGCGCGTGCAGTCCCCAGCGCAGCGCAAATGCCGCCGCGAACAGCGGCAGGCTGCGCCGTGGATCGCCGCCCTGCGCCGTCAATACGCCGAGGTTGTGGTTGGCGACCGCATGATCAGCCTCGCCCTGCAGCACGGCGCGGTAGAGCCGCGCCGCCTCGTCGAGGCGCCCGGCACGCTGCGCCGCGATGGCCATCTCCATCGTCGCGTCGCGCGAAGCGTCGTTCGCCATCGTCATCCCCCCACCGGCCCGCACTGCGTCGATCGCGCCCCGAGGATAGCCGCGGCGCGCGCCTCCCGGGGCCCCGCGACGGCTAGAACTGCAGCCGTCCCTTCGAATCGAGCAACTCGAGCTTCTTCATGTCGATGCCGGTGATGGACTTCAGGTCGGCGATCGAGCGGATCGGCTGCCGCGCCCGCAGCGCCGCGATCTCGTCGGCCGCGTCGTCGCTGATCTGCAGCACCGGCCCGAGCTCTTCGACCGGCGACGTGTTCAGGTTGACGATCGTGAGGTTGCGGTCGAAGTAGCGGATCACGCCGTACAACTGCTCGTCCGAGCCGATCGCCCCGTAGCGCGACATCTTCGCGAACACCTGCTCCCAGCGGCCGTAGGACCGCGGCGAGGTCAGGTACACCGAGGAGGCGTGGCAGCGACCGCAGACGACGATGACCGCCTGCACGTCGCCCGGCTCGCGATGCAGGTCGCCCGCCTGGGTGACGGCCTCGAGATCGCCCGGCAGCGCCGAGGCCGGGCTCGCCGCGAGAGCGGATGCGGCCGCGGCAAACAACACCACGACACCACGCCACCCTCGCCCGCGCCCCGGCACATGCCCGCGGCCCCACTTCGCCTTTCGCCGCGCCGGCCCCATCGCCGCGGCTGGCTACTTCCGCGGCGCGGACTTTTGCGCCGCCAAACGGGCCTTGACGGCTTCCGGGTCGCCGACGGCGAACTGGTTCACCACGCGCACCAGCTTCCCCTCCATGTCGAAGGCCATGTCGAGCACCTTCTCGCTGTTCATGAAGCGTCCGAATTCATCGCGCAGCTTCGCGACGATCTTGTGCGTCTTGACGTCGACGACGTCGCCCGAGCCCATGTAGGCATAGGTGCCGTCGAGCCCCATCGTGATCCAGCCGTTCTCGAGCTCGGTCTTGATGGACTTGCTCATGTCGAGCACAGGCCACTCGCCGGTGTTGTCCCAGACCAGCACCTGGTTGTTGATCGCGTCGGGCACCCAGATCTCGCTCTCGTCGGGCGTGAACGCGATGCCGTGGTGGGGCGCGCCGTGGCCGTAGAAGTGCTGGTTCGGGTCAGCCCACTTGGCCTTCCACATCTCCCCCGGCGCCTCGATGCGCTTGATCACCTTGCCGGTCTTCACGTCGGCGATCTCGAAACCCAACAGGTTGTTCAGGTTGGCGTAGATCCGCGAGGCGTCGTGGTTGATCACGAACGGACGGACGTGGTCCGAGAAGGTGATCGTCTTGATCGGCTTGCGCGTCTCGACGTCGGCGATCGTCATCGTGTTGCCGTTCGGCGCGGCGAAGTCGATCTTGCCGTCGTGACTGAGCACCATGTTGTGGTTGAACATGCTCATCGGCGTCGGGATCGTGCCCTTGACGTCACCGGTCTTCGCATCGAGCACGTAGTGGAAGTCCTTCAGGTCCGAGCCGACCACCATGGTCTTCCCGTCCGGCAGGATCGCGCCGCGCTCGCAGCAGGTGCCGGGCGTGTACGCCCGTTCCCAGACCACCTTCTCGGTCAGCAGGTCGAGCGCGATCAGGTGGCCGCGCGTCGAGACGTAGATCATGTTGGTGGCCGGGTTGGCCATCATCGCCGACACCGATTCGAGCGGCAGCGGCGCCGGCCGCCACTGGAACTGGATGCGCTTGATGAATTCGTAGTTCTTCTTGACGTCGAACACGATGATGCTGCCGGGCACCGCGGCATAGATCAGTTGCTTGGCGCCGAGGCCGAAGCCGCGGCCCGGGCCGGCGAGCCGCCCGTCCGAGTGGCCGGCGCGTCGATACGGCCGGTCCGACGAGTTCTTGGTCGCGTCCTCCGACATGCACTGCAGCGCGCCGTCGAGTTCGCCCTTGCAGGGCACGCCGTTCGCATCCAGAGGCAACTTCCCGTCCTTGTCCGCGGCCGCTGCCACGGAGGACATGAAGAGGATGCAGGACACCGCGGCCGCAACCGCATTTCGCATTTCCATGGACTTTCCCCCCTTGTGTACGCAATCGGCCCTGGCGGCCGTGGCCCGCGGTGTTCCGATGGAACCCCGCAGTGGAATCAGCAGCGTCACGGCCCGAAGCGGACCGCGATGACAGGACGGTCGTCACCGAGCTGGTAACGAATTTCGATACGGTCGCCGGCGCGCGGCGGGTGCGGCGCCACCACCGCCCCGAGGCTGATCAGGTCGCCCGCGCGCAGTCGCCGCCCTTCGCGCAGCACGGCGTCGCGCGCGAACATCGCAATTTCGAGCGGATCGCCGAGCGTCTCGACGGCCTTGCCTTCGAGGCGCTTGTCGCCGGCCGGCCCCTCGACGGTCATCACCACCGAGAAGTTCACGAGGTCGTTCAGGCCGGCAGGCGTCGGGTCGAGCGGAAGCTCTTGCCCCACGATACTGGTGCGGGCATTCACGTTCAGTGCGATCAACTGCCCGGCGCTGACGGGCGCGCCGGCGGGATAGTTGTTGTCCGGCAGTTCAATGAACGGGGCGTAGCCCCGCAGGTGCCGGTAGAAATCCTCGCGCGAGCTCGCCTCGTTGATCGCCTCGTCGCCAACCACCAGCACGAAGTCCGCTTCCGCCACCGGCGCGAACCCCAGCGACGCCGGTAGCTGCGCGACGTTCTCGCGCACCATGCCGCGCAGCAGCACGCCGATCGCCGGGCCGTCCGCCGCGAAGGTCTTGCGGCTGGCCTGGGTATAGAGCCCGACCTTGTAGCCGACCACGCCGCCTTCCTTGCGCGCCAGCGCCTTGACGAAGGCCTGGCGGAAGCACAGCCCCTGCTCCACCGACAGCGGCAACGGTTGCTGCGCCTGCTTTGCGTAGAACGCGCGCGTGGCCGCTGCGACCTTCGCCGCATCCACGGCGCAGGGCGCGGGCGCTCCGTCGACGGCAGCCGCCGCACCCGTCGAGGCGATGGCGCCCACGGCACTCTGGGCGCCGATCGCGCCAGCGGCACGAACCGCACCGACCAGGCCGGCCGCACCCAAGACGACCCCCAGCATCACCGACAGGCCGCGCTTCATGACGACACCCCCACCCCTGCTCACAGCTGTGCCTCCGGATCGATGAACAGCCACGACACCGCGCCGACGATGCACACCGCCGCAGTGAAGAGGAACGACGCCGCCCAGCCGAACGACTGCGCGAGCAACGGTGTCAGGATGCCGACGATCACGCCGCCGATCTGGCCGCCCATGTTCATCAGCCCCGAGACGGTGCCCGCAGAGCGCCGGCCGATGTCGGCACTCAGCGTCCAGAACGCACTCTGCGCGAGGTACAGCGATCCGGAGCCGGCCGCCAGCACGATCGCGGCCACGCGCACGTCCGCCACGTAGGTGGCGAGCGCAATGAACACGCCCGAGAAGCCCATGCCGAAGGCCGCGACGAAGCAGCGCCCAACGCGGGCACCGACCCGCGTCGCGAGGCGATCCGACACCCAGCCGCCGAAGGGCGAGGCGATCGCCATCGCGATGAACGGGAACATGCCGTACAGCCCGCTCGACTTCAGGTCGAGCCCGCGCACCGTGGCGAGGTAGGTGAAGAACCAGGAGAAGTAGATGTAGGCGACGTAGCCGAAGCAGAAATAGCTGAGCGCCAGGAAGCCGATCGAGCGGCTGGCGAAGATGCGGCGCCAGGGCGTCGTGGCCCGGCCGACGACCGGCGCATCGTCCGCGACCGGGCTGCCGCGGCGGATGTAGTCGAGTTCGGCCGCGGAGACCCAGCGGTGGCCGTCCGGCCGGTCGCGGACCAGCAGCAGCCAGACGGCGAGTGCCAGCACACCGATGCCGGCCGTCACCCAGAACGCCGCGCGCCAGTCGTAACTGAGGATGAAGTAGGTGATCAGCGGAGGCGCGAGGCCGGCGCCTATGCCGACGCCGGAGAAGATCAGGCCGTTGGCGAGCCCGCGCTCGCGCGACGGAATCCAGTTGGCGACCAGTCGGTTACTGGCCGGGAAGATGATCGACTCGCCGACGCCGAGCATGAAGCGCGCTGCGAGCAGGATCGCGAACGCGTTGGCGGCCTCCGGTTGGATCATCGCCGTGACTGCCGTCAGCACGCTCCACCAGGCGATGCCGAGAGCAATGATCCGGTAGGCGCCGAAGCGGTCCGCCAGCCATCCCGCCGCCGGCTGCGTCAGCGCGTAGCCGAGCGCGAACGCACTGAACACGAAACCGAGCTGCACGTCGCTCAGCGACAGCTCGCCCTTGAGCACCGGCGCCGCGATCGAGATGTTGCTGCGGTCGAGGTAGGCGACTGTCGAGATCAGGAAGGTGACCCCGATCATCAGCCAGCGGACGTTGCCGATGCGGCCCGCCGCGCGGGTACTCGCAATGCTGCCAGCGCTGGACGCTGCCACCGGACCGGCGGGCCGGTTCATCGGCGCGCCGCACTGGGCGCCGCCTCAGCCAGCGGCGCTTGTCGCGGCGCGTTCGCGCCGTGCGGCTTCAAAACGCCACTTCGCCGACGACTTCGGGATCCATTCCCCATCCCGGCCGGTCGAGCGGTCTCGTGTAGATGCCTTCAGGCCCACGGGTGATCGCGTAGTCCTCTTCGAACATCTCATACACCCGCTTCGGCCCACCCGGCGGCGGCATGAAGAGCTCCGACCAGGGCGCATTGACGGTGGCGATCGAGAAATGCGTCGAGCCGTTCAGCCCGCCGCCGTGGGGGATCACGGGGATGTCGTACGCGGCCGCGAGGGCCGCGATCTTGCGCATCTCGGTGAGGCCGCCGCACCAGTTCATGTCCGGCTGCCAGATCTGCGCGCCATTGGTGCGCAGCAGCTGCCGGAAGCCATAGCGACCGTATTCGTGTTCGCCCGTCACGATGCGCGTCGACTTGATCGCCTCGTTCAGGCGGCCGAATCCCTCGTAGTCGTGAGGCTGGAGCACTTCTTCCATCCAGTAGACCCGGTAGGGGGCGAGCATCTCGGCCATCTCGAGCGTGTAGCGCTCCGTCCATGCCATCCAGCAGTCGAGCATGATCTCGCCCTCCGGCCCAAGCGCCTTGCGGGCGCGCTCGACCAGCTGGACGTTTTCCTTCATGCCCGCGCGCCCGCTCGCGGGGCCGTGGGGCATCGCGAGCTTCAGCTTGGTGTAGCCGAACTCGACGTGCTGCTCGATGTCATTGCCCGTGCAGTAGGCGGGCACCCGCTCCTTCGTCTCGCCGCCGATCAGCCGGTAGACCGGCAACCCGAGCGCCTTGCCGACGATGTCCCAGAGCGCGTTGTCGAAGCCGCTGATGGCGTTCATCGTCACGCCCATGCGGCCGTACGACATCGTCGAGCGCCAGTTGATGTCCCAGTTGCGCTCGAGGTCGAATGGGTCGCGACCCATCATCAGCTTCTTGAGGTGGCCCATCACGATCGCGCCGCCGCCGGCGCCACCCCGGCCATAGCCCGTGATGCCCTTGTCGGTCGTCACCTCGACCTCGAACCCCGGCACGTTGGTCGCCGCGAACAGGCTGCGAGTCGGCTTGTACTCCGGGTAGATCGACACCGGGTTCGCCACCTCGACGCCCTGGGTCGACCACGAGCCCGCGGCCGGCGTGAATTCCGGGTAGGGCCGTTTCGGGCGCGTCTTGACGATGCGGATGCCGGTGATCTTCAGCCGTGATTTCTCGGCAGCCCAAGCCAGCGGCGGCAACGCGACCGACGCCGCCCCCAGGCCGGCGAGCAGGGCCGCGTCGCGGACGAAGTGGCGTCGTTTCACGATGGCTTTCCCCTCGATGTGATGAAGGGTCGCGGCCCGCGCCGGGCCGCGACTCGCGTCAGAACCTCACCCGCACGCCGGTTGTGAACATGCGCCCCACCATGTCGTAGAGCGTGCGGTTGCCGTAGTTGGCGCCCGCGATCAGGATACCCGGGGTCAATGGCGGCTCCTTGTCCAACAGATTGTTGACGGTCAGGAACCACTTGTACTGGCTCTCAGCACCGAAGGCGTAGTTCACCGTCGTGTCCATGTAAAACACTGCTGACTGGGTGTTTTTGTCGACATCCGTCGCCGTCAGCGTGCTGTCGAAAATGCCACTGCCCACGTAACGCCCCTGCAGGTACACGGACAAATCGCGGTACTTCCAGTCCGCCGACAGGACACCAGTCCATTCCGGAGTGCTATTGTTGATTTCGCCCGCCAGATCGAAAGTGGCAGCAACGCCAACCTTGTTGTCGAAGGAGAGGAGGCGGTTGGCGAGCAGGCGCAGCCCGAGCGAGGAGTTGCCGAGATCAGCGAGGTACGACACCTCGATGTCGATGCCCTCGTTCCGGCGCAGATCCTGATTGAAGAACGGCAGTTCCACGCGTTGAATCACGCCCGCAGTGTTCCGCTGGACGAAGCGGCAGAGACTGGTCTCACCCTGAAAGCAAAGGTTAACTGTGCGCTGCGCGTCGATCGCAGATATCGCGTCCGTGATTTCGATGTCGTAGTAGTCGAGGCTCAGGCTGAAGTTGGGCAACGCTGTGGGAGTCAGGACGACCCCTATGACCGTCGTATCGGCATTTTCCGGGGTCAGGGCGGTGTTGCCGACGTTTCCGGTCAGCGCCTGGGTCGGAGGGTCCAGCGGGCGGAACGGGTCGATGAGATTGGGGATGGTTCCCTGACTGGAGCCGCGATACAGCTCACCCAGGCTCGGCGCGCGGATGTCGGTGGACTGGGTTGCGCGGAAACGCAGGCTGGAATTCGGCGCATACGACAGACCGGCCTTCCAGCTGGTGATGCCGCCGCTGGTGCTGAAGTCGCTGTAGCGGACGGCTGCGTTGGCGGTCAGCGATTCGACCCAGGCCATGTCCTTCAGGAGCGGGACGTTCATCTCGGCGAAGGCTTCGCTGACGTCAAAGTCGCCCTTCGAGGGCTGAGGATTGCTGCGCTCGAAACCGCCGAGCGTGCCTACCAGTCCCGGCGGAAAGGCGATGTTGCCTGCGCCCGTGCGCTGCGACGAGGATATCGGGTCGACGACCTGAACGAAGTCTTCCTTTCGGTAGCCGACACCGAACGCGACCGCGAGTGGCCCGGCGGGCAGCTCGAACGCGGTACCCTGCATGCTGGCCTCCAGGACGTCCTGACGGACGGCTACGTCCTGAACAGCCGTGCCTGTCGCATAAGCGATCGACGCCGCCGAGGGCGAGCCTCGACCGAAGATGTTCATCGGCACGCAGCCATCATTCGGGTTCGTCAGGGTCGTACGACAGACTATCTGGCCGTTTGCCGGGTTCCTGACCGCATCGGCGGCCCGATACAGGCGCTCTGAGATCGGATTGAACCGGGTCTGGAACAGCGACTCGTTCTTGCCGTACTGGTAGTACCCACCGTAGGTCCAGTTCTCGCCGAGATCGCCTTTGAGACCCAGGACAAAGCGCGTTGTCTCGCTCGTTGCGTCCATCGTCGGGATTGCGATGTCGGGGCTGACTCGTCCGAGCGTGAACTGGCTGATGTTGCCGGTCGCCATCGAACCTCTGACCGAGGCCGGCAGGAATGCGTTGTCGGCGAAGACCGTGAACCGGGTATTGGCCAGCTGGAACGTCGGCAGGCTCTGGTAGTAGACGTCGTTTTTCCCGTAGTTGCCTTCAGCGTAGAGCTCGAGATTGTCGGTGGCCTGGAACGTGGCGTGGAAGAACGCTGCAAGACGTTGCTGCTCTGGCTGCAACGTCAGTTCAAGGCTCGGGTTGTACGCGGTCGGGTCGGGGCTGCCCGCCATCAGGGTAGCGGTGCGCAAGGCGCCGTACTGGAACGGGCGCGCGACACTGCCCGGGTCGAACGTGGTGCCGGCAAGCGCCGTGTTGGTGATCAGGCCACCGTAGGACGCGACCGAGCTCAGCGGGTTGTTCACCAGCAGAAACCGGGGGTTTGTCGGGGAGGCAGGGTTGGCCGCCGTGACGCTCGGGTTGGGAATGTTGCCCGTGCCGCCGAAGGCCCAGTCGCGAGCATTGGCGGTGGGCACGCCGTCGCTGGTGTAGTACTCGAGGCTTCCGATCGCGTGGACACGGTCGTTCATGAACGACTTTCCGCCCGCAATCGACGCCATGCCGCCCTGATTGTCGCTTTCTCCTGACATCGAGCCCTGCAGGCTAGCCTTCAGACCCTCGAACTTGGTGTCCAGCACGAAATTGACGACACCGGCAGCGGCATCGGCACCATAGGCAGCGGAAGCGCCGCCGGTGACAACATCGACGCGCTGGACCAGCGCCTCGGGCAGCAGCGCGACGTCGACGCTGCCAATGTTGGTTGCAGGCACGAAGCGCCGTCCGTCCAGCAGGACGAGCGTGCGCGATATTCCAAGACCACGCAGGTTGAGGTGGGCTGCGCCGTTGGAGCCGGTGGTGCCCGTGCTCTGGTTCGCCACGCTCTGGGAGCCCGCAAACACCGGCAGCTGAAGCAGCGCTTCGGTGATCGTCCGCGGCGCCGCGAGCTGCAGCTGTTCCGTTGAGACGACTGTGACTGGCGTTGGAGACTGGGTGCCGTCGACAATGAGGCGCGAGCCGGTGACGACGACCTCGGCGAGGTCGGCGTCCGATGCGGGCGGCTGCTGCGCGACCGCTGCCGAGGTGCCGACGGCGAGTGCCGGCGCCAGGATCAGTGCGACGATGTCCCGGACCCGCGCGCGCGCGCCCCCGGTGGCACGGATGTGGAATCCTGCCGGTGCATTCTTCTCGATCATGGTCCCCCCCCTCCAGAAGCGATTAGTTGCGGCGCTGCGTGTGTGCGGTTCCGTGGCGCCAGTGCTGGTTGAACTCCGTTTGCCCGGCAGGCCGGGCGTGCAAGCCGAAGGCCCCTCGCCTCCCAAATATCCCACAATGTGAGATGGTGTATTATATTTAGGACAACATAGCGACGCGGTCGGCGTCAAGTGGGGGTCAGTAGGTGGTGCGTCCGCCCGAGATGTCGAAGGTGGCGGCGGTGGAGAAGGTGCATTCGTCGCTGACCAGCCAGCAGGTGAGCGCGGCGACTTCCGGCACTTCGCCGAGCCGGCCCATCGGGATCCGCGAGCGCATGTAGTCCACCTGGCTCTTCGGCAGCTGCTCGAGGATCGGGCTCTCGAAAGTGGCCGGGGTGATGCAGTTGACCATCACGCCCTTGGTCGCGAGCTCCTTGCCGAGCGACTTGGTGAAGCCGATCACGCCGGCCTTCGAGGTCGAATACGCGGAGGCGTTCGGGTTGCCTTCCTTGCCGGCGACGGAGGAGACGTTGACGATCCGGCCATAGCCACCCTCGACCATGATCGGCGCGATGGCGCGACAGCAGTAGAAGGTGCCGTTCAGGTTGACGTCGATCACCCGCTGCCAGACGTCGATCGGGAATTCGGTGACCGGCGCGGTGGCGCCCGTGATGCCGGCGCTGGTGATCAGGATGTCGATGTGGCCGAGGATCGCGTGGCTGCGCGCCGCGGCCGCCGCAACGGCCTGCGGATCAGCGACGTCCACCACCAGCGCGTCCTCGGCGCCGGATTCGCGCTGCGCGTTGCGCAGCGTGTCGACGTTGTTGTCCCAAAGCACGACGCGCCCGCCCTCGGCGACGATGCGCGCGGCGCAGGCGAGCCCGAGCCCCGAGGCCCCGCCCGTGATCACCGCCGCCCGACCTTCAAAACGGCTGTCTCGTCCGCTCATGGTGCGTCTCCGGGTGCGGGCCGCCACGCCACGACCTGCTGTCGCTGCGTGCCGAGGCCCTGGATTCCAAGGGCGATGCTGTCGCCAGGCTTCAGGTAGGTCGGCGGATTCATCCCCATGCCGACGCCCGGAGGCGTGCCGGTCGTGATCACGTCACCCGGCTCGAGGGTCATGAATTCACTGAGATAGCTGACGATCTTCGGGACCTGGAAGATCATCGTGCGGGTGTTGCCCGTCTGCCTGCGCTGCCCGTTGACCTCGAGCCACATGTCGAGCGCATGCACGTCGGCGATCTCGTCGGCCGTTACCAGCCACGGTCCGACCGGGCCGAAGGTGTCGCAGCCTTTACCCTTGTCCCAAGTGCCGCTGCGCTCGAGCTGGAACGCGCGCTCGCTGACATCGTTGACGACGCAGTAGCCCGCAACGTATGCCAGCGCGTCCGCCTCCGTGACGTAGCTCGCGCGCGAGCCGATGACGACGCCGAGCTCGACCTCCCAGTCAGTCTTGAGCGAGCCGCGCGGGATCATCACCGCGTCGTTCGGTCCCTGCAGGCAACTGACCGCCTTCGTGAACAGCACCGGTTCTGCGGGGATCGGCAGGTTCGACTCGGCCGCGTGGTCGGCGAAGTTGAGACCGATGGCGAGGAACTTCCGCGTGCCCGCGACCGGCACGCCGAGGCGCTGCGCGCCCGTGATCGGCGGCAGGCTGGCCACGTCGAGCGCTCGCAGCCTCGCCATCTCAGCGGGGGCGAGTTGGCGCGGCCCGAGGTCCGCCACGTGCGCGGACAGATCCCGGATTTGGCCATCGGCATCGAGAAGACCTGGGCGCTCGCGTCCCGCGGGCCCATATCGCAATAACTTCACCGCTCGAACCCCCCTCAGAGTCGGCCAGTGCGTCCGGTGTCGTTGCTCGACGGAATCGCGAGACCGCCCGATACTAGATTTCTCAGGTCGACCGAGACTCTTGTGTTGTCCCGATACGTGAGATACGGTTTTATATCATGAAACATCCGAAAGCCCCACCCCACCCCGCCGCGACCCCCGCCAAGGGCGCGCCCGTGGCGGGAAGCCAGACCCTGTGGCGCGGGCTGAACCTGCTGGAGGCCGTGACCCACGGGCCGGCGACCCTGTCCGAGTTGTCCCGGCGCCTCGGCCTCAACCGCAGCACCGTGCACCGCCTCGCCTCCGCCCTGGTCGAGCGCGGCTATCTGCGCCTCGTGGCCGGGGAGGGCTATATGCTCGGCAACAAGCTGCTGGAGCTCGGCTACGCCGCGCGCCACCAGATCGACCTGCCGCGCATCGCGCGCCCCCACCTCGAGCGCCTTTCCGAGATGACCGGGGATGCCGTGCATCTCGGCGTGCTCGACGGCGGCAAGGCGCTGTACCTCGACAAGCTGCCGGGCAACCGCCGCATCAACATCGGCTCGCGCGTCGGCGAGCGACATCCGCTGTGTTCCACCGGACTCGGGAAGGCGCTGATGCTCGACCTGAGCCCCGAAGAATGGCGCTTCTACTACCGCGCCGAAGCCAGCACGCGCGGCAAGGGCAGCGCCAGCCCGGCCGCCTGGGTCGAGAAGATGAGCAAGTACGCCGCCGGCGGCTACAGCTTCGACCTCGAGGAGAACGAGGATCGCGTTCGTTGCGTCGGCGCGCCGGTCCGCGATGATTCGGGAGAGATTGTCGCCGCGGTAAGCGTATCCAGCGTGGCGCAGTATATGACCGACAGCCGCATGGCCGAGCTGATCGTCACCGTCACCGACACCGCCGACGCCATCAGCCGCGAACTCGGGTGGCGCGGGGCCAGCAAGAAGCGCCCGTGATCATCGCCTCCACCGCCGACTTCCGCCGCGCCGCGCGGCAGCGCCTGCCGCGCTTCCTGTTCGACTACATCGACGGCGCCGCCTACCAGGAAGTGACCCTGCGCCGGAACGTCGACGACCTCGCCAACATCGCGCTGCGACAGCGCGTGCTCACCGACGTCTCCCGCATCGAGCTCTCGACCGAGTTCTTCGGCCGCCGCCACCGCCTGCCGCTCGGCCTCGGCCCCATCGGCTTGAGCGGCATGTACGCCCGCCGCGGCGAGGCCGCCGCCAAGCGCGTCGCCGCCGAGAAAGGCATCCCCATGTGCCTCTCCACCCTGTCCGTCTGCTCCCTCGAGGAAGTGACCGCCGCCTCTCCCGAGCCCCCGTGGTTCCAGCTCTACGTGATCCGCGACCGCGGCTTCATGCTTGAGCTGATGCGCCGCGCCAAATCCGCCCGCTGCCCCGCGCTCGTGTTCACCGTCGACATGCCCGTGCCCGGCGCGCGCTACCGCGACCCCCATTCCGGCATGTCCGGCCCCTACGCCCCCGCGCGCCGCGTTGCCCAAGCCGCGATGCATCCCGCGTGGGCCTGGGACGTCGGCCTGCTCGGCCGCCCCCACACCCTCGGCAACCTCGCGTCCATCCTCGGCAGGAACAGCGGCCTCGAGGATTTCATGGGCTGGATCGGTCGCAACTTCGACCCCTCCGTGAGCTGGAAGGACCTGGAGTTCATCCGCGCAAACTGGGACGGCCCGCTCGTCATCAAGGGCATCCTCGATCCGGCCGACGCCGAGGAAGCCGCCAAGCTCGGCGCCGACGGCCTCATCGTTTCTAACCACGGCGGCCGACAGCTCGACGGCGTGAAGTCCACCGCCACCGCCCTGCCCGCCATCGCGGAAGCCGTGCGCGACCGCATGACCGTGTTCGTCGACGGCGGCGTCCGCTCCGGCCTCGACGTCGTGCGCATGCTCGCGCTCGGCGCGCACGGCGTGTTCCTCGGCCGCGCCTGGGCCTACGCGCTCGCCGCCCAGGGTGCTGAAGGCGTCGCGCGCGTGCTCGACATCATCGAGGCCGAGATGCGCGTCGCGATGGCGCTGACCGGGTCCACCGACGTCGCCCGTCTCGATCGGAGGATCCTCGCCGCCTAGTCAGGGCGAACTCGCCCGCCCCCGCGCCACCGGCCGCAACACGCCCCCTGCCCAGCCCGTGCGACCTGCAGCAATACCTGCGCGACCACATCCCCATCACCCGCGCCATGCAGGTGCGCGTGCTCGAGGCCACGCCTGACGCCAGGCTGCTGGCCGCACCGCCAGCCCCCAACATCAACCACCGCGACACCGTCTTTGGCGGCAGCGCCGCCGCACTCGCCACCCTGGCCGCCTGGACCCTGCTGCACGTGCGCCTCACCGCCGCCGGGCTCCCCAGCCGACTCGTGATCCAGCGCAACACCATGGACTACGACGCGCCGATCCTGTCCACCTTCAGTGCGCGGGCGACGCTGAAGGAACCCGCACAATGGAACCGGTTCACCGCGATGCTCAAACGTAAAGGACGTCCACGGATCACCGTCGCGGCGACACTGCACTGCAGCGGCACGCCGATCGGGCGGTTCGAGGGCGATTTCGTGGCGGTGGCGCGACAGACACCGGCGCCGACGTGAAACCCCTGCGTGGTGACGCCTGCGATGCCGCAATTCAGTGATGCGCGACGAATTACGACGGCGTCGGCGATACGAAGATACGCAGGGCGCGGAACAGCAGGTTTGCAGGACGCAACGCGAATGCTATCAAGCGTATCCGAAATTCCTTCCGGACTATGCGACGAAAGTGTCGGGACTCATCGCGACACCTATTCGTGCAGCAGGAATGCGAAGATATTCCTTACGCTCACTGTCGCTTTTCACGGCCCGATCCTGGAGATTTCACGGTGAATCGCCTGCACCCTGCGGAATATCTGGCGAATATGAGGCGACCAATCGCCTCCGCTATTTGATCCATTAGTTGTCGCCGGTGCTGTGATGATTGTGCCCGTGCTGCTCGCGGCTACGTCGTCAGATCCGCAGGGGACTCGGCATCTCGCGCCTGCGCAGCAGTTAGGCCTCTCGTCGGTGCGCATGCTGGGGCGCGCCAGCGCATACTGGTTGTTGAGCTTGGGCCTGCTCCTATTCGCGTCGTTCTTTTCGCAAGCGTAGAAGACTCTCCATTTGGGACGCGGGTAACGTCAGGATGCAACGGTCCGGATGTTGCCTCGGGATGGGGGCTTCACGGACCGCAGTGGGCGGTTTCGACACTGAAGGGAGAATGGCATGCCTACTCGCAGAGTTGCCGTGCAAGCACTGTCGGTGGCCCTGGCACTCATGACCTTCGACTGCGTCGCTGAAGGGAAATCGTATTTCACGCTCGTCGGCGAACTGGTCGGCATCGTGGACACACCGCGACACCTTCGCGATGCGTGCGCTAGCCGGTTGCCCGAGACGCGGCAACACGTTCATGTCGCGTACGCGGCATGGCGTGACCGCCATTCAGCGCTGCTCGCCAGGGTGGACAATCAGATCAGCAGAGCGGATGCGCGCGCACGGCGCCAGGGCTCGTCATTCACGCCGACGAGCTTCCGCGAGGCCGGTGCCCAGCGAATGCACGAGCAGATGCGTGGCGTCGACCTCGAGCAGGCGCGGTTCATCTGCGGTCAATATGAGACGCTTCTGCAGGAGAAGGACGAGGCGATGGCGGGCGCCGTCCCGACGCGGCTTGCGGCGATCGAGGCTGCCGATCAGCAGCTGTCCAGGCGCGAAGACGGACAGTAGGCGCAGCCCGGCCCCCGGCGCTCAGAACCTGTACTTCGCCGTCACCCCATACGTGCGCCGCTCGCCGAGCCCGACGACATACGAGTTCGCGAACGTGATGATGAACGAGTTCGCGGCGTAGGTTTCGTCGAACAGGTTGCGGGCCCAGAGCGCGGCTTCCCAGTGCTCGTTCGAGAGGCCGAGGCGCAGGTTCGTGATCGTGCGCGGCGGGGTATGGCCGAGGTTCAGCGCCTCGATGTACTGCTTGCCCTGGTAGTTGATGTCGAGGTTGGTGTAGTAGCTCCAGTCCTCGTTGAGGTCGCGGCCATAGCTCAGCAGCAGCGCGCCGGAGACCTTCGACTGGCGCTCGAGGCTGTTACCGTCGACGCTGCCATTGGCGGCGCAGAGCACGCCGTCGCAGCGGATGTTGCCGAGCGGCGGGTTGTCGCGCGTCGGCGTGCCGACCGGGGCGATGGCATTGGCGGCGAAATACCGGGCATTCTCGTACGTCGGGTCGTTCCAGGCGAACGCCAGCGTGGCGTTGAAGTTCGGCGTGAATAGATAGCCGATCTCGACCTCGAGGCCCTGGGACTCGGCGCCGCCGATGTTCGAGATGATGGCCGGGTCCTGCGGCGTCAGCGGGCGCAGCACGGCGTCGTCGGTGAACTGGGGCGTCGAGGCCTGCAGGTCTTTCCAGTCGATCACGTAGACCGCGGCGTTCACGCGCAGGCGCTTGTTCAGCCAGTCGCTCTTGATGCCGAGCTCGTAGGTGGTGTTGGTCTCGGCGTCGAACTCGCCCTGGCCGAGGAAGGTCGGGTAGCGCGCAACGTTGAAGCCGCCCGTCTTCTCGCCCTTGGCGGCGGAGAGATAGGTCAGCACGCCGGGCATGGGCCGGTAGTTCACCGAGGTGCGCCAGGTGAAGGGCTCGTAGCCCTGCGCCTGGTAGGCCGCGCCGGCGGTGAACGCGCCGCCGGTGGCGTTCGTGATGCGGAAGATCTCCTTGTCCTCGTCGCCGTAGCGCGCCTCGGCGGAAACCGACCAGGCGTCGTTGAAGCGGTAGTCCACCAGGCCGAACACGTTGCGGATGCGGTCCTCGAAGCGGACCTTGTTCAGGCTGTTGCCGGCGATCAGGTCGTAGATCGAGCCGAGCTGCAGCGCCAGCACCCGGCCGGTGAACGCGGTCTGCGCCTCGGAGACGTCCGAATAGTAGAGGCCCGCGATCCAGGCCAGCGGCGATTCGCCAGTGGACTGCAGGCGCAGCTCGTGGGAGTGCGAGCGCAGCGTGCCATTTGGGCGCGAGTCGATGGTGTTGCAGTTGGCGACGCCACCAGGGCACGGCGAGAACGCCGAGGTGAAGTTGCCGACCACGGCGTTGCGGTCGTTCGGGCCGCCACCGAGGCCGCTGTAGTCGTTGCGGCCGTAGAGATAGAACAGCTGCACGCGCTCGTTGATGTCCCAGTTGACCGAGGCGGTGGTGATCGTGCTTTCGGCCTGCAGGCCGAGCTGGCGCGGGTCGACGACGACGCCCGGCAGGCGCGTGTCCATCGGGTTGCCGGTCGGCGGCGCGAGCGGCAGCTCGCCGCACCAGGCCTGGTTGCCGGTCAGCGCACCGACCGTGCGCGGCAGGCAGTTCAGGTCGTTGATCGGCTGGATGCCGTTCAGCTGCGACAGGAATCCCTGGATCGTGTAGTTGCCGTTGGGCTCGCGGTCGATGTCGGAGGTGAAGTAGCCGAGGTTGACCTCGACGCTGTCGACCGGCCGGAAGGTCAGGCCCGCGGTCCACGTCTCGGTGTCCCAGCCGCCGACGTTGCCCTCGTTGCCGGGGCTCGCGCCCTGGCCCGACAGCGGATGGTTGTTCGTCCAGGTGCCGTCCGACTCGCTCTGGCCGTAGGACAGCTTGAAGAACGCGCGCTCCGCCAGCAGCGGGCCGCTGACGTAGGCATTGTAATCGAGCCGCTCGTCGGAACCGGCGGTGGCGCCGACTTCGGCGCGCCAGTCTGCGGAAGGCTTGCGCGAGATGTAATTGATCGCGCCGGCGAACGCGTTGCGCCCATAGAGCGCGCTCTGTGGACCCTTCAGCACCTCGATGCGCTCGATGTCGAACACCCCGATGTCCTGCAGCGCCTGGTTCTGCAGGTAGATGCCGTCGTAGAACACCGCGACGTTCGGGATGCGGTTGGTCAGCTGGGTCGGCGCGAGGCCGCGGATCACCGCCGCGCCGGCCTGGCCGGCGCTGGCGTAGCCCTCGTAGTTGAGACCCGGCGTACGCAGTGCGACGTCGGTGAGGCCCTGGATGCTGGCCCGCTCGATCTGCTCGCGGGTCAGCGCGTTGACCACCAGCGGGATGTTCTGCACCGACTCCTCGCGCTTGCGGGCCGTGACCACGATCTCCTCCAGCCCGGCGCCCTCGTCGGCAGCCGGCTCCTGCGCCAGCACGAACTGCGGAACGGTCGCGACGATGACCCCGGAGAGGGCCGTGCAGATCCAGCGTCGATACATTCGGAAGACTCCCTGCCCCGGCTGCCCGGCGGCACCTGCCGGCCGGGTCGATGCAGGCGGCTCTTGTACGAGATCGGGTGCGCGACGGTCAAGGCGGCAGGCCACCCAGGCCACTATGTAGCGCTCCGTCGTCGCGGCCGTGACCGCCGGCAGACCACGCTGCCCAGGCCGGACGATCTTTCAGCACCGTGGTGTTACTTTACCCAACCCGACTTCTGCGGAGCCGCAAGTGGGCCTACTCGACGGACTGCTGGGCAACGCCTCCGAGATCGACCCGGCAAAGATCCAGGCCGAGTTCGCGAAGGTGCTCGCCACCGGCGAGCGCATCGAGAAAGTGTACCAGCTGATCCGCGACCTCTTCGTCTTCACCGACAAGCGCCTGATCCTCGTCGACAAGCAGGGCCTGACGGGCAGCAAGGTCGAGTACCACTCCCTCCCCTATCGCGCCATCACGCATTTCAGCATCGAGACGGCCGGGCATTTCGACCTGGATGCGGACCTGAAGATCTGGATCTCGGGGTCGCCGGTACCGGTGCAGAAGCGGTTCAACAAGAAGCTGGACGTCTACGAACTGCAGAGCGTCCTCGCGACCTACGTGCTCCGGTAGGTCGTCCCGGAGACCGGAACGCCGGGCGGGGAGGTCATCGGCTCGCGCTGCGGCCACTCGCTGAGCTGGTCACGAGGAACCCTTCGCAGATATCGTGCGTCGGATCCGTTGCCGGATACCGCGCGCAGATTGGCCGCATGCGCTCTCGCAGCTTCGCCATCACGGCCGGCCTATCCGGCTGCGCGGCGGCCCATTCGCGCAGGGCTGCGTCGAGGCGCACGAGCCGCACGCGCGAGCGGGTGTAGAGGCGGTCGCGGCCGTCGAGCTCGCCGAGCACGGCGAGCGTCGCCGTCTCGAGGCGCTTCGCGTCATGCGGGGCGAGGCGCAGCAGCGCCTGGACGTAGAGCGTGCCCCACTGGAAGCGGCTCGCGGCGCCCTGCGCCTTCACGTAGGCCTGTTCGAACAGCAGCAGCGCCTCGGCCCGACTGCCCTCGGCTTCGGCGAGATCGGCGAGGTCGCTGAGGTAGTAGTGCGGCGTCTTCGAGGTGCGCACTTCCTGCTCGAGCAGGCGACGCGCGGCGGCGCGGTCGCCGAGCTCGGCGTAGACGATCGACGCGCCGTTGACGACGCCGCTGCGCGCAACCCCGTCGGGATGCTGCGCGAGGCGGGCCGAGGCGAGGCTGCGCGCCTCGTCGAGCAGCGACGCGGGCAGCGGGCCGGCGGCGAGTCGTGACTGCACGCGCAGCGCGCCGCCGACGGCCTCCAGCTGCAGGCCGGGCGATATCGCCGGGTCGCGCGCGTCGAGCAGCAGCAGCGCGATCCAGTTGGCGCGCAGCGCGTCGACGTCCCCGGGCAGCGCACGTTTTGCGGCCAGCAGCAGCTCGTCGCCGGGAGAGCGCAGGAGGTCGACGATGCGCGGGGCGAGCGACGGCTGCTGCAGCAGCG
>Ga0209254_10001986_pt1 | contig 18533 bp, 15 predicted proteins | sample FrelakmetDIP11DI_FD_187148 | JGI IMG/M metagenome (GOLD analysis project Ga0209254, IMG submission 187148) | Freshwater lake sediment microbial communities from the University of Notre Dame, USA, for methane emissions studies - DIP11 DI (SPAdes)... | ecosystem: Environmental > Aquatic >...
TCCTTAGTCACTTCTTCGGTGTTATAGCTCAAAATTACTATTGAAAGTTTAGGCATTTTCTTTACCTCCCACGACTTCTTTGTAAATCGGATCGTGGAGTTTAACGACCTCCTGCCAATCGAAATACTCTCTAACGTGTCTTTGGCCACGCAAGCCGATTTCCTGGGCTAATTTTGGATCCTTTAATAATTTAATTGCGGCTTTGGCCAAATCCTCGGACGTATCGGCAATCAGGGCTTCTTTTCCATGGGAGATATGCAAACCGGCAACACCTATTGAGGATGACACAACGGGCAAACCCGCAGCCATTGCTTCCAATATTTTAAGCCTTGTTCCTCCGGCTCCTTTGATCGGCGCTACCATAATCGCGGCCTCACCATAGGCGTCTCGGGCATCGGGGATATTTTCGGTAACCTCTACACTCTTATCTTTTTTCGCCAGCTTTTTAATCCATTCAGGAATTTTTCTGCCGACAATCCACACTTTAGCTTCCGCCACGGATTTATTCACCATAGGCCAGACACTATTAAGAAGAATTTCCGAGGCCTCAAGGTTCTGCAGCCACTCAAAATTGGTAACTCCATAGAGAACTCTCGGGGGTGATAATTTGGTGTAACTTTTTAGCGAATAATACTTTGTATCGACACCATTGGGTATTATATCGACCGCTACTCCCGGGATTAGTTTTAACATTTCCAACCTATCCTCTTGAGAAACGGCAACCAGCTTACTGGCTTTAGTCCAATAATGCTTTTCCCAATATTTAACCTTTACAACGTCGTAAAAATAAAAGGGTCTAAGAAGCGGATGAACTTTGGTATCAACGTGGTGTTTATAAACATCATGCCAAATCGTCTGTTCAACCAAAATCGTCGGTACCTTCGTTTTTGTCAGGTGCGGCATAACATAGAATGTTTCAGCGTGGATCAGGTCATATTTTTCGTTTGATAACTCTGCCTTTACCGCGCGCCGCTCCGCCAGGGACAAATTTCGAATTACCAGTAGGGGGTATGGTCCGAAAACGGATAGAAAAATGTTCCTTATAGTCCACGGTTTTTTTGGTCTTTCGAAGACCATAACTTTCTTGCAATATTTTTTTAGTTCCGGAATAAATTTTTCTTCTCCCTCGTCTTTAATAAGAGAGAAAAGAGTAATTTCGTGTTCCTTTGAAAGATATTTGATAATGTTGTACCACCTTGTTTGACCTCCGCTTGTTGCGGTATTGGGTAAATAAGGAACAAGCATTAAAATCTTCATTTCTTTGGTTTGGTTAAGTCAATTATTATATAACTGGCTGTCTTCTCGACCGTTTCATACTTAGCTTCAATCATTTTCGTGTCCGTGTCGTTTAAGCTCACTGAAACATAATAACTGGCACCTCTTTTGATGATTTGCTCAACCGATGTGTCAATTACCGGCCAGCCTCTTCTTTTTGTCTGATACAAAAAAGCCGTATCCCCGTTATAGGGGGCAATAATTATTGCATCTTTGGGTAAAAGCATATCGACTTCCTTTCCAACCTCCACCAACTCAGGATGGTTAACTTTATAGAATTCTTTAATTTGGTAAGCCGCGCTTGAAAGCATAAAAAGAATCGAGAAAATAAGAAGAAGCCTTGAAAGTCGTTTGTTAAAATCTTTAGCTGCCCATAAATACATCGCTCCTTGGGCGAGAGCTAAAGCAATTGCAGGAATAGCGATCGTTTGATAATAGTCATGACGGACGTTTACGGTTGCAAAAAGGCAAACATAAGCGAAAAGACCTAACAAAAAAAAGTTTATAAACTGCTGACCTTTTTTTTGGCTAAGAACCCCAAAATAAAATAAGACAAGTCCCCATACACCCAAAATCATAATTCCCAATCTTTCTCCGAAAATCCACCGCCAAAAGGCGGGCCGAAAACGAATGCCGTCGCCATTTAGCATCCATTTCCAACCGGGAATACCCGCAGGAAAGTTGGACATCCAAGCCCGCCAGGCAAAAAATGGAATCAGGATTATTGCACTAAATAACAAATATTTAATTAACAGTTTGGGCTCTTTTAATACTTTTTTAAGCGGATATTTTTTGTTAATCAAATAAATAAGCGGAATTGTATAAAAAAGGAGAAAGGGTTTAATAAGGGCTGCCAGAGAAAACAAAACTGCCGAAAAATACAAATAGCGGTCTTTTCCCAGGTCAATATATCGTACGAATAAATACACGGCTGTAAGGGAAAAACAAACGGCCATAGGCTCCGGAAGTATCACCCGCGTAAAGTAGATATTAAAAGGGATAAACAAAAAAAAGAAAGCCGAAATCAGGCCTCCCCATTTTCCGACAAATCGATTGCCGAGAAGAAAAACAATAATTGCCGAAATCTCGGTAAATAAAATCGTCAGTAGTCTTCCCCATACTTCCAAGGAGAAAAAAGTGAAATTCTTGGCAAGAAGCGCATGTAACGCGTTATAGATGGGAAATTCAACAAACCGATAACCCTCAGGATTAAACATCCTTGATTGTGTTGAAGACAAATCATAATATCTCGGGTGCAAAAGATCGATTCCGTTTTTAATGTACAAACGGCTGACTGCGGCCGTATCGGCCTGACGGAAAGAATGCCAATCTGCAATCGGATTGTTAATTTTATAAAGTCTTACACCAAATCCCACCAATAAGACTATTGATAATAAATAATACTCAATATATTTTATATGTAATATCCGCGTAAATATTTTATTCATCTCTTGTTCTTAAACATGCTACGGCGAGCCCAATGATCAACCAAAAAACTATCGCGAACTTTGAGGCCTCAAAAACATCAATAAAAACGGCGTTAACAAGTACGCCGCCCGTACCCCCCATTACTCCGGCCAAAAAAGGTTTTTGTACACCTTGATAACCGATTAATGAAATGTTTTTCAGAAAAAGCCGACCAATCCTGGCCAATATCAGCATTAAGGCAAAAAATCCCAAGAGCCCCGTTTCTCCCAAAGCTCTTAGATAATCATTGTCCGTAGCCAAAGTTATTGAAGAAAATCCGGTACCGAGTAAGGGGTTTTTGGCCAAGGCCCGGATTGCCCGCGGCCACTCCACATTAAATCTTATCGAAGACGATCTGTCTTCTAAGACAGGCGTCGGTGTCGGAGTTGAAATCTTAGGTAAAGACTTGGTTGGATTAGGTTCTTGTGCATATGCATACACCGATAGGGAACTGTCTGCCACTTTATCCTGCAATACCTCAATGACACGAAAATAGCGAGCTCTAACGTCGGCCGAAAAGCCAAAGATAACAAGGCTAATAATTGCCACAACAAATATTTCTTTATACTTTTTAAGAATAACCAAAGCCGCGCTGCTTCCTACTAAATATGAAAATATTGAGATACGCGATACTGAGGCCATAAGAAGCCAAAGACCGGCCAGAATCGTTAATCCGACAACAACTTTTGACATCCTGTTGGCTAAGCAATAGAAATATGAAATAAAGATGGGGAGTACTAAGACTAAAAAGGTAGCCAGGTCATAGTGTCCGGCGAAAGTGGAATTTATATGGCTTCCCGGAGCCCAACGCAAGGCTATTCCCTTGGCATATTCCACGTTTTGTGTAACGATTACCGGCCAATTGAAGTATTTTTGTCCGAAACCGTAAACAAAGGCAATTAGGGTAACCAATAATAATATTTTTATAAAATAAGCCAGGTTTTCATCCTTTGATTTCAGCGCCAAAAGGGCCAATAAGAAGGGAATAAAATACTCTATTCTTCTTACAAGATGTAAAATTCCTATATAGCCGACTGCGGTTTTGGTAATAAAGACTGCCGAAAGTAAAGCCGCAAGACCGACCAGAATATATAATAATTGTGCTCTTTCGATACTTCTTTGGAAAAGCTTTTTCAGTTTGGGGATGAAAGCAATTGCTACGCAAAAAGCAACGACAGCCATTAAAAAATCCTCCAGTCTTACAGAAACCTGAATTCCCGGTATTCTTAGAAAAGGAAATTTTGGATATAAGGGAATGACCAACAATACGGCCACCGTTAAATATTTAAACAGTTTATCAGGCAATTTGAAAAGCTTTAACATAAATAGCGGCTACTTTACTACCTTTAAGTAGCCCGAAAAGGATTATTCTTAGGATTGCACCGCATTTTAAGCACATTCTCATAGGCGCCATTTGCCAAGACGGCAGGTTTTTTTTATAAAAAGTTTTTATTCCTTTGTATTCGTTGACTATCGCAAACTCACTTGTGGAACTGGCACCTCCGAGGTGTACTATGTTCCATTCCGGTAAATACCACACTTTCCAGCCTTTCTTTTTGGCGCGAAAGCACAAATCCACCTCTTCCGTATACATAAAATAATCCTCGTCAAAATAGCCAACTTCCCTAACCAGTTCTTTTTTCAGTAAGAAAAACGCCCCGGTTACCCAATCTTTTTCTCTTGCTTTAACAAATTGCCCCCCTCCTTTATAGAATGGCGATGAGGCGTGCATGGGGTGGAATGGATCTATAAGGGAATCAAGAAGGGGAATATCTTCCAAAAAAAACATCCAGGCGAAAACCTTAAATAAGGTAGGAAAAGACCCTCCCGTACCCTGCAGACTGCCGTCTTTATTTCTAAGAGCGCAGCTAACGATGCCTACTTTCTCTCTTGCGCTCATCCAGGCCAGCATCTCCGAAAATATATTCTCTTTGACAACGGTATCCGAATTAAGAAGAAGGATATAATTTCCCTTGGCCATTTTCATGCCCTGATTATTCGCTTTAGCGAATCCCTTATTGTCATTGTTTATAATAATCCGAAGAGGAATTTGTGATTTTATCTCTTTTAAATAGGCTGCCGAATGGTCTTGTGAATTATTGTCAATAAGAATTATTTCGGCCGATACGCCTTTAACGTTTCTATTCAGAGAATCAATACACTCCCGGGTAAGTTCCGGTGTCTTGTAATTTATAATTATTATTGATAGGTCCATCTAAGTTAATTTTTCGTCAATATTCTCAATGTTTTTAGCCATTCGATAATTAAGGCAACCGCCAGACCTGATGCCATTAAACCCAAGCCTGTTCTTATGAGAAGACTACTGGGTATATATTTTATGATAATTTTTTGCCGCCACTTTTTACCTTCCACAATAATGACATCTTTATCTTCTTTCGGTTCAAAACCATTTACAAAGATACTTTCTCTAAACGGATGAACTATCTCTTCCAAAAAAGTACTCCTTGTTTGATCTCTTACTATCGTTTGTGCCTCTTCCGGCGGATAATTAAGACGGAAGGTTAATAACGGAATAGCGTAAAATGCGGATTGTTTTAATTGGCTGTAATAATGAGCCAACACTTCTTCTCTCGTATAATTCGTAAAATAAGCCCTTCGCATAGATGTTTCTACATCAGCCGGTTCGTTTGATTGAATTGAGTCTGGCGGGGGAGTTGGAAAGGACGGGCTGGGTAATAGAAGATAAAAGATAAATACGATAAATACAATTAGACCAAGACCTTTGTATAATATTTTCATCTCTTATTGAAAGAGTCTCGCTCTACCCAGTTTGTAATGAAGATCCCGGTTTTTTCTCTCTCCGATTACATTGGCGGGAACACCTCCGACTATTTGATAGTCATGAACAAATTTTGTAACCACTGCTCCTGCAGCAACAACAGCCCCCTTTCCTATACTTACACCGGGTAAAATAATTGCTCGTGGCCCGATAAAGACATAGTCGCCAATTGTTACCTCTTCTTCCCGTGCGTGAAAATCTTGACTGTCCAAATCATGCTCAGAATTATAGATCATGACGTTAGATGCGATATCGACATGATTTCCTATTTTTAAAAGCGCCCTTCCGTCCAAAAAGGCATTATCCCCGATGACCGTATCCTCTCCGATAACTACGCCCTTGGGGTAGAAAAACCGACACCCCATATGAATAGTCGTTCCTTTTCCAATTTTAACTCCGGCCAAAGCAAAAACAAATTTTCTTATAAAAAAGACGGGGATATGAAGACTTACGGCGTGAATAATATATAGTTTAAAGTCTATACACCAATTATTTACCCTATTTATGGCCTTTTTTAGTGCTTTATCTATAGCCAACGGATTCCCATGTTTGTCGCTAAACATAATTCCTTTTTTACCGATATGAATATTATCTGAATAAATCATGATTGTCCTGCTTTCTCCAGAACATTTAGTGTCATTTTTGTCGTTTTATCCCAAGAAAATTCATTGGCTTGCCGATATCCCTTATTAATAAGACTATTATACTGTTTCTTGCCCATGGAAAGCACTTTTTCCATGCCACTGGCTACGCTATCAATCTCGTTGGCATTAACGCTTATCGCAGCCTTGCCGCAGGCTTCAGCCAGTCCACCCTCATTTGAAGCTATTACCGGTGTTCCCACGGCCATAGCCGAAATAGCATCCATACCGAAGCCTTCCCAAAAGGAAGGCATCAGAAATGCCCTGGCACCCTTAATCAGACCGGGTTTGTCGTATTCGGGGATAAAATCCGTAAAAATTATGTCATCAAGACCCAGAGACTTTGCTTTATTAAAGATTGTCTCGTATAGCCATCCCTTTTTGCCGGCAATAACCAGATCCAGTTTCGGGTAATTCGGCTTAATTTGTCGAAAAGCAGAGAGGATACCTTCAATATTTTTACTTGGCTTAAGCGTTCCCAGAAAAAGCAGGTATTCATTTACTATAGTGTATTTATCCTTTATGCGTCGCACATCATCGGCAGAAACGCGGTCATTGAATAATTGTTTATCGTACCCGTGATGTATTACGGATATCTTATTCGCTGCATTCGGATAGTGTCGTACAATATCTTTCTTTGTGCTATTAGAGATCGAAATGATATGTTTTGATATATTTATCGACCAAGCACTCCAATACTTTAACTGCCAAAAGTCGTATTTTTTAAATTGTCCCGAATATTTGAGATAACCTAGGTCATGTATTGTCGTAACTACCGGAACCGGCGAAATTGGCGGTGCATAATGATGCGGAGAGAAAAAGACATCGGGTTTTTTCGAACAAAAAAGAAGATGAGGTACAAGTTTTAAAATTATCCATGCTCCACCCCCCGGTAAGACCTTGTAAATCAAGTTTTTTTTCGTTGGGGGCAACTCTTTTATCGGTGGATTTTTTAAATAAACTATAACCCTATGTTTTTTAGACCAAGAATTATATGCCCGGGCCAGTCCCCAAAGAATTTCAAAAGCATATTGATTTACGCCGACCCGATTTTTCTTGTTTGCTTCATTTCCGTCTATCCCAATTATCATATTAGTTATTTCTTATCGCTTCCTCATATATCTCTAGAGTTTTTTCGGCTACCTCCATCCAAGAATATTTCTTGACTTCCTCCCTACCCTTTTTAACTAGGGCTTCGCTATCATTGATTGCCTGAATAATTCCCTCCGCAATAGACTCGGTTTCTTCAGGATTAACCAAAACAGCCGCATTTTTCCCAAGCTCAAGCATTATGCCTAGATTTGAGGTAACGACAGGTATTTCACACTTGTACGCCTCTAAAATCGGAAAACCAAAACCTTCATATAAAGACGGATAGACCAAAGCTTTTGAGCCTGAATACAAAGCCGGAAGGTCATCTTTCACGATATGTCCCAGTATTTTCACACCCCGCGGAGCTTCAATTTTCATATATGGATAGCCTACCACAACTAATTTTAGGTCTAAACCAGGCCGGACTTTTTCAAAGGCTGCGATTATCCGATCAATATTTTTCCTCGGATTAATACCGACTGATATTACATATTCTCCGTTAATCTGGTATTTTCTTTTACATTTTTCGATTTCCAGCTTTGTAGCCGGTTTAAATATCGGGTCCGGAGCTTGGGGTATTACGGTAATTTTTCCTCTGATTTGGTAGTCGGCCAAATCTGCCCGTGTCGTTTCAGACGGTACTATGATTTGATCAACTTCCTTAATGACCCATTTTAAGCGATGGCTGTGGGCATCAACGATTCTGGGGTGAGTAAGTTTAGGAAATTTAATCGGAAACAGATCATGAACAGTGGTAACCTTATATGCCTTTGAGGGCGGCTGGGTCCAGTCGGAGGAGTGAAATACATCAACATTTCCTATTAACCGCTCAATTGGCACAATATGCAGCTTATTCCAGACAATATTGGTAAGAGTCGGAGGATAAGGGAATATTTTTCCCGAAATACGTCCCTTAAGTGTTTCCAAGAAGCACTTTAATTGCTTTTTTTGTCTAAAAGCATTTCCGAAAACCAAATAATCGTTCTTGTCATCAACTAATAATAAATGCTCTATAAGGAGTTTTGTATAAACCGAGACTCCGGTTCCGTATACTACCTGGGATGCGTCGATGGCAATTTTCATAGTCTTCTTAGGTATCTTACTGCGCCTACACCCGGAAAATCAAAAGCCGCTACCTCAATGAATCCATTTGAGTTCAAGGTGGAAGCAACTATGCGAGTGGGATCATGAAGCTCCCATAAATATTCAAAGTAATAAATCCCGTTTACTCCAACAAGGACTTTGGCCATTTTTGTCCTCGTAGGCTCAAAGTTGGCAGCTATCGAATCCGTTAAACCTAGTGCTGGTACTTTATTGTTACTGTACCACTGATAAGGTGCAAAAGGCTCCGTAAAATTAAAGGCTACGATTTCGTCGTTTTTTATCCGTGATTCCACGAATTTTACGGACTCGCGCCAGGCTTCCCTGTGTAGATAAGGTTCCTTAATATAGATAAGGAAGGATAAAGCATTACCGGATAATATCAAGGCAATGAGCAAAAAAAGGCTTTTTCCCCGAAATTTCCCGATACCATAGGCTGCCAGAAGATAGAATGCCGGAAGTATATACAGAAAGCGAAAATAAATCAAATTGGGAAAGATAAAAGAGGTAATAAAACCGATAAAAAGGGGAACCGCCAGATATAACCATAGAAGATAAGTCTTTTTTCTGTCTTGCCAGGATCTTAGAAAAGTTATCAAAAAAGGAATAGAAAAAAGGCCGGTGAGAGTATAGTAAAGAGCTTTGTTATATAACGAAATTCTTCCGAAAACAAACTTCATCCAAACCAGTGCAACCTGCTTTGGAGTAGCTCCTCCGGCTAGCCTAGACCACGCAGGAAGTGTTTCTAAGAGCCACCGCCCCCCTTGCATCTGAACTAATAATATCGGTGCCCAGATTAGACCCAGAATCAATAAAGGAAGGTGACATAAAAACAGTCTCTTCCACCATTTGGCAGGCTTTTCATCCGCTATCCCGATCAAAACAAAAACCGGCAATAGAAAAACGGGTACATAGTCGGTAAAAATCAGTAAAGTAATCACCAAAGCGAAATATGGCCATTTTTCTTTGAGAAAAAGGTAAAAAGCCAGGGCAGCCAAAAAAGCCGCCATCGAATACATTCTTGCCTCCTGGGAGTAGTAAATGTGGAATTGGGAAGTGGCAATGAATAAGGCGGCCAAAAGGCCGGTCTTTTTACTAAATGTCTCCCCTATCTTAAAAACCAGGTAGATGGTACCGAGCCCGAACAGGACGGAAAGGCTTCTTAAGGCTACTTCAGAATAGCCAAAGATATCTGACCAGAGCTTGAGAGTCAGATAATAGAGGGGTGGATGGTTATCGTGTTTTACAAATTCCGTAAGTATTTGTATAAATGACTGACTTTTAACTACTAAAGCACCGATTGATTCGTCCAACCAAAAAGACTGGTTAAGTAAAACCACTCTTAATAGAGCACCCAGTAGAATAACTAAAAATATAGTTTTTTTCATTTAATTGGCAAAACCATTATCGGATCAGCTTTAAATATGCTCAATAAGTGTGCGAAAAACAATAAACTCAAAAGCAAAACTATTACTATTTTACCCCGAGAATGATTTTTCTTAAAAAGCCATACCAGAAAAACGGCAATTACGATATGCAGTACCGGATAAATAATCAGGCTAAACCACCCATTTTCAAAATATTTCTCAAATTTTAGCCTCAGTAGTGACCCTGCGGTCACAAAATCCAAGGTTTTATTTATAAATCTATTTCCGCCACTGCCCAATTCAAATCCGATAAAATCCAAAGCGCTATAAGCAAACCCAATTAGATAATTTCCCGAAATGATGCCAAATCTTAAGGCTCTTATGATTACGTCCAATCCAAACGACAAGGGTAGGAATAAGGTATAACCAATACTTTTCCACAAGCGCTTAAAGATTATAACCAGGAAAATTGATGCTATAAGAAGGACTAGTTTTAGTAAGCCTGAGTAAACATACGGTGAAGAATAGAAAACTTCCCAACCCCATTTTTCACTCCCTCTCACAATAAGTCCGAAGCAGGCTACATAAAATAGAAAACCCACGACTACGCTTCTGATTCCGAAAAATCTTATCATCATAACGCTAAAAAGAATTGCGAGGATAATATAAGCTAAATAATTTGTTTGACCCTCCTTGTTTTCCAAAGGTAAATAACGTTTCAGAAAAACCGATTGGTCTTTTACAAAATAGTCCGAAAAGGCAAAACGTTCATCGTACTTAATGTAATCCCCAAGATAATCGTTTTTTCTCATTCCGGTGTTTAATACCCAATTAGATATTCCGTCGTCAAAAATATACTCTGGAGATGTATTTGGATACTTGGAATTAAATTTCGAAGCAAATTGGTCAACCGTTACCGGCCTTACATCACCCCGAACAAGTAAAGAATCAAGTTGATTTTCAAATTCCCCCAAAAAGCCTGCCGATTCCATTCCCGTTTCCAAACCCAAGGTAAGCTGAGCCATTTCATTACGGCAATCAAGATAATTTTTCGTTAGTCCCGAAAAATAGTCCGTATTTTCTCCTAAGCCTATATAGTCATTTGCCTGAAGAGAATAATTGGAATACTTTGGCCCTTCGCCATATGCCTTTGTCAAATCCCTCAGCGCCCACTGAATAACAATAACGTCCTGCTTATTTAAGGCCGTACTTGCGGGTACCAGAATGTTTGCTTTAGAAGGATAGTAAACTCCTCCCCACCAATGGCCCCAGACTCCGTAGTCATCGGTGGTTTTCTGGTTTGCCACAATCATAACCGAGCGTATCGCGAACTCACTCAACATATAATCCAAAGAGTAAGAATCGATCCACCAGGCTCCGACAGTGGACGGATATTTGCCAAACTCCTTTTTAAACTCGCCAAAGATTTTATTTATTAACTTTCTTCTTTCACTTTGGGAATAACCCGACAGAAATACGGCCTGGGGATCATCCCAGGCTGCCGCGAATGGATAAATCACTTTAGAATCATGGGCCAGAGTCGGGGACACCTCCATAAAAAGTCCTATTTCCTGGCTCTTATTAAACTCCTTCACGACTCCAAGTATCTCGGAATCCTTTAGAGCGTTATACTGAAGCAGCCAGGTTGCCGGAAGTTGTCTTGACGCTAAGACCTCATACTGATCTTTTAATGGTGTTAGCCTTTTGTCTGCCCACAAGGCTCTCCCCCGAATAGGATTAACGACAGTCAGATATCTGTCCTCACAGGCGTTACTCACATCTGAAGTTCTTGCGTGAGCCCAATCCGGGAAAAGAAATAAGGAAAGCAAAACAAATAGGATTACTTTAACTTTTTTCCCCATAAAACATATTCAACTATTCCGATAAAATTCCCAAAATCATAAACCGGTTTGAAAATGACAAAAGCGGGTGTACTATTTAAAACAGCTTTTACGCTCCCTATAACAAGAGATACCGGCAAAGAAACCCTTATAAGACCAATCAGGTAACCGAATAGACCTAGTTTATACTTTCTTTTACCTACCCATCTCGCCTGATTATATATTTCAGCCAAAGAAAAAGGGTTTTTGTGGTAAAAAATGGCTCCGGGAGCCGAATGTGCCATATAACCCAACTTGTCATAAAGGCTATAGTCATCCGTATAATCGCCTGGGGTAAAACCCCCTACCCTATCAAATTCGCTTTTGAGTATCGCCCTAAAAACTTTTTGTTTATCGGGGTAGTTTTTAGGATGTCTTCTTTTGGCCTCCCAATTCTGATTAATATTCCAGCACCTCGCCCAAACATTATCCCAGTTGGAAACATATTCGTATTTGGAAAAAGTTCCCTTTGATTTTGAATCTAAAATAGGCTTAACCAAATTGCCCAGAAAATTTTTGTCAAAAGTCATGTCGGCATCGACAAATACCAAAATTTCCCCTTCAGCACGACTAGCCCCCAAATTTCTGGCCGCCCCGGGACCCAAATGTTTTTGGCGTAGAATTAATAATTTTAAATTAGGAATTTTTAATTGCGACAGGATGCTTAAAGTATCATCATTTGAACCGTCATCAATAAGAATAACTTCAAAATTTTTATAATTTTGACCGGCAAGCGATATTAAACACGCCTCTAAATTTTGCGCTTCATTATAAGTGGGAATGATAACCGATATTTTCATCTTATATATGATAAATCATTACATCGCTACTAAAACCTGGCTAGTGATTTAAATATCTCTTCATATTGCTTGGCAATCTTATCCCAATCGAAATTAGCAGCCTGATCCCTGGGTTTGTCTCCCCAATTCCGGTTCAAAGCGCTCTGTAAAGCTTTTACATAATCTTTCCTCCTTACAGGGTTAACGCAAATCCCCGCCTCACCGACGATTTCTTTCCGCGGTTCATCCGATATTGTAACAACGGGCAAGTTGGTCGCCATTGCTTCAGCAAATACAATCCCAAAGGCTTCTGTTTCTTCCGGCAGTAAGGTAAAAATATCAGCCGCGCGATAAATTGCCGGCATTAAATTATGTTTAACACTTATAAGCTCAAATCTATTCCCTAAAAGCTTTTTTCCCAATTGCAGTAAATCGTCTTTTTGTTCCCCTTCACCCACGACCAACAGGCTGGCCTTATTTAACTCTGCCACTCCCCTAATTACCAATTCGATGCGTTTCTTAACCGTCAGCGCACCGACGCATAGAATAATCGGTTTTTTAAGCTTGGTTTCTATTTTCTCTCCGTCTGGCCGGAATTGATCTAAATCTACACCATTCGGAATATAGTAGACATCTTGGATAAGTGGGTTCGCGCCTCTTGCCCATCGTTGTGCCCTTTTCGATATGGCAACGAAAGCATCAGGAAAACACCACAAATTATTCCGATCGTCCCAACCTTCACCCGATTGGCCGGAAATAAGCATTTTCCCCCCATATAACCAGGTAATCAACCTTACCAGAGCCGGCTGCCAGCCGCCGTTTAAGGGCACTACAACGTCGTATTTATTCTTCCATAGTCTAGGGATATTTCTGAGGGTAAATAAGGCTACATCGATGCTATATGGGTCTAAAAAGGCTCTCCAGAAGATAGGCCACTTTCTTCCGGGCAGTTTATCGCCGGAAATTACCTCAATTTGATTATCACGAGCCAACCTTTTACTAATTTCAGTGACGAAAGTTTCCGCTCCCCGATCGACCAAATTCTGGGTTATGTTTAGAAATGCAATTTTCATCTTATTTGATTCCTGCCCATCTACATCTGCTCCTTTGGACGATAAATAAGGTATCCTTCAAATTTATCGCTAAGACGATAGTTATTCGTAATAAAATTGGCAATTTCCTGAGCTTTATAAGCTCCCAAACCCTCCTTTTGAAATTCCGCCTCAATGATTAATTTTGGCGGTGCAAGTTCCAAACTGGCAACAATTACGTCCTGGATGCCGGGTATTTCCAAATACCAAGCTAAATAGGGTAGCCAAGGTCTTGTAGCCGGAACGGTTTGTGACAGGGTATAAAGACTATCCCAAGTGTTTATTATATAAACCGGCTCTTCAGGGTTGGAATTTTGCCTGATATATTCCGCTATCTTTATAACTTCCGGCTCAAAAAAACGATCTCCCCTCCCCCACTCGCGTACAATTTGGCGCGAAATAATTATGGCGATAATTATTAAGCCCAGAGAAAAAATCAGCCTTTCATTAAGCTTAATCCGTCTAAATTTAGAAATAAGAATGGCAAAGCCTAAAGCCCAAAAAGGAAGAGCCGGTTGAAAATGGAAAAGTCCCCAGCGCGGAAGAAATCCGAGTGATGCAAAAATACCCCAGGCAAGAACCGCATAGGACTTTCTAATTCTTAAAGTTGCAATCATTAAAAGAAAAAGAGGAAGAGTGGCAACGGCAAATTGTCTTAGGGTTGGCATCTGGACTTGCCCTGAAGAAATTGGTAATTTTGTTAAACCGAACTTAAAAGCCCAAAGCCAAAATTCAGGCATAATATTAAGCAGGAGTATTACGGTCAAAAAAGGGACCGTCACAATAGCTATTCCTTTAATAACATCTTTGATAACCCTACCGCTAATGTCCTTCAAAACCATCAGTATCATAGGAATAAGAAACCAAAAAGCCGTCTGTTTAGTCAAAAAAGCAAATGTCCAAAAAATACCCGCCCAAATATATTTTTTCTTTTCCAGGCAGTAATAGATTAAAAGAGCTAAAAAAGCTAAAGCTAAATCAAACCAAAGGCCGTTTCCTTCATAAAAAACCTGTAACGGAATAAAGAATATTAAAGAAATTAATGCAACTTTTTTATCCCAAAGTTTATTCGCAACGATATATAACAACAAATCGGTTATAAATATTAAAATCCACGTATAAATTTTTAACTGCAATAATCCCAAACCGAATATCTTATAGAATACGGTCAAATTAACCAACAACAAAGGCGTGTGAGCTATGGCAATATCCTTGTAGGGCAACCATCCTTTCAGGAGTAAATATGGCCAAAATGTCATTTCCGGCCAAGCGGTAAAGCCCAATTTAACAAGAAGCAAAAGATGGGCAACTATAGCAAAACCGAATATTATATACCAATATTTCTTCATTTTTGGCTAACTTCGAGCGTGCCTCTATCCTTATTGTATATGAAGCTTAAATTTCTCGCTTCTTTATCATTAATAAAAAGCTGCAATGCCCCTGTTTCGTATAAAGCTTGCATATCCAAAGACTTCTCTTCCTCTTTAATCATAATTTCCTTTCCAATTGTTAGCTCACCCGAAATCCAAAGCCTGTTTAAATTATTCCGGAGGGCATAAAAAGCACTGGTGTAGGGTTTTTGCCAAGGAACCTGAATCAGAAAACAATTATCCATTAACAACTTATTAACCCCAAATATATAAATTGTAATGACCAAAATAACAACCCCTACAGCAAATTTATTGGAGAATATCTTCCGTCGGGCCAATTCCCAGAATACTTGAGCTATTCCCATAAACAGGAAGAATGACGGAATATAGGTGTAATAATTAGAAATTCTATTCGTAAAAAGGCTGGGGGGTAATAGAAACAGTAAATAGCTAACCAAAAAAGGTGTCGTTATTGGTTTTCTTTTCCAGAAATCAAATCCGATAAATAGAACAAAGAACAGCCAAGTTAAGAAATAAGAATTTCTAAGAAACGGAACAAGCATCGATGTATATACGACAATATTTTTCATTACCACTTCGATCGAAAAGGCAATTTTATAACCTTCATCAACCGGAAGCCGTGAGTAATCTGTAAACTTCCATGCAAAAAACAACAAATAGAGGATAAAAATAGACGACAGGATAATAATCGACGATTTATATTTTTTGATTTCCAACTTCCTAACAGTAAAATTGTAAAAAATGCTAATAAGAATTAAGGCCGGGAACAGGAAAAAAGTAATCTCTTTGGAAACTAAGGCGAGAAGATAATAGACGACAACCAAAAATAAACCGGACTTTTGTTGTAAATACTTTACCCAGAAATAGACTGCCAATAGAACAAATGTACCCCCCAATATTTCGTGCATATTTGATATCCAAGTAAGGTAGTTAAATCCCAAAAGAAAGGTAACAAAAACAGAAATAAACGTTCTTTTTCCAATTTTTTCTAAAATATTGTAAAAGATGATCAAATTCAGGACCTGGAGAATATAATTTACAAAAAGATAAGACTCTACCTTTGTTCCGAACGTATCAAATATTATCTTGAAGAGCCAAAAAGCACTAACAATGTGGTGTCCTACCCATATGCCGGGATTACTTAAGGCCATCTTCAGAATTTCAAAATAGGAATAATAAGTAACTAATTTTAGATGTGCGAAATCGTCGGAAAGGAAAAACGGATCGTTTCGCAGAATTTTTATAAAAATGATTGTTGAGGGTAAAACAAAAAAGAGGATTCTGAAATACTTATTTTTAAAAAGCTTTTTAACGAACGGGAAAAAGACAAGAAAAGGAACTAAATACAGAAGATTTAACGGAAACCCTAAACCAAAAGCATAATAACACAACTTGGGAATAAAACTAATCATTTTTCGGCAATTATCGTCAAACTCGTCCCCCGGTTAATAAGAGTTGTAAAAAAAGATCCCGGAATTGTAACAAAATCTACTAAAAAGCTTTTTGGGCGAGTTATTATTTCCTCAAAAAGACCCTGCAACGGTTTTTCATAATCGAAAATACCCGACCTTGTTTTGATGTATCGGACCTTAAAACCTGCCTTATTGAGTAAATTTGAAAGAGTTTCGGGTGTAAAGTGATAATAGTGCTCGTCCGGTAAAATGTAGGGCCAATATTTCCCAAGTATTTCCGAAGACAAGCTTCCGAAATTAGGCACCTCAACATACACCATACCTCCCTTTTTAAGAATTGAATGAACTTTTTTCAGGGTTATAACGGGTTTTCCAAAGTGTTCCAGCGTATGATTTAAAATAACCAGATCAAAATAGTTTTCCCTTAGCCTGGCGTTCTCAAAAAAGATATTAAAAACTTTTATACCTCGATTTTCTGCTTCTAAAGCGGAAGTCGACGGTTCGATTCCCCAGACATCCCAACCATTTGCTTTAAAAATATTAAGTAGAAGGCCGGTTGAACAACCAATTTCCAATATTTTTCCGGAATTTATATACTTGGTGATTATGTTAAATCTTTTCAAAAAAAGATTATTAAAATGGTTCTCAAACTTTATATAATCAAAATCTCGGTGATATTCGGCGTAAGATACTTTTATCATCCCCAAAGTTCTAACCAGACCACATTTTTCACAACGAAATATTTTCTTTCCGCTGACAGTAAATATAACCTTACCTTCCGGGGAGAAACAATTGGGGCATTTTGATAACTTAGTGCTCATAGATATCTAAAGGAAAGGGGTAATTTAATTTTCCCGCCGTATCCTTTGCCTTTTTTAAAACATAAGCCTCTCCCTCCCGACAAATTACTTTGTAATAACCTCTTTCGATAAGATCATTAATTACGTATTTCGTTTTCCCGCTTCCGAAGAAATAAAAATTGTTTTCGTCTTGCCCATTATGCAAATCCACGGCAATATATTCATAACCCCGGGTTAGTCCTTCGGGAAATACATTGATCTCCTTCCTTTGGGAAAGATGGGCAGCAAGACTGTTTTGCGCCGAAAGGGAAACTTTATCCGGAACACAGGATAATATTTTTCTATTATCATCCATCCACTTTTCATTTCTATAAAAAGCCCTCTTAAATAGACTGTTTATGGGAGCATGTAAAAGTATCTGCTCGGAACAAGTTAAAGCGAGAATTGTGATCGGCAGTAGGACTGATACCAAAGATATATGTTTCTTGGCCCTTTTTTTAATAATCTTTTCTAAATTCTTATACCCGTAAATACTCCCCCAAGCTGTAAGTGTTGCAATAGGAAGAGAATAGGCAAAGTATGGCGTCCACCTGATAACTTTAACGTAATCCAAAAATCTTATGGCATATTGCTGAAATACCGGTATAAGCGTTGCCGGTGATAATAGTGGCAAAAAAGCCCACGGCCAAAAGTTGGTTAATATAGTATTAATTTTTACTGGAGAATCGGTAAAGGCCTTAATTAGTATCAGGGGATTTTTTAAGATATTTACGAACACTTCGTCCGGGGTATTACCGAAAGTACCATATCCTAAATGGCGGTAAGGTTGGTTACCTATAGCGGGCATTACTTTATAAACCAGAATATAAAAAGCGGCCAAGCCGATTATTAGAGTAACAACTCCAATCCTTCGTACCTTCTTTCCAACAATTATTTCCCATATAGCAAAAGCGGCAATGAGAAGGCCGATTTCTTCCTTAACCAAAAGAGTCAGAAATAGAAACACCCAATACCACTTCCATTTTTTTGTTTCCCAAAAATACATAAGTCCTCCCAAGGTAACAGGCAAAAAGGTAAGTTCGTGAAATTCGGAAAAGATGTGCCACTGAAGAGAAAAATAAAGAAGGTACCCGAATACCAAGCTTAGACCAAAAAGATTATTTTTGGTCACCTTTTTGGAGAGAAGATAAAGCGGAAATGCCCCCAAACTGACCAAAAACGCTTGCGATATAAGTAATACCCTTGCGTCCGACCAAATCCAGTATAGCGGTGCCAAAGTGATTAAAATCAAATGAAAGTGGTCGGCTAACCAGGGTAGCGAGTGAAAGGATGAATAGGGGAATTCGAAACGCGACCACTGCCAGATTCCCTGGTCAAAAACCGCCAAGTCCCAGCCCTGTGTTTCAAAAAGGCGAAAATTGTTAACCGTCATAAAAG
>Ga0209254_10001987_pt1 | contig 18531 bp, 13 predicted proteins | sample FrelakmetDIP11DI_FD_187148 | JGI IMG/M metagenome (GOLD analysis project Ga0209254, IMG submission 187148) | Freshwater lake sediment microbial communities from the University of Notre Dame, USA, for methane emissions studies - DIP11 DI (SPAdes)... | ecosystem: Environmental > Aquatic >...
ATACTTTGACTACCAAGGCGATTTCAAAAGGCTCTTTTTGATCGGCCAGCAGGGCGGGAAATTTCCAGGAAAGTTCGATCTGGCTGCCGATTTGCCTGACTTGAAAATTTTCCACTGCCGGAGGGGTATTCTCCGGTTCCAGGACCAGGGGCCCTTTCTTGCCGCAACTAAAAAACACCATGACCAGCAGGAATTGAGCCAGCAGGTTGGGCATGGACGTGCCCACCAACCGCAGCGGCACGGCCGCCACCGTCGCCAGCGCTAGGTTTGAAAAAGGACCGGCGACCGATGTGAGCCCCATGCTGACGCGGGCATTGCCGCGCAGGTTCTGTGGGTTGACCGGCACCGGCTTGCCCCAGCCGATGCCCCAGCCGGCAATGGTCATAAAGACGATCATCAGCGCGCCCAGCGGATCGAAATGGACGATCGGGTTCAGCGACAGCCGGCCCATCCGCTTGGCGGTCGGGTCGCCCATCTCGTTGGCCGACCAGGCGTGCATAAACTCGTGAAACGTGATCGAGACAACCAGCGTTGCCAGGACAAGTAGAGTCCATGGCAGATCGATATTACCCACAATCATCTCCTATTCAATCGACGGAATCGGTTCGATGTCCGGATTATAGCACAAACTGCCGCATAGGGTGAAACTGGGGAAACGCACGGGCAATCAGGACTGCGCCATTCGGTCATAGACCGAGAACCATTCGGGCAGGGCAGTCAATTGCGCCTCACGCTGCTTGCGGATCTCATCTTCCCTGTAGGCGGATAGGCGGCGATGGATTTCGGCCTGGACCTTGTCCGGATGCCTCACGTAGGGAAAGTCGAGGCGGCCTTGTGCGCCGGCGGTCTGGATGATGACCGTGCCATATCTGAGGATGGTGGCCCATGGATTGGGGATGTCATAGCTCACGTTCTGAATCTTGTCGAACGTCGTCACAGTCTTTTTTGAGCTGATGCCCAAGGGCTTGCGCTCCGTGTCAATGACGCTGTCTTTGGTCAAGATATACTGATCGTTCCCCCAGTCTTTCCAGTTCCAGAGCCACCAGCCCACCGCCGCAGCCAACAACGCCGCCAGGATGAGTAAGATCGTCGCGGATAGGCTTTGGACCGAAAGCACGTAGACCAGTAGCATACCCAACGAGGCAAGGACGGCCAGCGCTGGTAGCCACGTGCGCTCGAGCAGGTTCCACCAATGCTTGCGCCATGTGATCTGGGTACCGGTCTTTTGCTCCATCCAGAACCACCGGCCAATGGTCAAGTCCAGGAATTGGCGTATGATGCCAGGCTTGGATGTGGTAGAACGAGCGGACAATCTGCCAGGAGCCACCGGCCGCGGCACGATGGGATGAAGGGTATCGCCGACGCTCCCCTCCAATCGCTCGCGGACAACCCGGCGCATCCCTGGACCCTCACCTACCTGCCCTCGCTTCAGTTGTGCGGAAATGACCTCCTGGGCCTTTTGTGGCCTGGGAATGTAGGTAAAGTTCACACATTGTGTGCCCACGGCGGCTGCCGTTTCCACGGTCAAGACACCATAGCGAAGCAGATTCCCAATGAACTGTTGCTTCGAGTCAACGTTCTGGATCTTGTCCAACGGCGCTTCCTGTTGGCTCTCGCTTATCGGCCACAACTTCTCCCGATGGATCACCCGTCTGTTAGTCACGACAAACCAGTCATTGTTCCAGTTGATTGCCGACCAGATAAGCCAGAGTAGTCCGAACAGAAAGAGCACTGGGCTGATCCTGTGCAGCCAGACGAGGAACCCTGGCAGCTCGCCAACGAACCACAATACCCCAGCCAGTATGAGCAGGATGATTGGCAGGATCATCGCCCTGACCAGAACAACCCAATGCCGGCGGGTAGACAACACTGGCACCTCGCCCGCTTCCATCCACGCAAAGGGTTTCGCTTCCAGCCGGGCCTTGACTTCCTTCCTTGGGAGAAGCCTGTCCCTGATTTTGGGACGTATGGCCAGGAACTGCTCCAGGTCATCTCGGGTCAGATAGAACCAATGGGTGTCGGTCGTGGGCTCGACCGTGACTTCGGACGGCTCTCCGAAAAAGAGAAATCCTTCACTCTCGGGCAACGGATCCCCTGCTGAAAGCTTCCTCGGCGGTCGCCTATTGCCGCTTTCGTCCCGGGAATGCACGTCTGCCTTCCCTTCGTACAGGAGATAGTAAGTCGGGTCGATCTCACCCCGGTAAACGGGGATGTCGGCCGGGCGGTAACCGGGCTGACCTGCCTGGCCCTGCACCGGGCGGTAATGGGCCAGGCCCACATAGCCGGCCATGTGTTTTATCTCCTCGTCGCTGAGTTTTGAAAAGAGGACGGCCTGGCGCATATAGCCCAAGATATCGGGGCGTCCCAGAGCATCCATGAAACCTGGTCGTGTGCGCAGCCACTCGAAGGCGTAGGTGTTCAGGCGATAAAGCTTCACATCCGTTTCAGCCCGGGCTGTGGCGCGTCTCCTGGAATAGTCCAACAGGGCGCGGCGCCCGATAAAGCTCCCTGCGGTAAAGTACTTGGGAAAGTTCCTGTCGTTCTTGTCTTTTACGCTTTCTGTGACCCGGCCGGTGTCGATCACATACATCGCATCTGCCTGGTCGCCCTCCACAAAGATCGTGGTGCCTGCTCGAAACGTGACCTCTTCGAGCGAATCCGCCAGTTGCACAAACAGCTCCTCTTCGGTAAAGCTGCTGAACAACGGAATCGCCAGGAGACGACTGACGCATTCGGTACGGTGCAGCCGCTGGCGCAGCGCGGGAAAGATGGCCAGGAGCGCCCTGAGGTGGGCAACGCTGATGGCCAGCAGCATGGCATCCTCGATCACGGTAGCGGTGGCCGGGTAAGGCAGGTCGTTGATCATTGCCCGGCGGCCAACGAGGTCGCCGGTCCTTGCCTGCCGGTTTATCTTGGGTATCCCCTGGGGGTCTAGGCCAATCTCCTGGACTGCGCCGGTCTCCACCAGGTACAGAAATGTCGGTTGGGCGCCCTGATTGAATAGGACGGTAGTGGGCACGCAGTGCCTTTCCTCCAGGAGTTCCCCAACGCGCTTTAGCTCCTCTGCCCCAAACCCTTCGAACAGCCGGAACTTGCCCAGGCGCGCCGCACCATGCGAGATTGGCATCCTTTACCCCGCCTATTGTGGCCGATTTTCATCTTCTATAACCGATCTTTGAAGATGCTTGCTCCAAAGCCATCATCATTATACTCGCATTGTGGACAAAACGCAAAGAGGGTACAACCGAGTTCCCGGCGGACGTCAATGGGCCGACAGGCCGTCGCACGGGGGCCGATCGGGACGCTCTTGCCTTTTGCATGCATTCGTGGTAGTATTGGTTGGCAGGACCCGGTCTTGACATATCCAACAGGAGGCGACGATGTACCGTTTCAAGTGGCTTACCCTTACCGTATTGCTTGTGATCGTGTGCGCTGCCTTGATCTCGGTCCGCACTCCCGGCGCTGTGGCTGCCCCGGCACCACCCCCCGAGGCAGGCGCCCCTGGCGACTATGTCGTATTGGCCTGGAACGATCTGGGAATGCACTGCTACAATCGCGATTTCCAGGACCTGGCGGTGCTGCCCCCCTACAACAACCTGTGGGCGCAGGTTATCCGCGTCGATGACCCGCCCCAGGTTGTAACCGCTGGCATCACCGTCACCTACCTGTTCACCGACAACACCTACTCGGTGGGCAAATCCAACTTTTGGGACTTCGACCAGGCTCTGTTCGGCGTGGACCTGCCGCCCAACGTCGGACTCACCGGCAAGGGCATGTCGGGGACGATGGACCTGCATGGCGATCACTTTGTGGCCGAAGGCATTCCCCTCACCGAGTTCCGCGACAGCAATCCCACCACCCCCTACCCTTACCAGGTGGCCACGATTCTGGTCAGCGACCTCAGCACCGGCCAGGAGCTGGCCCGGACCCACCCGGTGGCCCCAGTATCGACCGAGATGCACTGCGACAACTGCCATTACGACAATGGGCCGGGCAATCCGGGCATTGGCACCGGCGTCGTGGAGCAGAACATCCTGACCTTGCATGACGACGAGAACATGGGCGACTATCCGCCCGGCCACGAAGGGCCACTGATGGACCGCCGGCCTATCCTGTGCGCCGAGTGCCACAGCACCAATGCCCTCGGGCTGCCGGGAGCAGGCGACGTGCCCAGCCTGTCGCGGGCTATGCACGGCAAGCACAAAGAGATCGTGCCCGACACTATGACCGGCTGCTACAACTGCCACCCCGGCCCGCAGACCCAGTGCCTGCGCGACGCGATGTACCAGCGGGGGATGGACTGCATCGACTGCCACGGCGGGATGCAGGCGGTGTCGGAGAACCCTGACCCCTGGCTCAACGAGCCGCGCTGTGACAGCGCCGGCTGCCACGGCGCCGGCTATGCACAAGATCAGCCGCTCTACCGGATGTCGCGCGAGCATGGCGGCGTCTTTTGCGAGGCCTGCCACGACAGCACCCATGCCATCGCCCCCAGCATGCAGCCCAACGACGCTATCAAGTTCCTGGGCTGGCAGGGCCACGCCGGCCCGCTGGACACCTGCACCGTCTGCCATGCTTCGTGGCCTACTGGTTCCGGCCCGCACGGCAGGCCTGCTCCTATCAGGCCCGCTTTTGTTCTCGAGCCGGATCGGACCAGCATCCATGATCCCGGCGAGCAGGTCGTCTACCTGCACGGCCTGCACAACATCGGCAGCGTCGCCGATACCTACAATCTGACCTGGAGCAGCTCGCAGGGCTGGGCGGATGTCGCCGGCGCGGTGGTCGGCGGTGATCCCTTTACTCTGCCCGGCTCGGTGCTCCTGGAACCCGACCAATCGGCAGTCCTGACCGTCACGGTCGACATCCCCGCTTCGAACGCCGTGCGTGGTCTGAACGACACGACGACGATCACTGCCGCTTCGACGGTCAGCCCTACTCTGATCGGGCATGTGACCGACGTCACCTGGGTGGTAGAGATGCGCGTCTATCTGCCGCTCGTCGTGCGCAACTGGTGATCGGCAATGGCCGGGCGGGCAGGTGGGCCAGATAGAGACCGACCTCAATCTGCTATCGTTTGACTTGCCCGCCCAGGTGTGATAAAATCGATCCGGGAAAAGACTGTACCTTTCTAACACAATTCTAACGCACAGCCACTGCTCTCTCACACCTATCTAACGGCTGTTCCGTTACAATAGGTCCATGGTGGAACACTGTGTGCTGGCTATTGAGCACGATTGGCGCATCCGCAAGCTGATCCGGGCCAACCTGGAAGCCGTCGGGCTTCAGGTGCGCGAGGCTGTCAGCGAGCAGCATGGGCTGCAAATGCTCGGCGAGTGCCGGCCTGACCTGATCTTGCTCGACCTGGAGCTGCCAGGCGTGGACGTGTCGCGGCTGGTTGACACGCTCCATGCCAAGCTCGACGGGCGGCCGGTGCCGATCATCGTCCTGTCCGCCGATCCTCCTGTCCGGCAACTGCTTCACAGGCAAAACGTCGCCAGCCATTTGCAGAAACCGTTCGCGGCCCCTGTGCTGTTGGAGCACGTCTGCCGCGCCCTGAACGGCGAGCGTTGCGCGGGTAACGATCAAGGAAGACACGAGAAACAGTTCGCAGTAGAAAACCCAATTCAAAGAGGAGACTGACCAATGAAGGAATTGACCAAGCAGAACCTGAGCGCTGCTCTGGCCGGCGAAAGCCAGGCCAACATCAAGTACCTGGCCTTTGCGGCCCAGGCCGCCAAGGAAGGCAAGCCGAGCATCGCTCGCCTCTTCACCGCCATTGCTTTCGCCGAGCAGTCGCACGCCACCAACCACCTGCGTGAGCTGGGCTACATCGGCGATACGGTTGCCAACCTCGACGCAGCCATCAACGGCGAGGACTTTGAAGTGGATGTCATGTACGCGGCCTATCTGGTCACTGCCGAGGCGCAGCAGGAAAAAGGCGCCCTGCGCACCATGACCTACGCCATCGAGGCCGAAAAGATCCACTCCGACATGTACGGTGACGCCAAAAAGGCAGCCGAGGCCGGCAAGGACATCGAGATCGGCCAGGTCTACGTCTGCCCTGTCTGTGGCTTTACCCACATCGGCGAGCCGCCCGATCGCTGCCCGGTGTGCAACACCAAGAAGGACAGATTCAGAGCTTTCTAAAAGCTGACCCATGCAGATTATCTTTCCTTTCAGCGCCATCGTCGGCCAGGACCGGATGAAGATGGCGCTCATCCTGAACGCTATCAGCCCCAAGATCGGCGGCGTGCTGATCCGGGGTGAGCGCGGCACGGCCAAATCCACCGCCGCGCGGGCCCTGGCCGCTCTGCTGCCCGAGATCGACGTCGTTGCCGACTGCCCCTTCAACTGCGACCCGATCCAACCCGATCAGATGTGCGATCAGTGCCGCGAGCGGCAGACCGCGGGCGAGCACCTGCCCGTTGCCCGCCGCCGCATCCGGTTCGTCGACCTGCCGGTCAGCGCCACCGAAGATCGGGTGGTGGGCACCCTCGACATCGAGGCCGCGCTCAAGACCGGCCGGAAAAGGTTCGAGCCGGGCGTGTTGGCCGCCGCCAACCGTGGCCTGCTGTATGTCGACGAGGTCAATCTGCTCGACGATCACGTCGTCGACCTGCTGCTCGACTCGGCGGCGATGGGCCGCAACGTCGTGGAACGGGAGGGCATCTCCTTTTCCCATCCGGCCCGCTTTATCCTGGTTGGCACCATGAACCCTGAAGAGGGCGAGCTGCGCCCTCAGCTCCTCGACCGCTTTGCGTTGTGCGTCGAGGTGCGCGGCATCGCCGATCCCCTATCGCGCGTCAACATCCTGGAGCGCACGGTCGAGTTCGAGAGCGACCCGGACGGTTTCTTCGCCGAGTGGGAGCCGTACGAGCAGCAGCTCTGCGGTGAGATCGCCCGCGCCCGCGAGCTGTTGCCGCAGGTGTCCTACGATGCCGGCAACCTGTACACCATCGCCGAGTTGACGGCCTCATACAACGTCGATGGCCATCGAGCCGATATCGTCATCCTGAAAGCAGCCCTGGCCCACGCCGCCCTGCGCCTGTCGCGCGACGGGACCGGCCGGCGTGAAGAGCCGGAGGTAACCGAGGTCGACATCCTGGCCGCCGCCGAGCTGGCTTTGCCCCACCGTCTGAGGCGCCAGCCGTTCCAGGACGGAGTCCTCAGCCTGGAGGACCTGGCGGTCCGCCTGAGCCAGGCCCGTGACAAGGTGGGCGAGAAACCGGCAGGGTTGGCCGCCTCGGCTCCCGGCCCGCAGGCCGGCGAGTCGGGCGACGCAGGAAAAAAAAAGAGGTAACAGATGACGGGGCGCCTTCGCCCTCTGACCTGAGCTCGGGTGGAGGAGGCGCCCCGATCAAAGGCCACGTCGCCGACCCACTGGGCATCGGCGGCGCCCAGCGGGTGGATATCGTCCCGACCATCGGCAACGTGTTCAATCCACGCCGGGTTGACTCACCCCTTGACCGGCTGACCCGCCAGGCTGCCGGCAAGCGCTCCTTTACCCGCACCAGCCGCAAGCGCGGCCGGTACGTCCAGGCTCGCCCGGCCCACGGCGACCTGTCGGACGTGGCGCTCGACGCCACGCTGCGCCAGGCGGCTTTGCACCGGGCCGAGCGCGGCGCCGAAGCAGGCGCCCTGGCGCTCACGACCGACGACGTCCAGCGCAAGGTCCGCGTCCGCCGCGCCGGCAACCTGATCCTGTTTGTCGTCGATGCCAGTTGGAGCATGGCCGGTGCCCAACGCATGGAAGCCACCAAAGGCGCGATCATGTCACTGCTAATCGATGCCTACCAGAAACGTGACCGGGTGGGGCTGGTCGTCTTTCAGAAGGAGGAAGCCCGGCTGGTGCTGCCCTTTACCGCCAGCGTCGAGCTGGCGCAGCGGGCGCTGCGCCACCTGCCGGTTGGCGGCAAGACCCCGCTCGCCGCAGGGCTGTTGCTCGCCTACCGCGCCTTTCACCGCGAGATGCGCCTCGACCCCGAGGCCATGCCGCTGCTGATCCTCCTGACCGACGGCGCCGGCAATGTGTCGCTCACCGACCTGCCGCCGCAGGAAGAGGCGCTACAAGTAGGCGACCTGATCCACGCCGCCAGGATCCATTCGGTGGTGATCAACATGGAGCACCCATCCTACGACCGCGGCCTGGCCCAGGGGCTGGCTGATGTGCTGCGCGGTCCCTGTTACCGTCTCGCTGAGCTCAAGGCGACCGAGCTGTACCGGGCGGTGCGCGCGCAGTTGGATCAGGGAGCAGGCGAGGCCAAAGGACACCAGGGGCGAGGGAGTGCAGGAACCGAGACGCAAGGAGGCGTTTAGCGGCAAGCGATGAACCCACAGAATCTGCCCTACATCATCGTGTCGTTCATAGCGGCGGAGATCGCCGTGTTGGTGGCGATCCATGCCTCGCGTCAGCGGGCTGCACCCGGCCGCGCCTATCTTGTCCTGCTGATGCTGGCCGTGGCCACATGGGCCCTATCTACTGTCGGCGAGTTTGCCGCTGTTGCTGTGCCGGCCAAGATATGGTGGTCCAAGATCACCTATTTTGGCATCGTCTGCGTCGCTCCGTTGTGGCTGCTCTTTATCCTGGGCTATGGGCAGCGCCACGAATGGCTGACGCCCGGCAAAATAGCGCTTCTGTGGATTGTTCCGGTGATCACGCTGGGACTGGTCTTTACGAACGAGTGGCACCGGCTGATCTGGCCCAAGATTACGCCGGCCTCCGGCGCGCCGGGCGCGATGCTGATTTACGATCACGGCATCGGATTCTGGGTCGAGTGGACCTATTCCTACCTGCTGTTGTTCTTGGCGACCATCCTGCTGGTGCGGACGATATTGCGTCCCCCGCGGCTGCACCGGAGGCAGGCAATGGTATTGCTGGCCGGTGCGGCCATGCCGTGGGTGGGAAACGCGCTGTACATAGCGGGGTTGGTGCCTCTGCCCGGCCTGGATCTCACGCCCATCGCCTTTGCCCTGATCGGTATAGCCGCAATTGTGGGGTTCTTGCGCTTCCAAATCCTTGACCTCGTGCCGGTCGCCCGGGATATGTTGGTGGAAAGTATGAGCGACGGCGTCCTGGTGCTGGATGCCCAAAATCGGGTGGTGGACATCAACCCCACTGCCTGCCGCGTCGTCGGGTGCGACGCCGCGCGTGTTATCGGGCAGCAAGCAGGCGTTGTTCTGGCTGCCTGGCCCGAGCTCGTGGCGCGCTACCGGGATGTCCCGGAGGCGCAGGCCGAGATCTCACTCGACGGCCCAGCCGGCTCGCTGTGGCTGGATCTCCGAATATCGCCTTTGTACGACCGGCGGAAGCGGCTGACCGGGCGGCTGATCGTCCTGCACGACGTAACTGCACGCCGCCAGGCTGAGCAGGTGCTCCAGGAATATGCCCATGAGCTCGAGGTCCGTAATACAGAGCTGGATGCCTATGCCCATACCGTCGCCCACGATCTCAAAGGGCCGTTGTCGGTGATCGTTGGCTTTAGCTCGCTGCTAGAGGCAGATATGGGTAGCAGGTCACCGGAGGATACCAAGGCCGCCCTGCGGACTGTTCTCCAATCGGGCTACAAGATGAGGAGCATCATCAACGAGCTGCTCCTGCTTGCCAGTGTCCGCCGGATGGATGATGTTCCAACCAGGCCGGTGGACATGGTGTCCATTGTCTCCGAAGTGCGGATGCGCCTCAGCACCGAGATCGCTGCGCGGCAGGCCGAGATCGTCTTGCCCCACCACTGGCCTGCGGCCATCGGCTATGCGCCCTGGGTCGAAGAGGTGTGGGTAAACTATGTCAGCAACGCGCTCAAGTATGGCGGCGATCCGCTCCGTATCGAGTTGGGGTTTGACCTGGGCAGCGACATACAGGCCGAGCCGTCGATCCGCTTCTGGGTGAAAGATAACGGCCCCGGCCTGGCGCCAGAGGAGCGGGCGCGGCTGTTCAGCCCGTTCACCCGGCTCGAGCAGACCGAAACCAAGGGGCACGGGCTGGGCTTGTCTATCGTGGGGCGGATCGTGGAGAGGCTTGGCGGGCAGGTTGGCGTCGAAAGCAAGGTCGGAGAAGGCAGCACCTTCTGGTTCACCCTTCCTGGGTTACGTCCGGGAGCCGGCGACTAGCGGGCCGTCTACGGCTGCGCAGCCGGTGGCTGAAAGCGCGCAGCCCCGTTGGATCTGCCCAGCCACAGCGAGCCATCCGGCGCAAAGGCAATAGCCTGTACCCCCTCGGCGGATGGATAGACCGTCCAATCAACCCCATCGAAACGGGCGATGCGATCGTTGCCGCTGGCCCACAAGGCGCCGTCTGGGGCGATGGCCAGGGTGCCGACCGGGCCTTCAAGATCGGCAGGAAGTTCGAGAAACGTCCAGGACCGGCCGTCAAAGTGGGCCAACCCCTGTTCGCCGGCCACACCCCACACCTGGCCATCCGGGGTCGCCACCAGGGAACCGAGGCTGCGATCCAGCGTCTTGATCCATTCCGATCCCTCCAGGCGGGCCACGTAATCAGAGCCCTGCGTCCCTTCCCAGCCGGCCACCCACAGAGTGTCGCCGCCGCCAGAGGGCGTCGGCGCAATCGCCACCGAGTGCACCAGCCTGTCGTGCGTCGTCCACGACTGGCCGTCGTAGCGGGCCAGGCTTAGCCCGGTAGCCACCCACACCGCGCCATCGGCTGCCACGGCGATGTCGAGCACGCTGCCCTTCAACTGCTCGCAGACGCCTACCTGCTGCCAGTTACCGGCCTTGAGCTGCCACAGGGCGCAACCGGCGCCGGCCCACAGGGTGCCGTCGGGGTCCACGGCCAGCGCCTGTACGTTGGCATCGCTGAGGAAGTGGTGCCATTCGCGGCCGTCGAAGCGGCTCAGGCCACCGCCTGCTGCGTCGGCGGCGCTGTCGCCAAAGCCAAACCAGGCGGCGCCGTCGGGTGTGACAGCCACAGCCGTCACCTGGTTGCGCGCCGGCCCTCCCAACAGTGTCTGCCATCCCTCTCCTCTGGAGATGCCCAACCCTAGATCTGTGCCGACGGCGATCTCGCCGCCTGGCCCAACCACTATCGCCTGCACCGCAGGAGTTCCCATCTCGTGCCAGTCGGCCACCTCCACCCAGCCATCCCCCTGGCCGTGGACCAGCTTTCCCCACGAGTAGTGCAGGCTCCCGCACATCCCGATCCACGGCTTGCCGTCGGCCTCCACCGCCAGGGCACACACCAGCCCGTCATGGGCCCGTGCCCGCTCCCACCTGGCCCCGTCAAAGCGGTACACACCCTCCCACGGCACATACCCCCACGCCTCCCCGGCCGGCCCGGCAGCCACCGCAGTCACGTTCGTCCCCGGCAGCCCGTCCGCCGTGGTGTAGGTCCTCCACGCATCGTTCGCAGGCGAGTACCGGCTGACCCCCATCCCGTCGGCGGCGAACCACACCGAGCCGTCTGGCGCCACGTCCATATCCCACACCCTCGCGCCGCCGAGATAGGTCGTCCACGATCTGCCGCCTGTCCTGCCCGTCCTGCGGAGTATGCCAATCCCCGAAGCGCAGCGGAGCGGGACCGCTTCCTGTGCGGTGGCCGGCGGGCTAGGGAGCGCAGCCGAAGGGTCAAAGCGGCTCGCGCCGTCGGTGGTGCCGGCCCACACCTGTCCCCGGGGAGCTACGGCGATGGCCTGAATGGCGCTCTTGGCCAATCCATCCGCCTGGCTGTAGCTAATCCAGCGCTCGCCCTCCAGGTGGCTAACCCCGCCCAATGTTGCAGCCCACACACTGCCGTCTGGCGCGATAGCCACGTCTGTTGCCAGGTCGGAAGCAAGGCCGTCGGCGATGGTATAAAGGCGATGAGTCCCGTCGGCCAGGTTCCACCGCACGACGCCGGCAGACGTCGCCGCCCACAGCGCCCCGTCTGGGGCAAAGGCTGCGGCCTGGACGTCGTTGACGCCTGGGTAGATCGTCCAGCCCTCCAGAACCGGTGTGGGGTGGGCTGTGGGCAGCAGCGCGGGCAAGGCACTGGGCGAGGGCTGCGCAATGGCCGCAAGCAGCGGCGTGGGCAACGGCGATACCCCCTCGTCTGAACCCGATGCGCAACCGGCCGCCAGCAGCAGCACAAACAGCAGCGAGATCCCCCCGGCTTTCCGGCTTACCTTGAGCTTATCGTGCAATCGACCCGCCATCGTCCAGGCTCTCCTCCCGGCTCGATTATACCCGCATTCGGCTTCCATGGCCACCAATGCCCGATCGTTTGCCGGCACAAGGTCAAGACGCCGGTCAGGTGCCATAGGTTCCATCGCCCGATGGCTGACGGCTATCGGCTACCAGCGTTGCTCTGCGTTCATCTGCGCCCGATCGTTTCTTGCCCACGCCCCCACACTGTGGTAAAATGGCCCCCCTATGGCATCGCGCACCATTCCTGTGGCGTTTATCAGTTGGGCCTACCGCGGGCGCGCGGATCTGATCCGCCGCCAGGCTGACGGGGAGGCCGTTGCCCCACACGAGATCTACCTCGGTTTTACTCGTCATAATCCGAGCGTCGTCTCCCACGGCCCGGCCGGCCTCAACGCCTCGATCAAGGGCGTCGGCTATATCCCCAAGCCAGAGTACCTGGACGAGACCCTTGATGCCTACCTGGACCACATCCGGCGCGGCTGGCGCGACGGCTATAGCCAGGACGGGCTGCGGCTGCTGATGCGCATGTTGTACGGCGAGGGCTGCCAGGAGCGGATCGACTTTACCCGGCTGAGCTCGTTGGAGCTGGCCCTCGATCACACCTGGGCCAACCTCCGCGCCGATCCGGCGGTTACCCTTCTCTTCTACCAGCCGCCGGCGATCAGCTACGAGGTGCGAGGCCGGGCCGAGATCCACGAGCAGGGCAGCTCCCACCATCTCCTGATCAACGCCCAGCACGACGTTTACCACGAGCCCCATCCCGAGCGCTGGTCCACGCGCCCGGCCTATATCTTTACCATCGACGAGATCTATGACAACTCGGCGACGAAAGAGGGTTTTGGCCGGCGTATCTATTGACACAAGACCTGACAGGTTTCTTGGAAACCTGTCAGGTCTGCTCCGAAGACAGCGCCTAGCACTTGACTTATCGGCCCTGTGGGTTTATAATGGCCGGCGAAGGCGAGCGGCGCGGATCGCTCCGGCAGCCGCGAGCCAGTGTTGTCCAATCGACGATCAATAGGACATAGAGGGAGGGAACAATGCCAGGTTTGTTTGACAAGATCAAAAGCGGAGCCGACAAGGCCGCCTTTGAGGCGGATCGCCTGCGGCGAGTGACCCAGGCCCAAGGGGTGTTGAACAAGCTCAAGGGTGAGCTGTCCACCCAGGTTACGGCCATCGGCACACGGGCAGTGGAGCTCTACGATGCCGGGGCCATGACCCAGCCGGAGCTACAGGAGCTTTTCCAGCAGTTGGATGGCCTGCGCCGGCAGGTCGCCGATCAGCAGGAAGAAGTTGAGCGGATCCGCCAGGACAAAGCACCGGAGGCGCCGGCTGCTGCTCCCGCGCCGGCGGCTGCTCCGGCGGGCGTCATCTGTCCGAGCTGCCATGCCGAGGTGGCAGCCGGCGTCAAGTTCTGCCCCAACTGCGGTTCCAAGCTCGACGTGGCGCCGGCCCCGATCACCTGCCCCAATTGCGGGGCGACCGTCCCGGCCGGGTCGCGCTTTTGCCCCGAGTGCGGCAAAACCGTGGCGTAAGGTCAAGCAGGACCTGACAGGTTGGGGTAAGACCTGTCAGGTCCTGTTCTTAAAGAGGGCCTGGATGAAAATCAGCTCGTTGGTTCGCCTGTTTTTGCTCGTCCTGCTGCTGGCTGGATGCGGTGCGTCCGGCCGGCCGGCCGGGCCGGTTGCCCGTTTCACCCTGTACTACAGCACCACCTGCCCCCACTGCCACGAGGTCATGGAGAACTACCTGCCCACGGTGTACGACAAATACGGTGACCAGGTGGAGCACCGTTACGTCGAGATCAACAAGGGCAGCAACTATGAGACCATGCTGGCCCTGGAGAAAAAGCTGGGTGTGTCGGCCGACAACCAGGGCTTTGTGCCGGCCCTGGTCATCGGCGACCAGGTGCTCGTCGGCGCCGACGAGATTCCGGCCAAGCTCGAAGGGCTGATCGACCGCTACCTGGCCCAGGGTGGCGTGGACTATACCTCGCTCTCGACAGAGCCCCCCACGCCGGGGCCCACCGTCCAGCCGGGCCAGCCGATCTACCTGGCCTACTTTGAAAAGGCCGGCTGCCAGGAGTGCGCCCGCACCACCTACGACCTGAAACTGGTCCAGAGGCGGTATCCTGCCCTCGTCGTCGAGACCTTTCCCATCGAGAGTAACCAGCCGCTCAACGAGTGGCTGAGCCAGAAATACAACGTGCCGGACGAGAAGCGCCTCTCCACGCCGATGATCTTTGTCGGCGACGACGTTCTGATCGGCGCCGAGGCCAACGCCGACAGCCTGCTGGCCGCCGTGGGCAAATATGCCGCCGCCGGCGCCCCCCGCACCTGGGAGGACTTTGATCCGACTCAGGGTGAGACCGGCCTCGTCGAGCGTTTCAAGTCATTCGGCGCCCTGGCCGTCCTGGGCGCCGGGCTGATCGACGGGCTGAACCCGTGCGCTTTTGCCACCCTCGTCTTTTTCATCTCCTACATGGCTTTCACCGGCCGGCGTGGCCGCGACATCCTTTTCGTCGGCGCCGCCTTTGCCCTGGGCGTCTTTCTCACCTACCTGCTCGTCGGCTTTGGGCTGCTCAAGGTCGTGCAGACTTTGCCCTTCTTCTCGTCGCTGGGCCGCTGGGTCTATCTGCTCACCGCCGTGCTGTGTATCATCCTGGCCATCCTTACCTTCCGCGACTATCTGCGAGCGCGCAAGGGTCAGGCCGGCGAGATGACCCTCAAGCTGCCCCTCAGCCTCCGCCGCCAGATCAACCGCGTCATCCGTGAGGGCGCCCAAACGCGCGCCTTTGTGCTCGTTGCCTTTGTCACCGGCTTTATTGTATCGCTCATCGAGCTGGCCTGCACCGGCCAGATCTACCTGCCGACTATTATCTTTGTCCTGAGCGTCCCCGAGCTGGCGTCCAAAGCTTCTTTCTACCTGCTGCTCTACTGCCTCATGTTCATCCTCCCCCTGGTGGTGGTCTTTGTCATTGCCTACTTTGGCACCACCTCCGAGCAGCTCGGCAGCTTTGTCAGCCGCCACACCGCCACCGTCAAGCTGCTCACCGGTCTGCTGTTCGTCGGCCTGGCGCTGTGGATGACCTGGGCGCTGGTGCCCCTATTTGGCGTGCGCGCCCCCTGGACCTGGATCTCGCTTCTGATCGTTGCCACGGCGATCGCCGTCGGCGTGCTTGTCGCCGTGCGCTGGGCCGGCCGCAGGCCGCCCCCCAAAAAGCGCGCCGCCGCCCGCCGCCGCAGGAGCCGCGTATGACTGGGCGGAGCTCCCAGGCTTCCCGGGCCGCCAAAGGCTCGCAAGTTTGGCACCGGCTCTATTTCGACCACCCCTACCTGACCCGTTTTACGGCCCAGGTGGTCGAGCGGCTAGAGTGGGAGGGCCGGCCGGCGGTCGTCCTGGATCAGACCGCCTTCTACCCCACCGGCGGCGGCCAGCCCCACGACACCGGCGTTCTCAAGCCCTTGGACGCTGGCGACGGCGCCGAGGTAACCGTCGTCGAAGCGATCGAGCGTGAGGCCGACGGCGCTGTGGTCCATCTCCTCGCCGCCTTGCTCGACGCCGAGCAGGTGGAGGGCCGGATCGATTGGGAGCGCCGCTTCGACCTGATGCAGCAGCACACCGGCCAGCACCTCCTGTCGGCGGCTTTTGTCCGCTGCTGCTCGGCCAACACCATCAGCTTTCACCTGACCACCGACTGCGCCACCATCGACCTGGATCATCTCCTGTCGGCCGAAGAGCTGGCCCAGGCCGAGGCGCTGGCCAACCAGGCCGTCTTGGATAACCAGCCGGTCGCCGCCCGCTTTGTGCCCGGCAAGGAGGTCGGCCGCCTGCCTCTCCGCAAGCCAGTGGCCCGCACCGGGCCGGTGCGCGTCGTCGAGATCCCCGATTTCGATTGCTCGGCTTGCGGCGGCACCCACGTGCGGGCCACCGGCGAGATCGGCCTGATCAAGATCGTCCGCAGCGAGCGGCGCGGCGCCGAGACCCGCGTCGAGTTCATGTGTGGCCGGCGGGCCCTGGCCGACTATCGGACCAAGAACGCCCTCCTCCTGGACATGGCCCGCGAGTGGAGCGTCGGCTACTGGGAGCTGCCCGAGGCGATCCGCCGCCTCGACGGCGAGCTGGCCCAGGCCCGCCGAGACCTGCGCCGCGCCCACGATGCGCTGCTCGATGCCGAGGCCGGCGCGCTGTGGCACGCCGCACGCCAACTGGGTGACCTGCGCGTCGTGCAGGCCCACCTGGCTGGCCGCACGCCCGACGAGCTCAAACCGCTGGCCCAGCGGCTGATCGCCCACCCGCAGACCGCCGTCCTGCTCGGGGCCGGCCAGGCCGGAGACAAGGGCCACCTGGTCTTTGCCCGCTCTGCCGACCTGGATTTTCACGTCGGCGCCCTGCTCGGCCAGGCCTGCCAGCTCATCGGCGGTCGCGGCGGCGGCCGTCCCGATTTCGCCCAGGGTGGCGGCCCCGACGGCGGCCAGGTCCCGGCCGCCCTCGACGCCGCCTTTTCCACCCTATCTTCCTCCCTCTCCCCAGGGGGAGACTGCTGTGCAGTGCCGCCCGAAAGGCGGCAGGGTTGGGGTGACCGTTGTCAAGTGACGCAGATCCCCGTCAGGGGACAGTCCGAAGGGCAGCAGGGGGGAGATTTGCCATGATCCGAGAAATAGCACCCAAAATCTTTGTCGAAACCGGCTACCACGGCGCCAACGTGGCCTTTATCCCCACCGGCGAGGGCGTCATCCTGATCGACACGCCGATGCTGCCCAACGACGCCCGCGCTTGGCTGAGCGAGATCCAGCGCTACACCGACGAGCCGATCCTGTACATCATCAACACCGACCACCACCGCGCTCACATCATCGGCAACCAGTTCTTCCCCATGGCCCGCGTCCTGGCCCACGAGCACGCCTGGAAAGAGATGAAAAGCTACGGCGACAGCTTCCGCACCCGCCTGCTAAACATGTACCGCGAGCGCAACCCGCCGGCCGTGGTGGAGTGGAGGCACCTGAAAATCATCAAGCCCCAGGTGACCTTCACCGGGCGCTCCACCCTGTTCAAAGGTGATCTGGAGATCCACTTCATCTCGGTCGGTGGGCACACCCCGGCCACCATCATCGTCTACTTTCCCAACGAAAAGATCCTGTTCACCGGCGACGTAGTCATCACCGACCGGCCGCCTTTCCTGTCGCAGGGCAACACCAAGCAGTGGCTCGAAGCGCTGTCCTACCTCCGTCGGCTGCGCTACGACGTGCTGATCCCCGGCCACGGCGAGCCGACCGGCAAAGAGGCCACCGACCGGATGTCCGAGTTCCTGCGCCTGGTGCGCCGCCACGTGCGCAGCGCCTACCTGTCGGGCCTTAGCAAGTCCGAGACCGCCTCGAGCCTGTCCCACCTGATCCGCTTCTGGCCCATCCCGCCCGAAGAGAAACCCAAGGCCGACCGCCGTTTCAAGTCAGGCCTGGGCCGGGTGTGGAATGAGATCCGCGCCGAAGAGCAGGCCAAGGCCAAGGGGAAGGGCAAGCCGCCGGCTGCCAGCAAGAGGCCGGCGCTCAGCCTCGAGACAGATGGCTCTTCCGACGCCGGCGAGGACCTGGAGGACGAAGAGTAGCAGCATGGATCCCCATGTCGCCCTGATCCGCTGTCCCGATTACGACACCGCCGCCGTCGAGGTGGCTGTCCGCCGCGCCGTTGACCTGCTCGGCGGCATGGGCCGCTTTGTCCGGCCCGGCCAGCGGGTGCTGGTCAAGCCCAACCTGCTCATGCCCACCGACCCCGACCGGGCTATCGTCACCCACCCGGCCGTGGTGCGGGCCGTGGTCCTGCTCGTCCATGAGGCCGGCGGCCGGGTGCTCATAGCCGACAATCCCGGTGTGTCCACCATCCACTATGCCTGGCGCCGCGCCTACGAGCGTGTGGGCCTGGCGGCGGTGGCTGCCGAGACCGGCGCCGAGCTCAACACAGAGGTCGTTGCGCAGCAGCGCCCCTACCCCGACGGGCACCTGATCAAGGTCGTCGACACCTGCACCTTTGTCACCGACGCCGACGTCGTCATCTCCCTGCCCAAGCTCAAAACCCACGACCTGATGCGCTACACCGGCGCGGTCAAGAACCTGTTTGGCACCATCCCCGGCCTGATCAAGCCCGGCTACCACGTCAAGCTCCAGACCACGGACCAGTTTGCCGACATGCTCCTGGACCTGGCCGGCTTTGTCCGCCCTGCCCTGACGGTCATGGACGCCGTCGTCGGCATGGACGGGGATGGCCCTTCGGCCGGCCGGCCCTTTCCTATCGGCGCTGTCCTGGCCGGCGCCGACCCGACGGCGGTCGACGTGGCCGCCGTCGCCCTCGTCGGCCACGACCCGCTGGCCATGCCCACCATCGCCCAGGCGGTGCGGCGCG
>Ga0209254_10001988_pt1 | contig 18530 bp, 14 predicted proteins | sample FrelakmetDIP11DI_FD_187148 | JGI IMG/M metagenome (GOLD analysis project Ga0209254, IMG submission 187148) | Freshwater lake sediment microbial communities from the University of Notre Dame, USA, for methane emissions studies - DIP11 DI (SPAdes)... | ecosystem: Environmental > Aquatic >...
CTTCCCCCAACCTGTCATCCTGAACCCGGGTGAGTGACGAATTTCATTCACTCCAGATGATAGGGTGAAGGATCTATTTTCGTTAAGTTCTTATAGCTGTCATACGATTTTCTTATTCAGTCTATGATAAACTTAATTTATTGAATGGTTCAATAGCACAATACGTTAAGATATGATTTAACCGCAAAGTTAAACCTCCGTCATTTGCTCAAATACTTTTTCATATTCTTTTTCTGCATCAGCTAACTGACGGGATATCTGCTGATACTCTTTTTCGGCCTGCTGGAATTTGATCCGGTCCGAATATATTTCAGGAGCTGCCAGGGCAGCTTCTGTTTCTTTTTGTTTTTTACCCAGGCTGGCTACGAGTTCTTCCAGTTCTGCAAACCTCTTTTGCAAGCGTTTCTGCTCTTTCTGTTTTTCCTTATCTATGATGACCGGCTTTGGTTTTTCAACCTCAACAACGGCTGCTGGTTTTGATTCAGCTGCTTGTTTGCCATTGTTCTTTGCAGGTTTATCGTTTTCAGATTTATTTTTCTGCTGTTCCGCTTTCAGCATCCTTTCGTTCCATTGTACCCACTCTTCATAGCCTCCTTTGAATTCGGAGATCTTGCCCTGGTCGATGGACCATATCTTGTTGGCTGTCTTTGAAATGAAATACCTGTCGTGACTCACCAGGATATAACTTCCTTCATATTTATTCAAGGCTTCGATCAACAGATCAACTGAATGCATATCCAGGTGGTTGGTAGGTTCATCCAGCAAAAGAAAATTGGCTTTGCTGATGATCGTTTTGGCAAGGGCCACTCGGGCTTTTTCTCCTCCACTCAATACCTTGATCTTTTTGTCGGCATCCTCTCCACTGAATAAAAAACATCCAAGCAATGTCCTCAGTTCCAGTTCTGTTTTCTGGCTGCCGGCATTTTGCATTTCATCAAGGATGGTATTGTTCATATCCAGCGCTTCCAGTTGGTGCTGCGCATAAAAACTCTGTACCACATTATGACCTGGAATTCGCTCGCCTTCCAGTGGCTCAACGCCAGCAACCATACGGAGAAGGGTAGACTTTCCCTTTCCATTGGCCCCAATCAGCGCGATCTTATCACCCCTGTCTATTTCAGCAGATGCTTCTTCAACAATGGTGAGTGAACCAAATCTTTTAGTGGCTTCTTTTAAAGAGGCGATGATCTTGCCGGGTATTTTATCGATCCTGAAATTTATTTTGATGGATGGACGCTCGAGGTTGCTGTCTTCAATGCGGTCGATTTTTTCTAGTCTTTTGATGATACTCTGTGCCTGAGCGGCTTTAGATGCTTTAGATCTGAATCTTTCCACGAATCGTTCCTGCTGGCGGATATAATCCTGCTGGTTCTCAAAAGCACGCTGCTGCAGATCCATGCGAAGTGCTTTTTCTGCCTCGTAGTATTCAAAATTGCCTGTGTAAAAATGCAGTTGCTGTTGGTAGAGTTCCACGATCTTCGTAACCATGCGGTTCAGAAAATATTTATCGTGGCTCACGATCACCACGGCGCCCTGGTAATGCACCAGGTATTTTTCCAGCCATTCGATGGATGGAAGGTCAAGGTGGTTGGTAGGTTCATCTAGAAGCAGCAGATCCGGTTGCTGTAAGATCATCCTTGCCAGCAAAACCCGCATGCGCCAGCCTCCGCTGAATTGTCGGTAGGGTTTGTCAAGGTCGGCATTTGAAAAACCCAGTCCCTGCAATACCTCTTCGGTACGGTGATGAATGGTATAACCTCCGAGTGTTTCCAGTTCGTGAAGTTTATCTGTATATATATGCAGTTTCTTTTCGTCGTATTCCGTTTCGAGCTCTTTACCCAGCTCTTCAATTTCCGATTCCAGTTTGAGGATCTGCTCAAAGGCACTGAGGGCTACTTTTAGGATGGAAGCATCCGTATCAAAGCTAAGTAGGTCCTGGTGGAGGTAACCAATGGAAGTGCTGCGGCTGCGTTCAACCGTGCCGGCAGAAGGCAGGTAATCGCCTACGAGCAATTTTAGCAATGTCGACTTTCCGGTTCCATTATAACCGATAAGGCCAATCCTTTCATAGGGCTGGATATGCCAGGTGGCTTCTTTTAAGATCGTTCGGGCGCCAAATTCAAAGGTTACGTTTTGCAGACCAGCTAACATATAGTAGAAAATAGAAATGTTAAATAAAGTTGCAAAGGTAAGACAAAGCTGCGGGAGCACCATTTCCCTTTACCTTTGCCAAAAATTTTTATGAAATCGTTTTGGTTTTTGCTGATGGCATTCGCACTTTATTCCTGTGGCGGGCAAAATGAAACTGAAAAAGAAACTGTTGCAGTAGAAATGCAAAGGCCTGTGATTGCGCTTGCTGACCAAACTGCTGCAGAAAAAAGCCTCACTCCTGTTATAAATGCCTATTATTCCCTGAAAGATGCGTTGATTGAGGCTGACTCAGCTGCAGCAGATAAATCGGCTGCTCAGTTACTGGCGCTGTCCGACAGCCTTAAGATTGCTGCCCTCGGGCTTGATACCACCCTTGCGCAAACCATAGAAACTTATCGTGGAAATATAGCTGCTGAAACAAAAGGCCTGATCGGAGAAACTGACCTAACGCAAAAAAGAAGGGCATTTTCCATGATAAGCCAGAATCTGCTCCCTTTACTCAAAGAAGTAAATTATAAAGCCGAACCTGTATACCAGCAAATTTGCCCCATGGCATTCAATGATGATGAAACGGCTTACTGGCTGAGTAATTCAAATGAGATCAATAACCCATACCTCGGCAAAAAACATCCGAAATATGGTGCCGGCATGCTGCATTGCGGCGAACTGGGCGATTCGTTGATTTTCAAAAAGTGATCTGATGGCGTTGCGCCGTTGTTTGTGTTGCGCTTTAAACATTAACCGCAAAGCAACAAGGAAATCCTTTGCTTCCTTTCCTGATTTGCAGTAAATTATTGAGTACTCAAAAGAAAAAATGACAAATTGGATCTCTTTTTTACACTTTGTAACATACTAAACTTTACGTCCGCTTGCCTGTTATATGCCCGAATCTTAGCATGAAAAAACACAGTTTAATTATTCTTTTCTTCTTTGTTCTTGGCTTTGCTCAGGCACAACCCAAATACACGATAAGCGGGTACATCCGGGATTCACTCAGTAGTGAGACCCTGATCGGCGCTTCTGTAACCGTAAAAGGGCAGGGCAAGGGGGTGAACAGTAATGCGTATGGTTTTTTCTCCCTTACACTTCCGGAAGGTGATTACACACTGGTTGGGTCTTTTGTAGGATACCTGCCCACGGAAATAACCATCAGCCTGCGTAAGAGCGAAATCATCAATTTCCCGCTAATGGCCAAATCAAGCCTTTCCCAGGAGATCATCATCTCCTCAAAACGCAGGGACGCCAATGTGAAAAATGCGCAAATGGGACAGATCGATCTGTCGATGAATAAGATCCGTTCTGTGCCGGTGATCTTTGGCGAAGTAGATCCTTTAAAAACACTCCAACTTATGCCGGGAGTAGTCAATGCGGGGGAAGGCAATAGTGGAATCTATGTTAGGGGAGGAGGGCCAGATCAAAACCTGATTATGCTGGATGATGCTGTTGTGTATAATACCGGTCACCTTTTTGGATTCTTTTCCATTTTTAACGGCGATGCGATCAAAAATGTAACATTGATTAAAGGTGGTATGCCTGCACAATATGGGGGCCGACTGTCGTCGGTGCTGGATATCAATATGAAGGATGGTAATATGCAGGATTTCCAGGTAGAGGGAGGCATTGGCACCATTGCCTCCAGAATTTCCATTCAGGGTCCGATTGTTAAGGATAAAGCATCTTTTATTATTTCCGGAAGAAGAACTTATGTGGACGCGCTTGCGAAACCTTTTATTAAGAAAGGCAGCCAGTTCTATGGATCAGGTTATTATTTCTATGATGTAAATGCTAAAGCCAATTTTAAGATTTCGGATAAAGACCGGCTTTATCTGAGTGGATATTTTGGTCGCGATGTTTTTAATTTTGTAAACAATCAGCGCTCCTTTGATATTAGTATCCCCTGGGGAAATGCAACCATGACGGCCCGTTGGAATCATGTATTCAATCCAAAATTATTTGCCAATATCACACTTGTTTATAATGATTACAATTTTGAATTTGGAGCCATTCAAAATGATTTTCAATTAAGGCTTAACAGCGGTATTCGCGATTATAATGCCAAAACGGATTTTGATTATTACGTCTCACCAAAACATAAACTCAAATTTGGAGGACAGTATACCTATCATCGTTTTACACCATCTGTTGTTTCCGGGAAGCAGGATACTACTGTTTTTAGCCCAAATAATTCGCAGGTAAAATTTGCCCATGAAACAGCTCTTTACATTGAAGATAACTGGGAGCTGAGTGATAAGATCAAAATCAACGGAGGCATCAGGTGGAGCGGTTTCCAGCAGGTTGGACCATACAAAAAATTTACCCAGGATGCAGATGGCAATAAACTTGACAGTACTTCTTATGGTCCATTGGAACCGGTTAAAACATACGGCGGGCTGGAACCCAGGCTAACGGTAAGGTATGCCCTAAATGATGAATCATCTCTTAAAGGCGCCATCACCAGGAACTTTCAGTATATCCACCTGGTGAGTAATGCAGGTACTACTTTGCCTACCGATGTATGGGTGCCCAGTACCTATCGGGTGAATCCCCAGATCAGCTGGCAGTATGCGCTGGGTTATTACCAGAACTTCAAAGACAATATGTTTGAAACTTCGGTTGAAGTGTACTATAAAACCATGCAGAACCAGATAGAATACCGCGAAGGATATACTCCGTCTATACGTGACAGTGAGGAAGAGTTTGTATTTGGTAAAGGCTGGAGTTATGGCGCTGAGTTTTATGTTAACAAGGCAAGGGGTAAATTCACCGGGTGGATCGGGTATACTTTATCCTGGACCTGGCGAAAATTCCCGCAGCTGAATGGCGGGGAAAAGTTTCCGGCAAAATTCGATCGCAGGCATGATCTTTCCGTGGTGGGAATTTATGAGTTAAATCCAAAATGGAAAATGTCTGGCGTTTTTGTTTATGCCACCGGAAATGCCACTACCTTACCCGAGCGGTTCTATATAGTGGAAGGGGTGCTGTCACAGGAATATTCAAATATCAACCAATATCGGCTGAATGCCTATCACCGGCTTGATTTGTCGGCTACTTTAACTCCAAGGCCAAACTCAACGAAAAAGTTCAAAAGCAGTTGGATATTCAGTATTTACAATGTGTATAGCCGTGCAAACCCTTACTTTATTTACTTTGATCAAACCGGCAGCCCATATGATGGCACACTTCAGGTGCAGGCAAAACAGGTCTCTCTTTTTCCCATCATCCCTTCCATTACCTGGAATTTTAAATTCTAACCTTAGCGCTCTTTTTTTACTTTGTGGTTAATTTACAGTAGCAGGCATTTGAATTATTTTTTATTACATTTAATGTCTTAACAACAGACATGAAAAAAACAATTACATTATTATTTATCGCTTTTGTTTGTGTAAACTCTTTTGCCCAAACAAGTGTAGCAACAGCCATTACATTTGAAAAGATCGACCAGGAAATGATCAGCAAGATCCGGAATGAAGGGCTTGAAAGGTCAAAAGTTATGGAGATTGCTTTTCATCTCACCGATGCCAATGGCCCCAGGCTGACCAATTCCCCCGGCTATACCAGGGCTGCAAACTGGGCGGTGGCAGAACTCAAAAAGATGGGCTTATCAAATGCAGGCCTCGAAGCATGGGGGGATTTTGGTAAAGGTTGGGAGCTGAAGAAATCCTATGTAGCCATGTCCGCGCCATATTATAAGCCGCTGATTGCCTATCCAAAAACATGGACGAAGGGAACCGGCGGACTGCAGCAGGCGGAGATCATTTTAGTGGAAGCAAAAGATTCTGCCACACTCGTGAATAATTATACAGGTAAACTGAAAGGAAAGATCGTGCTGGTCTATCGCGAAGAAACCTATACACAATCTTTTAAAACAGATGCAAGCAGGTATACAGACGAACAACTTGCTAAAATGGCCGAAGCCAAATTACCACCTCCACAACAGGCTACGGATACCGCCGCTCAACGCAGGCAGCGCGAAAATTTCATGCGCCAGCAGGGAAACCAGATCGGTAACAGGGTGCGGGATATGGCGGAGAAAGAAGGTGCATTGGCCATTCTGAGTATGAGCCCAAGGGGGCATGATGGAACCATTTTTGTACAGGGTACTTCTTACAGACCATCAGGTTATAATATGAACTCACCGGAAGGCATAACCGACATTATGCTGGCGCTGGAAGATTATATGACGCTTTGCCGGGTGGCAAAATCAGGCATACCGGTTAAACTTGACCTGGATATCCAAACTGCATTCAACACAGCGGATGCAAAATCATATAATGTGATTGCTGAAATTCCAGGCACCGATCCTACATTAAAAAGTGAGATCGTAATGCTGGGTGCGCACCTCGACAGCTGGCAGGGCGCAACCGGAGCTACGGATAATGCAGCCGGATCAGCCGTAATGATGGAAGCTGTACGCATCTTAAAAGCACTCAATGTTAAACCAAAACGTACCATACGTATTGCGTTATGGAGTGGTGAGGAACAGGGATTGCTGGGGTCAAGAGGGTATGTAAAAAATCATTTTGCCGATCCTGCAAATATGCAATTGAAACCTGATCACGAAAAACTTTCAGGTTATTTCAATATTGATAATGGCACGGGAAAAATTCGCGGCATTTACCTGCAGGGTAATGAAAATGTGAAAGATATTTTCACCGCATGGCTCGAACCATTTCATGACCTGGGCGCAAAAACCATTACTGTTTCCAATACTGGCGGAACAGACCACCAGGCATTTGATGCCGTAGGTTTACCCGGCTTTCAATTCATCCAGGATCCCATTGAGTATGATACACGCACGCACCATACCAATATGGATTCTTATGACCACCTCATTCCCGCCGACCTTAAGCAGATCGCTACAATTGTAGCTGCGTTTGTTTATAATACGGCACAACGGGATGAAAAATTGCCGAGAAAAGATTTGCCTAAACCAAGACCGGCGGCAGGATTCTAAATTTTACCGTTAAGAAATACGTAGGGAACGCAAACACGTTCCCTATTTTTTTTGACTTTTCCTTAACCGGTTTAAGATGAGGAACAAAATGGCGATGATAATAACAGCAACGGCTACCGGAATAAATAAGGCAGAGACCGATAAGCTGAATGCCGCCACATGTTCACCGGTGGAGACAGCTGCGTTGCCCAGTCCTGCTGTTGTTTTGGTGGAGGCAAGCCGAAGCAGGGAAGTGCCAGCGTGAAATATCCCGGCTGTTCCGCCGCCCATGATCAGGCCTATGATCCATTTCATCAGTTCATTATCTGCGGGCAGAACAGATGTGGCAAGTAACGTGCCTCCGGCAATGGCCAGCGGTGTATTCACGGCATCAAGAAAGTTGTCGAAAACTGGTATATAATATGCGAGAATTTCCAGGATGGTGGCGGTTCCAAAACAGATGATTGCCGGCCAGGAAGCCATCCAGGCAAAGTTATCCGTTAAAGGAAGTATGCCGGATTTGGCAGCAATGGCTGCCACCAGCAGTGGTACAAAAACCCTGAAACCCGCACTGGCACTAAGGCCCAGTCCCAAAGCTACAGCTGTGACCCATTCTGTTGACATGGAATAAAAATAGGGGAAAATCAGGGATCAGTGGATACCTGAACAAAAAAGAACCTGCATTGCCTTTATTTTATTGCTAGTTGCTTATTCTTTCAGCTTAAACCTTACAGTTCCATTTGTTTGCTCCGTTGAAGTGATATTGACTTCATATCGCTTATCCCCAACCGTTACAACCATTAAGGCCGTATTGGGTGGAATGGAGCCGAGGTTTTCCGCATACATGACCAGCTCATTTTCCACCTTGTCTGGGTCGAGTGTGATCTTAAGGGTAATGGGTGTAGTGGATAATCTTTTACTGGATACCATCAGCTTCCCATTGAAATATAAAGAGATGGTATCGCCATCAACCTGACCGTTGTCGTACAGATCCACTTTGAAACTTGACTCGGGCACTTCTATCACTTTGATCAGTTGTTTTGTTCTTTTATCAGGTTTACTGATGTTGGTGCCGGATATAACTGCAGGTGACTTTGGATTATCAATCCTTGTCTGCGATTTTTCTACACTTGCCGGCTTCTGGGGCGTTTTATTCGATCCGGCTATTTCACGCGTGCCGTTTGATGGGGCCTGGGTTTTTGGTTTTTGTGTTCCCGGTGCCGGTTGTTTGGCAGTTGGGTTTGATTTTGGTTGTGTTGCCGTTGCGGCAGGTTTTTTAGGTGTAGCTGCACTTGTTTTCGGCGTTGTTTTAGCCGCCGGGGGCGTAGTTGTTGCTTTCTGCGGTGTTGTTTTAGCTACACCTAATTGTGGTTTAGGTGTTGTTTTTTGCTCCGTGATAGGGGCACTGGGTTTGGTTGGTGTAACCTTCACCAATGCTTTTCTTTCGAGGGTTGTTTCTCCTGTTTGTGTGCCATCTTTTATACTTGCCGGTTTCCATTTTCCCAGTAAAAATTCCTTATCACCCTGCTTCATAAAAGTAAGCATATGGGTCTGGAAAAGATCTTTGAAATCGGGCGGGGTATTGGATTTTACTTTTCCAATTTCTGTTACCACCAAAGATTTGCTGTCGGTATCATAAGTGCCCGTTAGCTGGCAAATAACATAATGCCTTTTCCCTGCTATGATAAAATAAGTATAAGAATGCCCCTGTACGGTTTTTCCTTTAATATCAAGTTCCAGGACATATTCCGTTTGTCCGCCCCATACATCTCCGGTACTCACAAATCCCCCCGTCCATTGTCCGCTCAGGTTTTGTGCAGATAATGCGCCACTTAAAAGGATACTGATCAATAGCAGGTAAAATCTCAAATTCATCTTAATAAATCATTTACAATAAACGGCTTGCTTCTCTGTTATGCAAAGTAAGCCGATTAAGGTTCAGGTTATAGGAAAGTAAAAAATCTTTGCACCCTGTTAAGGATGATACAGGTATATAGCCGGGGATTATGTATTCCCCCAAAAGGGCAGTTATAAAATAACCACAATTCTTCGTTGCCACAGTAAAACTTTTTTAAACGGGTCTCTTGCCGGATTTTAACGGCAAATTATTGTGAAATAACGCGCCGCTTACCCAATACTTCGTTAAATTTGCAGTCCTTTTTATAAGCGGTTGAAGGAACTGATCAATATCTCCTTAACTGCAAAAATTTGAAAATACAGGCAATTGATGATTAAAATTTCTTTTCCCGATGGGGCTGTCAGGGAATATCCGGTTGGTACTTCAGCCATGGATATAGCTAAATCCATTTCGGAAGGCCTTGCCCGCAAAATTCTGGCAGCCACTGTAAACGGACAGGTATGGGATGCGTCCAGGCCAATATATGCGGATGCCACACTCAAATTACTAACCTGGGACGACACGGATGGGAAAAGCACATTCTGGCATTCATCTGCCCACCTGATGGCTGAAGCTGTGGAATCTATGTTTCCCGGTGTGAAATTCTGGGTGGGTCCACCCATCGAAAGAGGTTTTTATTATGATATGGACCTGGGCGACCGAACCATTTCTGATGATGGCCTTCGGAAACTGGAAGAAAAAATGGTGGAACTGTCTCGTCATAATAACCATTATATCCGGAAAGAAATTCCCAAGGCAGAAGCAGTTGCTTATTTTATCGAAAAGGGGGATGAATATAAACTCGACTTGTTAAGTGGTTTAACTGATGGAGAGATCACTTTCTATACACAGGGTGGATTTACCGATCTCTGCCGGGGGCCACATATACCCCATACCGGGTTGATAAAAGCGATCAAACTTACCAGCATCGCCGGTGCGTACTGGAAGGGTGATGAAAAGAATAAACAACTGACCAGGGTTTATGGCGTAACCTTTCCTAATCAGAAAGAACTCGATGAATACCTGTTACTTTTAGAAGAGGCCAAGAAAAGGGATCACCGTAAACTGGGGAAAGAACTAGGCATCTTCACTTTTCATGATGATATCGGCCCGGGACTTCCTTTGTGGATGCCCAATGGAACGGTTATTATTGAAGAACTGGAAAGACTGGCAAAAGAAACCGAACAGGAGGCAGGGTATAAGCGGGTTGTAACGCCGCATATTGCCAAAGAGAGCTTATACCTCACCAGCGGACACCTGCCATATTATGCAGAAAGCATGTATCCTCCTATGGAACTGGAAGGGGTCAAGTACTATCTGAAAGCAATGAATTGCCCGCATCACCATAAAATATTTGATGCAGAACCCAAGAGTTATAAAGACCTGCCTCTTCGGTTAGCCGAGTACGGTACCTGTTACCGGTATGAGCAGAGCGGTGAATTATTTGGCTTGATGAGGGTGCGCTGCCTGCATATGAATGATGCGCATATCTATTGTTCACGGGAACAATTTGCCGAAGAGTTCCGTGCGGTGAATGATATGTACCTGAAATATTTCAAGATATTCGGGATCGATAAATATGTGATGCGGCTCAGTCTGCATGATCCGGCTAAACTGGGACAGAAATATATAGATGAGCCGGAACTATGGCTGGAAACAGAAGAAATGGTTCGCCAGGTTTTGAAAGAATCCAATATTCCATACGTGGAAGTGCCCGACGAAGGTGCTTTCTATGGCCCTAAAATTGATGTGCAGATATGGAGTATTATTGGTCGTGAATTCACCCTGGCAACCAACCAGGTTGATTTTGCCCAGGGACGCAGGTTCAAATTATCTTATACAAATAAAGACAACCAGCCCGAAGTTCCCCTGATAATCCACCGGGCGCCGCTTGGCACCCATGAGCGTTTCATAGGGTTCCTGCTGGAGCATTATGCAGGTAAATTTCCGCTTTGGCTGGCCCCGGTGCAGGTTAAAGTGCTGCCCATTAGCGATAAGTTTACAGATTATGCCCGTAAAGTGGTTGCAGAATTAAAAAAAGCGGATATTCGTGCAGAATTGGACGACCGAAATGAAAAGATCGGTAAGAAGATTCGTGATACAGAACTGATGAAAGTGCCTTATATGTTTGTGATAGGGGAGAAAGAAATTGAGGCTGAAGCCGTTTCCGTAAGAAAACAGGGCAAAGGCGATGCAGGCATGATAAAGCTTTCAGAAATATTACTTACTTTAAAGGCTGAAAAGGAAAACCGGCAGTAATTCTAATTAAATACAATTTATCCCTATAGCCAGCAGGCTGCCGACTGCCACCTATAGACACTTCATTATGGCATTACCTAAAAAAACGATTACCAAAGCCGGCCCGGGCAATTTCCGCGGCAGGTTTTCTCCCCGGAAAGAACCAGAACACCGCATCAATTATTTTATCAGGGTTCCCCAGGTGCGTCTTGTTGGCGACAACGTTGAAATAGGCGTTTATCCAACCTCAGAAGCAATCAAGATCGCCCAACAGCAGGAATTGGATCTCGTGGAGATTTCTCCGCAGGCAGATCCACCGGTGTGTAAAATCGTAGATTATAATAAGTTTCTGTACGATAAGAAAAAGAAGGAAAAGGAAATGAAGGCCAAGAGTAAATCGGCCGAATTGAAAGAGATCCGGTTTACACCTGGTACTGATGACCATGACTTTGATTTTAAAGCCCGCCATGCAGAAAAATTCCTGCAGGATGGAAATAAGGTGAAAGCCTATGTCCAGTTTAAGGGCCGTGCGATCATGTTCAAGGAAAGGGGAGAACTGGTATTATTGAAATTTGCAGAAAGGCTGGCAGAAGTAGGACAGGTTGAAGGTCTTCCAAAACTGGAAGGTAAAAGAATGCTCATGGTCATTGCACCTAAAAGCAATAAAAAGAAACCATCCAAAGAACAGGCTGATTAACGGTTACATTTAAATACTTTTAAAAATGCAGGACTCAGATCCTGCATTTTTTTTAAACAAACCCGGTGCTGCAGGTGTTTTATTATAAACATACAATGAAATCAGCCTATTTTCCGGTTGGTCTTGTAACGATTTTCCTGGTGGTGTATGTGGTAATTGCTGCATCAGGGCTTTCTTATTTTCTTACCGCAATGCTTTTCACCATTTCCCCAATCCTCGTTATCTGGATGGTTTTTCGGGTATTAAAATCACCCTATAATTCCCACAAAACCTTCAATGATCATTTCTACGAGGATCACAGTTACCGTAAGATTCCGGATGAAGCTGAGAATGCATAGAAGTTCCTCCTTTGCTGTTCTTTGCGGTTAGATTTCCTTCGCCCTCCATTTTCCGCTCCGGATATATAAAAACGACATGGTGAACATGCTGATCCAGTACAGCCATTCAGACATCCAGCCATACGTAATATCCATTTTCCATCTTTCGAGTACAAAGTATATGTACAGCGAATAAAGTATAATGGTTATAAATTCAATACCCAGGTTGGTTCTTGTATTCCCCGTACCAGTTACCGCATTGAGCCAGATGGTTGAAAAACTCATCAGCATAATGGCGATGGCTACGATCCGTAAAACGGGTACGCCTTCCCGTATGAAGGGTTCATTGTCCTGTACCATCCGTAGAATTTCTGCCGGAAATATTTGCAAGGGAATAAATAATATAATGGAAAAGCCAAAGCTCAGCCGGGCAATTTTTTTGATCAGCGGAATCACCAGGTCGCGCTTATCCTGGCCAATGACATTACTCACCATGGTAGTTGTTGTGGCTGCAAAAGACCAGATGAAGATCCCAAAGAAGCCAAAAATTACCCGCATGAACTGGCTTATATCCAGCGCAAGCCTTCCATGATGCGAAATAAGAATGAAGAAAAACTCCCAACTGGTGATGCTGATAGCATACTGCATGATCAGTGGGGATGACTGGCTGAAAAGCAGTCCCATTTCCTTCCATTTTATCCGGAGGTCGGCAAAAAGGGCAAATCTTTTATGCAGGCCATTGAATTGAATGATCAGGAAAACGGCAAACATACCAATGGCTTCAGCAATGACACTGGCATAGGCAGCTCCGTTGAATCCCAGATCAGGGAAACCCCAGTTGCCGAAGATCAGGCAATAATCCAGGACAACATTTGCGATTGTCTCCGCTAAGGTTCCCCAGATCAGTAATCTGCTTTGGTTTGTACCTACCAGTAATGCATTACGCATCTGGTAGAGGTATAAAAAAGGGAGGCCCCATATCCTGATCTTCAAAAATGATAAGGATTGCTGGTAAAGTTCGGGATCAATACTGGAGCGAAGTATGGCAGGCGCCAGTGTATAGGTTACCAGGATGCCAAAAGCAGATACGATCAGTGTCAGGTACATACTTTGCACAAACAAAGGGCCGATTTCAGATAACCTGTCCTGCCCGGCTCGTCTCGAGATCAATGCCTGCAGCCCATTATTGAGGCCAAACCCAATAACGGAAAAAATTAAATAATAAACCCCGGTTATTCCCGCAGCCCCCAGGTAACCTGGACCCAGCCGGGCCAGAAAAAAACTGTTAATCAGGTAATTAAACTGCGGAACCAGCAAAGCAAAACTGATGGGCAGCGCAATAGACAGGATCTGCCTGTTGCTTGTTTCCAGCCTGAGTTGCCCTGCAATTACCTTTTGTTCCATTAGAGCCTGCAAACCTACAACATTAGACCCTATCTCATATGTCGTAGTAAAACAATAAAATTGTATTATTGCTTCCATTTAGTACTTATGCTGCAACCTTCATTTCGTATACATCAGGAAGGGCTGGAAAATGCCGACATGTCCGGGGCCCATTTATTGATCGATGCCGGACCATTGCATTTTGCTTTCGGTATCCTGCATTTACCTTTAAAAAAATTTATAGCGTTTGAATTTTACCAGTTAAAGCCTGCTTCCAAAGAAGAGGATCTGGAGGAATTATTGAAAGAAAATCCATTGCTTGCACATAGCTTTAAAGATGTCCTGATTGCATTCAATACAAGGGAATCTGTTTTAATTCCAGCCGAATTATATAAAAAGGAAGATGCGGAAACGATGCTCTCCATGATCCATGGCGACCTGCATACGGGCCTTATCCTGCAGGAACACGTATCCGGAATGGACATTTATAATATTTACCAGGTACCCGGATTTTTACACAAAGCATTATCGGGCCGTTTTTCAAACGGTCATTACTGGCATGTATACTCTACGATTCTTAAGATCATGCATGAACGCAAAAACGATCTGCCGGCTTCATATATCCATGTCAGTTTTTATCCAAACCAGGTAATCGTTGCTGTTATGCAGGATGGTGTTTGTCAGCTTTTACAGACATTCCTCTACGATATACCCGAAGATGTTTCCTATCATTTGCTGAATATCACCGAACAATTCGAGATCGATAACGCAACTATTCCGTTAATTTTATCCGGCCTTATTGACAAGGGATCAGCTCTTTATGCGGAGTTACTTAAATATTATTTGCAGGTAAAGGCTGATACAGGTGGCAATATGTTCACCATTGATCCTGCTTTTGAATCATATCCCGAGCACTTTTTCACACCGGTTTTTTCACTTGCCTTATGCGAATAATCAGTGGCACATTAGGAGGCAGAAGGATCCATCCACCGGCCCATATGCCTCATACCAGGCCTACAACCGATAATGCAAAAGAGGGCCTTTTCAATATCCTGGAGAATAACCTGGATATTGCTGAGTTGAATTGCCTCGACCTTTTTGGTGGCACAGGAAGCATCAGCTATGAACTGGCTTCCCGTGGTGCAAAGAGCCTGGTGACCGTGGAAAAAGATCCGGCCATGTTTGCTTTTATCAGTAAAACGATGGATGAGCTAAAAATTACCAATGGCCGGGTTATCAAACAGGAGGTCTTTCGTTTCATTGAACAATGCACAGAAAAATTTGATTTCATTTTTGCCGGCCCGCCTTATGCCCTGGCAGAAATAGACGAACTGCCACGGATGATATTTGCCAAAGAATTATTAAACTCAGGTGGCTGGTTTGTACTGGAACATACGCCCCGTAACAACTACACTAAATTCCCTTTTTTCCGTACCGAAAGAAAATACGGAACCACGCTTTTTTCCATCTTCATAAACCGCCTGCCCGAATGAGACCGGTATTTTTTATCACCGGTATTGGTACAGGTGTCGGCAAAACACTGGTAAGTGCCATCCTCACAGAAGCGCTTGACGCAGATTACTGGAAGCCCATCCAGGCTGGTTTTGCAGAAGGAACCGATGCGATAAATGTAAGCCAATGGCTTTCAAACCCTGATAAAAAGATACAACAGGAAATCTATAAACTAAAGTTGCCCGCATCTCCGCATATAGCTGCCCGTGAGGAAGGTATGGTGATCTCGCTCGAACGTATAAAAGCAGCATTTGACAAACTTTGCCTCGAATCAATACGCCCTCTGATTATTGAAGGCGCCGGCGGATTGCTGGTTCCATTGAATGAATCAGAAACTTTATTGGATCTCATTAAAATCCTGGATGTACCGGTAATTGTTGTCAGCAGGAATTATTTAGGGAGCATTAATCATTCATTACTTACTGCAAATTCACTTAAGCAGGCTGGTGCAAATCTGGCAGGATGGGTTTTTAACGATCAGTTTATGCAGTATGAAACAGAGATATCCCAATGGACAGAAATGCCGATTTTGGGATCGATACCATTTTCTGATGCTCCGGATAAAGAATTTGTCCGGCAACAGGCAGGCCTGATCGGTCCTGCATTGAAAAAACTTGTATGAAAAAAGGGGAGCTTAGAAAAATATATCGCGAAAAGCGGGCTGCTTTGGGACAGTCAGAAATGTCTAAACTACAGGATCTGCTGTTAATTCGCTTTCAGCAAGTTCCGTTGCCCTTTATCACAGTCCTTCATAGATTCATGCCTGCTCAGGGTAAAAACGAAGTGGATACCGAGCCCCTGGCCAACTGGCTCAACTTCTCTAATCCAGGCCTGGTTCAGCTTGTTCCGAAAGTAAATACCTCAACTAATGACCTGCATCATTACCTGCTAAAAGATGATACTATTTTAATCCTCAATGAATGGGGTATTCCGGAACCTGAAAACGGACCTGAAATTGCCCCTGAAGAAATAGACCTGGTGCTCATTCCCTTACTCGCTTTTGATCAAACAGGTCACCGCGTTGGTTACGGAAAAGGGTATTACGACCGTTTCCTGGCAACTTGCCGGCCAGACTGCATCAAAACTGGCCTTTCTTTTTTCCCTCCCGCAGATAACATTACAGATACCAATACCTTTGATATAGCAATGGACTTTTGCATCACCCCAGACAGGATCTATGAATTTTAATAATTTTTTTCTCCGGTCATTCCGGATTCTGCTTTTCCCATTTGCCCTGATATATGGGGCCATAATCATCATACGTAATCTATTTTATGATAAGGGCTGGCTTAAAAGCGGTGGTTTTAATATACCTGTGATCGGGGTGGGGAACCTGTCTGTAGGCGGTACCGGAAAATCACCCATGGTTGAAAACCTCGCCGGTTTGCTCAAGGACCGCTTTAAAGTAGCCACATTAAGTCGCGGATATAAAAGACGTACAAAAGGGTATATCCTGGCCGGAGAAAATTCAACGGCTTTGGAAATAGGAGATGAACCCATGCAATTTCACCTCAATCATCCTGAAATTGCTGTTGCCGTTGGAGAAGAAAGGATCGAGGCCATTCCACAATTATTGTTTGACAGGCCCGATACCCAGGTTATTATCCTCGACGATGCTTTCCAGCACCGCTCCATAAAAGCGGGATTAAATATACTGCTGACAGAATATAATAACCTTTATTCACGTGATTTTTTTCTGCCTACAGGTGATCTCCGGGATCAGCCATCCAGTGCAAAGCGTGCGGATATTATAGTAGTAACCAAGTGTAAACCTGAACTCAGCGAAGCAGAAGCAAATAGTATCCGCCAGGAACTAAAACTCCTGCCAAACCAGCACCTTTTTTTCACCACCATCAGGTATGGTTCCCCTTATCACCTGGTAACCCGTGAAAATAAATTCATTAACCGGGATATGGAAGTGCTGCTTGTATGTGGTATTGCTAACCCGGAACCACTCAAAAAATACCTGCACGAGGAAGCGCTGACATACGAAGCCTGTTATTATAATGATCATCATATTTTCAGTATTGACGACCTCCAGGAAATCAGGGCCCGCTTCCAAAATCTGGACGCAAAAGAAAAAATGATCATTACAACGGAAAAGGATGCAGTCAGGCTTGTCAAGTTTGGTGATGAACTAAAAGATATTCCCTTCTTTGTATTGCCCATTTCCGTAAGTTTCCTCTTTGCCGAAACAAAACGCTTTAATGAATTAATGATTAATTTCATAGAAGGATTCAGCGCATCAGGAAAAAAAGATCGGTCAGGTGAAGTTCATGGAAAGTAAACTGTAACATTATGGGCAGGAAAACGCCAAAACATAAAAAAGATAAAGCACAGCACTCTTACGTAGGTGTGCTGGATATAACCAGGTCCGGAATGGGTTATGTGGTTGTAGAAGGTATGCAAAAAGATATCCTGGTTCGGCCGTCGGATTTTAACCGTGCTTTTCATGGTGATAAGGTCAGGATCAACCTAACCAGCGAAAATATGAGAACAGGAAGGGCACAGGGTGTTGTATCAGAAATATTGGAAAGAAAACAAACTGAATTCATAGGTACCATTGAAGTTACCCGAGATTTTGCTTTTTTTATCGCCGACAGCCAGAAGGCCATGCCTGATTTTTTTGTACCGGCGTCAAACCTGAATAAGGCCAAAGACGGTGACCGGGTGATTGTAAAGTTGATCGATTGGCGTAAAGAAGATAAAAATCCAAAGGGTCAGGTTATCTCTGTTCTGGAAGGGGTTAATGCAAACGACCTCGCCATGAAGGAACTCCTCGTTCAGCATGGATTCCCGCTTTTATTTGAAGAAGATGTACTCGAAGAATCTGAAAGGATACCTGACATAATTTCTGAAACAGAAATTGGCAAAAGAAAAGATATCAGGGATATACTCACCGTTACAATAGATCCGGCAGATGCTAAAGACTTTGACGATGCACTCAGTTTCCGGGAGATCAAAAAAGGCATTTATGAAGTAGGTGTCCATATTGCCGATGTAAGTCATTACGTTGAACCAGATACTGAACTTGATAAATCGGCCTATGAACGAGCAACATCGGTTTACCTGCCAGACAGGGTGCTGCCTATGTTGCCTGAGCGGATCAGTAATGAACTATGCTCGCTTCGTCCGCACGAAGATAAGCTGACCTATTCCTGCATTTTTCAGATTACATCAAAAGGGGAGATCAAACAATATTGGATCGGCAGGACGGTGATACATTCCAATCACCGGTTTACTTATGAAGAGGTTCAGGAGATCATTGAAAAAAAAGAAGGACATTACAGCGCTGAGATATTGCTGTTACACGACCTCGCCCAAAAATTCAGGAAGGGCAGGTTTAAAGAAGGCGCCATAAATTTTTCTTCACAGGAAGTCAGGTTCCGGTTAGACGAAGAA
>Ga0209254_10001989_pt1 | contig 18525 bp, 12 predicted proteins | sample FrelakmetDIP11DI_FD_187148 | JGI IMG/M metagenome (GOLD analysis project Ga0209254, IMG submission 187148) | Freshwater lake sediment microbial communities from the University of Notre Dame, USA, for methane emissions studies - DIP11 DI (SPAdes)... | ecosystem: Environmental > Aquatic >...
GAGGCCTTTTCGGTCGAGGGTTTCACCTCAACCGTGATCGACATGACCGTGCACGTCAACACCGCCTCGGCGATCACCCGGATCCCGAAGCTGATCGAGAAGAAAACGGTCAGCTACGGCGTCCACGGAGCGCTGTACAGCCAGGGCTCGTTCGGTACCCGCAAGCACGTGGTGGAGCGCTCCGGCTCTCTCGACCTCGGATCGCTCGGCGAGGCGGATCGCCCGGTTGCAGTCCCGAGCACGCCGTCCTGAGGCCGCCGGTGGGGCTGGGCGTCGCGGTGGGACGCCCGAATCCGGATCCGTGAGGGATCACCCGATGGGTTCGCCATTTCGATGGACACCGTAGAATGGTGCGTCCCCGCCTGGGGCTGGAGGCAGTCGCATGACCGTGACTCGACGGATGGTGGCGTGCTCGACGCTGGTGGCCGCGGTGTTGCTCGGGGGAAACCGACCGGCCGCCGCGTGCACCAATTTCCTGATCACCAAGGGCGCCTCGGCCGACGGCTCGGTGATGATCACCTACGCCGCGGATGCGCACAACTTCTACGGCGAGCTCAGCTACATCCCTCCCGGCGTGCACGCGCCGGGCGCGATGCGCGACGTCATCGAGTGGGACACCGGCACCTACCTGGGCCAGATCCGCCAGGCTGCGGTCACCTACTCTGTGGTCGGCAACATGAACCAGCACCAGGTGGCGGTCGGCGAGACCACCTTCGGCGGCCGCGAGGAGCTCGCCGGCTCCGGGCTCGTGGATTACGGCAGCCTGATGTTCATCGCGCTCGAGCGGGCGAAGACGGCGCGCGAGGCGATCGGGGTGATCGCCGAGGTGGTTGCCGAGTACGGCTACGCCTCCTCTGGGGAGTCGCTGTCGATCTCGGATCCAAACGAGGCGTGGATCCTGGAGATCATCGGCAAGGGTGAGGGCGACCCGGGCGCGGTCTGGGTCGCGCGTCGGGTGCCCGACGGCTACATCTCGGCCCACGCCAACCAGTCGCGGATCCGCCAGTTTCCGCTCGGCGACCCCGCCAGCTGCCTCTACTCGCCGGACGTGATCTCCTTCGCCCGGGCGAAGGGCTACTTCGAGGGGCCGGACGAGGCCTTCAGCTTCGCCGATGCTTACGCTCCGCTCAGCTTCGGCGGCCTGCGCTTCTGCGAGGCCAGGGTGTGGTGCATGTTCCACAGGGCGGCCCCGTCGCTCAACATCCCCCCCGACTGGGCCGCCGGCAACGCCGATGCCGAGCCGCTGCCGCTGTGGATCAAGCCCGACCGCAAGCTCGGCGTGCGCGACGTCATGCGCCTGATGCGCGACCACTTCGAGGGGACCCCCTTCGACATGACGACCGACGTCGGGGCGGGGCCTTATCACCTGCCCTACCGGTGGCGGCCGATGACCTGGAAGGTGGACAGCGTCGAGTACCTCTTCGAGCGCGCGGTGTCGACCCAGCAGACCGGCTTCTCCTTCGTCGCCCAGTCGCGGTCGTGGCTCCCGGACCCGATCGGCGGCGTCTTCTGGTTCGGAGTCGACGACACCGCGAGCACGGTCTACTTCCCGGTCTACTGTGGCGTGCGCGAGGTGCCGGCCGCCTACGCCAAGGGCAACGGCTCGCTCACCGACTTCACCTGGGACTCGGGCTTCTGGGTCTTCAACTGGGTCGCCAACTTCAGCTACTCCCGCTACCAGGACATGATCCGGGACGTGCAGGCGGTGCAGCAGGAGCTCGAGGGCCGCTTCCTCACCGACCAGCCGGAGATCGAGGCGGCCGCGCTCGCACTCCACGAGCGCTCGCCGCGGCTCGCCGTCGACTACCTGACCGACTACAGCGTGGGCCTCGGCGGGGAGGTCCACCGCCGCTGGCGATCACTCGGCGAGCAGCTCCTGGTCAAGTACCTCGACGGCAACGTCAAGACCCCGACCGGGGAGGTCACCCACCCAGGCTACCCCGAGGACTGGTACCGGCGCGTCGCCGAGGAGGAGGGCGAGCGCCTGCGGGTCAAGCCACTGCCCGGAGAGACCGGCGACCACTGATCCGGGGCTCGCTCACCGGGAGCCGGGCAGCAGGGGGGCGAGATCGGGGTCGGAGGCGATCTCCGACCGGAGATCGGGATGAGCGGCGAGGGCCTCGGCGAGGGCTGCCCTGGCAGATGCCTCGCGGCCGTTCGCGGCCTCGATCCTGGCCAGCTCGAGCCTGGCCTCCGCGAAATCGGGCTGACCGGGGGTTGCCCGGCGAAGCCATGGTGACGCTTCGTCGGTCCGACCGCTGCGCGCGTACAACAGGCCGAGTAACGCGGCCTCGCCAAAGTCCTCGTCGCCGACGATCGCCCGCACCCGGTCGAGGTTCGCGATGGCCGCTGCGTCCGTCCCCGCGGCCGCCTCGGCTCGGGCCAGGGCGGTCAGCATCACTGGGTTGTCGGGCTCGAGCTCGACCGCGGCGCGATAGGCGGCCATCGCCTGGCCAGGGTCACCGGCCTGGGCGGCGGCGACGCCGAGGTTGAACCACGCCTCCGCCCGGCGCGGCTGAAGCCGCGTGACCTCGCGCCAGTGGGTCGCCGCGCGTCCTGGCCGCCCGGTCCGCATCAGGGCGTCGGCGAGGGCGTAGTGGGCCTCGGCGCGATCAGGGTCGAGCCTGGTCGACGCCGAAAGGCGCACGACCGCCTCGTCGGCCCGACCGCTCTTGAGCAGGGCGATGCCGGAGCGCAGCAGTGCGAAGCGGCTGTCCGGCTCGACGGCGAGGACCTGATCGAACAACCGCACCGCCTCGTTGAACCGTCCTGCCTCGAGCAGCAGCTCGCCCTCCTGGAGGCGATCGCGGAGCTCGATGCGGTCCTTCGGATCGGGCAGCCCTGCCGGGGCCGCTTCAGCACCGCCGCCGGCCCCGACGTAGCCGAGCGCCTGCAGGCGGGCGAGGACCTCGTCGTCGGTCACCACCGAGGGCGTCGCCGCAGGCTTGCGCTCGGCTTCGTCGAGCAGGGTGCGAAGCCGCCGTGCGTGGTCGGGCTGCTGCCCGATGAGGTTGACGTCCTCGCCCGGGTCGCTCGCGAGGTGATAGAGCTCCGGGCGCGGTGCGTCGATCAACTTCCAGTCGTGCTGGCGGATCGCGCGCAACGGCGACCAACCAAAGAAGATCCATGGCAGCTGGGTTTCGAGGTAGGCCGGTGGGAGAGGCGACCGCTCGCCCCGCAGCTGGCCGGCGAGGCTGACGCCGTCGATGTCGCCGAGGCGCGGGAGGCCGACGAGCTCGAGGATCGTTGGTGCGATGTCGACCAGGTTGGCGGCCGCCGGGCTCTCGCCCGGCGCGATGACGCCCTCCTGAAGGAGCACCAGCGGCACCGTCATCGTGGCGTCGTAGATGAAGTAGCCGTGCCGCTTCTCGGCGTGGTCGCCGAGCGCCTCGCCGTGATCGGCCGTCAGCACGATCAGCGCCCTTGCCCTGGCATCGGGCGGAAGCCCATCCCACAGGCGCTCGATCGCGAGGTCGGTGAAGCGGACCTCGCCCAGGTAGGCTCCCCGCTCACCGGGGCCCCAGAACGCGCGCGGGGGCTCGTAGGGGTAGTGGGGGTCGTAGTAGTGGACCCATACGAACCACGGCTCGCGAGCCGAGCGGATCCACCTCAGGACGGCGTCCGTGGTGTCGGTTGCGATGCGCTCGCGCCAGCCCTCGCGCCCCTCGGGAAGAGAGTCATCGTAGTGGTCAAAACCGCGGTCGAGCCCGAACAGCCGCTGCAGCGGGTAGCCGCTGATGAAGGCGGCGGTGGCGCGGCCCGCGCCGCGCAGCGACTCGGCCAGCGTGGTCGGGCCGTCGCCGAAAGTCTGGCCGTTGTCACGCACGCCGTGGCGGCGCGGCACCAGCCCGGTCATGATCGACGCGTGCGCCGGCAGGGTGAGTGGCACCGGCGTCACCGCGCGCGGAAAGCGGAAGCCGCGCGCCGCCAAGGCGTCGATCGCAGGCGTGTCGTTGGCGCCTCCGATCCAGCCGAGAGCGTCCGGCCGAAGGGTGTCGATCGTGATCAAGAGGACGTTGGCGGGGCGGTGGCCGACCGCGGGGCGATCGGCGGCGAGCACCGTGGCGGCCGCCAGCAACAGCAGCGCCGCCACGACCGCGGCGGCGCCGCTAGCGGCCGGTCTCACCAGCCACCACCTTGCTGATGACGCCGGAAAGACGCCGCTTGTGGCCACCGAGGGAGACCGTGTCGAGGTAGTAGAAGTAGGTCCGCCCGGGCTCGACCTCGAGGTCGACGAAGGAGTAGTCGCTCGTTGCGTCCGGTCCCTGCGGCCGCGCGTGGACGATCTCCCGGTTCATCCGGCGGAACGGTCCCTCCCGGTGATCGGCGCGGTACACCAGGTAGCCGTAGATGTCGTCTTCGCCGGTTGCCGTCCAGCGCAGCACGACCCGCGGCCCCTCCGGATCCGCCGCGGCGGCGTCGGGAACCCCCTGTGTGTCCTTGCCCCGCGATCCGGTGGCGGCAACCAGGATCAGGGCGAGCGCCAGCCCCGCGATGCGCGCGCAGTGTGCGGCCGTCACGGTGGCCACCCGGTGGGCGACGCATCGCCGGGGCCGGCCTCAGGGGATGTGCCGTGCGCGTCGACGTCGGCCTGCCGGATCACCGTGTCGCGGTCCACGACGATCCCGCTGTAGGTCAGCGGCACGAGCTCGTCATCGAGGTCGGTGGTGACGCGGATCGAGCCGCTCACCATCGTCGGGGCGTTGAACGCTGCCGCCAGCCGCACCACCCAGCACGAGGACGGTGCTTGCCCAGCGCACGGTGCGGCGTCGGTGGTGAGATGGCCGCCGAGGTCCTCGACAGCCTCGATGGAGAACGTCCGGCCACTGCGGCTGGTGAGCGTGATGTCCCTTGAGACGTGCTCGGACACCCGCACGAGCCCCAGCGAGATCGGGTGCTCGCTCGGAACCAAATCGCCGAACACCTGGGCCGAGTACGGGACCTCGAGCGTGGAGTGGTGGGCCACGTTGGTCTTGAGGGTGACGGTGCCCGACTGCGTCCCGAGGGCCGCGCCCGGTCCGATGACGGCGTCGAGGATCAGCCCCTCGCCGGCGACGCCGGAACGCCTGCACTCCACCCGGACGGTGGGATTGCTGACGGTGGAGCTCACCACCTCGAGACGATCGACCTCGCGGCTGGAGACCTCGGCCGACGCGCGCCCTCCGCGGCCGCGATCGACGAAGCCGAAGTCGAGGGCCGGACGCTCCGGGTCGTAGGCCGACTGCACGAAGCCGGACAGGCTGAAGCGGTAGCGGGGCACTCCCGGCTCGTCGGTGATCAGGGCGTAGCGAAAGGCGGTTCGGCCGAGCGCGGTCGAGAGGAGCTGGCGGACTCGGATCCGCAGCTGGGCGCCGGGCGCCACCACCGTTGGATCGACGACGATGTCGGCGGTTCCCCGCACCGCCAGCGCCTGCTCGATGGTGACCGGACGAGGGCCGCGGTTCGTTGCCGTGAAGACGTGCTCGACGACAGCGTCCGGGTAGGCGTCGGCAATGCGCTGGTGCGGATCCTCGTCGAACGCGATGGCGCCGGGAACGCCGGTGACCACGCCGACGGCCTTCTCCGGGCGGTCGTCGTCGGCGGCGATTGCCGGGACAAGCGTCAACAATGCGAGCCACGAAAGGCGGGCGAGAGGCAGGCTCATGGTGTGAGCGCGGGACCGGCCCGCTCGACCGCAGGCCGGTGTGTCCGCGATTGCCGTCGGTGTCTCTACTCGGCGGTGAAGCCCATCAGCTGGACGGGCACGGTCCCGGTCACGGTCAGATTGTAGGTGCCGCAGCTCCCCGGCGAGCCGGCGTTGTAGTAGGAGTCCACGTACAGGTAATAGGTGCCGGGGGCGTAGCTCGCCGGGTCGATCACCTCCGGGCCGGCGCCGGGCCCGATCGCGTCCTGCGAGTTGATGATGCAGCTCGCGCCGTTGCCGCAGGTCGAGATCAGGAACAGCGCGAGATCGCCGGTCGGTCCCAGGTCGGCCGAGAACCCGACGTTGTTGCCGGCGCCGAGGGCGAGCTCGTAAATCAAGTCCTCGCCGCCATACGGGAACGGCAGGGTGCAGGTGCCGGTGTAGGACGTGATGCTGTTGGTGCCGAGGCAGGTGTCACCGGAGTCTGCATACGGCAGCGGACCGGTGATCGGGGTGCCCGGGCACTCGTCGGTGCCGGCATCGGTCGGCGGGCCGCCGGGTCGTCCGACGAAACCAGGGTCCGTCCGGTTGGCAGCAGTCGCCATGGCGCCCACGAGCAGCAGGACTGCGAGCACGGCAAATGAACGCTTCATTCCTCTCCTCCTTGAAAACGGAATCCTCATCCATCCAAGAGAGTACCACTTCGGACTCGACCCGTCATGGGTCTGCTGGGCGTTGCGGCCCGCCGACCGGCGTGCAGGAGATCATCCCCGCCCGGGGAAATCGGTCGGCCGGTGGTCGTACAATGCGTCATGCGCATTGCGGCAACCGCTGGCCTGATCCTGCTCACTGCGGCCGCGGCGTCGGCGCAGACGCCGCCGTGTGCGCCGTGCGTCGGGCTCGAGGTTGCAGACCCCGAGGCGGTCGTCCGTCTGCTCGGTGAGGAGCCGCCGCTGGGCGAGGGCACGCGCCTGTACCTGCGGTGGCGCGCGCCCCTCGACGGCACGGCCGACCCTCATCTCGCCGGCAGGGTCGCCGCGGCGGGGGCCACGCCGTGGCTGGTGCTGTCCTTCCGCGCCCCGTCGCCGATCGCGGACCATGCACCGGAGTTCGCCGCGGAGCTCGAGGAGGCGGCCCGGCTGGCCGCCGCCGCCCCGCCGTCGCTGCATTGCGAGCTCGCCTGGGAGGAGGCGCTCGATTCGGCCGCCGCCATGCGCGACTACGCGTTCCTCGTCAAGCGGGCGTCGGTGGCGGTCACCGGTGCGCAGCCGGAGGCCCGCGTCATCACCGGGACGCTGCCCCGCGACCGCGCCCTGCTCGAGGAGCTCTACGCCGCCGACGTGGCCGCCTATCTGGATGGGCTCGATTTCGGCGAGCTGCGCGGCGAGGCGCTGGCCGAGGCGGTCGGCATGGCCGCCGACATCGACCCCGGCCGCCGGCTGGCGCACTGCGCCGGCGAGCTGCCCGAGGACCCGTGGCGCGCCCTGCCCGAGGCCGCTCGCTCGTCGGCCGCCGGAGCCACCGTGTCGTTCTTCCGGGCGGATGCCGGCACGCTCGACATCGCTGACCTGAGGCCGTTGCTGCTGCTGGCCCGCGAGTTCTCGGGCGACCTCGCGTACGACCCCTACTCCGCGCCCATGGGCGGCCGCGGCGGCTGGGCGTTCGTGCGCGCCGAGGACCTCCGGCTCTCCGTGATCGTGGACCGCGGCGAGGATGACGGGCCGACCGCCTTTACCTTCTCCGATCGCGACCTGCGCAACCCGGTGCGGGTCGCGGCCGACGGCTCGACCGAGCGGGTGGTCGCCGGGAGCGTTCCCGCCGGATTCATGGTCGAGGTTGGGGGTGCCGGGCAGGTCGCGGTTCTCCGGCTCGAGCGGCCGACCGCGGCCGAGCTCGGCGGCTTCGCCGAGCAGGTCGATGTGTCAGAGGTCCGCGGGCTACCGGTCGAGGAAATCCTGCGCCGGCTGCAGGCGTTCGAGGACGCGCAGGACCGGCGTGTGCACCACTACGAGGCGACCTACACCCAGCACTTCCGCTACCGTCCGGGTGAGGGCATCCAGGTCATCGAGGCGAGCTTTGCCGGACCCTACTTCTACCATCGTAGCGAGGGCTTCGACTGGGTGTGGCAGCGCTTCCTGGTCAACGGCGTGCTCTGGCGGGGGGAGATCCCGAAGCTGCCGCTGCTGCAGCCGGCGCGGGCGGCGGCACGGCCGCTGGAGATCCACCTCGACCGCCAGTACCGGTACAGCCTGCGCGGCACCGACACCGTCAACGGCCGCGACTGCTGGGTGGTGGACTTCGAGCCGTCGGCAGCGGTTGAAGGCGCCAACCTGTGGAAGGGCACGGTGTGGGTCGACCGCCAGCTTTTCGCCAGGGTCAAGACCCGCGCCCTCCAGCTCGGGTTGTCCGGCGACGTCATCTCCAACGAGCAGACCACGCTGACCGAGCCGGTCGATGCGGCCGGCAACCCTGCGCCGTGGGACCCCTCGAGCTTCTTCCTGCCGACCCGGGTGAACGCCCAGGAGCTGCAGTCGATCCTCAACACTGCGGTCCAGGTCGAGAAGGAGAGCTTCCTCACCGACATCCGCGTCAACGCCGACGGCTTCGCCGAGCGGCTCGCCGCGGCCCACGCCTCGCCCGACACGATGCTCCGCGACACGCCGGACGGGCTGCGCTACCTGGATCGCAACGAGGACGGCACCCGGGTCGTCCGCGAGCGCGACGACCCCAACCGCTGGTTCGCCCTCGGCGGCGTCTACTGGGACGAGACGCAGGACTATCCGATCCCGCTGGTCGGGGTCGACTTCTTCTCGTCGGACTTCCAGGACACCGGCACCCAGGTCAACCTGCTGTTCGCCGGCGTCCTACTCAACGGGAACTGGGCCGAGCCGTCGCTCTTCGGCAGCCGCTGGGACGCGGGCGCCCGGGTCTTCGGCTTCTTCCTGGCCGGCGACGACGAGCTCTACCGGGACGGTGAGCTCTCCCCCGAGGAGACGGTGTCGTCGCGCGAGGCGCTCGTCACCCTGTACCTCGGCCGGCCGATCGGCAGCTTCCTCAAGTTCGACCTCAGCTACGGACTGCAGTGGGACGACTACGCGCGGGCGGACGATACGGCCGAAGAGTTCGTCATGCCCGAGACCACCTGGACGAGTGCGCTGGCGGTTGACCTCAGCTACAGCCGCTGGGGCTACCGCCTCGGGCTGGCAGCGTCCGCGAACGACCGCCACAGCTGGGACTACTGGGGTCTGCCCGGAAACGCCGACTACTCGCCGGACCAGCAGGACTACATGTGGTGGTCCGCAGTCCTCGGCAAGACCTGGTGGCCGGGGCGCTTCGGCAAGGTCGGCCTCGAGCTCGAGCATCTCGACGGCAACGACCTCGACCGCTTCTCGAAGTACGACTTCTCGACCTTCGGGCGCGGCCGGGTCGCCGGCTACCAGGGTGGCCTGGTGACTGCCTCGACCGCCGACGGCGTGCACGCTGCCGGCGGCCTCAACATCGCCGAGGCGCTGCGCGTCGAGGGCCGCGTCGACGTGGTGTGGGCGACCGACGAGGCGACCGGGCTCGACCGCGAGCTGCTCGCGGGCGTCGGGCTCAACGGCACCGTGATCGGGCCCTGGCAGACGGTCGTCAACTTCGATGTTGGCGTGCCGGTGGCCGGACCGGCCGACTCGTTCACGGTGTTCGTGACCTTCCTCAAGCTGTTCAAGTAGGGGCTGGGAGCGCGCCTCCGCCCGTTCCCGTTCCCGTTCCCGTCCCCGTTCCCGGACTCCGCTTCCGGCCCCGGATATCATGGTGAGAGGACGACGTGGAGCGGTGGCGATGTCGAGGACGTTGATTGCAGTGCTGATCCTGGCGGCCTGCGCCGGATGCTCGTCCGCTGCCGTCGCGCCCGAGGAGGAGCTGGCCCAGGAGAGCCGGACGCTGGTTCGCTACACGGGGAGCGAGCTCCAGGCCCTGGTCAGCTTCCGCTGGGCCGACGCCCACCTCGGCGACGAGTGGCTCGCGCTCGTGGTCTGGCTGTCGGGGGGACGCACCGCGACGACCGCCATCGAGCGCGATGCGGTGCAGGTCCGCGGCCCGGACGGCACGCGCTACCCGCTGCTCAGCCAGCAGGCTTTCCGCGAGGCCTACCCCGAGATCCTGGCCTCGCTGCGCTCGGTCGACCTGTCGTATCCGCCCGGGCGCGGGTTCGCTGGCGAACGCAGGTCGTGCGGACGCTGGTTCCTGGCCGGCCCCTGGGAGGGCTTCGCCTACGACACGATCGACGTCTCGCCCTTCCAGTTCTGCTCCGGGCTGCTGATGTTCCTGGTGCCGGGCGGCGTCCAGCCGGGACCCTGGGTGCTCGAGATCGACCTCGCAGAGTCGAAGGTCCGCATTCCCTTCGTGCTTGGAGAAGGTGATAGGTGATACGCGGAGCGCCGCCCGTGCCCGCGGGGGCAAGCTGTGAGTAATTGGGCAGTGTGGCAGTGCGTCTCGCGCATGGAGGCGGGCGGTCTTCGTGGCGCGGCTGGACAGCTTGTGCACGAGGATCTGAACCGCAGGGGGCGCAGAGACCGCAGAGATTGTCTCTTGACCGACGCTCGTTCTTCTCAGCTTTCTGCGCTCTTCCTCCGCGTACTCCGCGCCCTCTGCGGTTCGAATCGTGCCGCAGGGCGCCATCTCCTCCATCTCCTGCCACCGACCACGTATCACGAGCTCGGTGTGCCAGGCTTGAGGACGTTGAGAACTGGCACCAAGGCGTGAACTCGTCTCCCCGTGGCCGCCGCTGAGTCTTGAGCGGGCGATCCGAGTCTGCGATCGTAGTGGCGGCGGGGCGAACCCGCGCCCCGGTTACGTGCCGAGGAGGACGGCATGAAGGTGACGACACTGATCGAGAACAGCATGCTCGAAGGCCGAGAGGATCTCGTTGCCGAGTTCGGGCTGTCGCTCCACATCCGTCGTGGCGACCTGCAGATCCTGTTCGACACCGGCGCCTCGGGCGCGTTCGCCGACAACGCCGAGCGGCTCGGCATCGACCTCGCGAAGGTCGATTTGGCGGTGCTCTCCCATCACCATTTCGATCACGGCGGCGGCCTCCAGCGCTTCCTCGCGATCAACGATCGCGCCCGGGTCCACCTCCGCGCGAGCGGATGGGCACCCCGCTACTTCCGGGCGCTGGTGGTCGTCAAGCGGCCGATCGGGCTCGATGCCTCGCTCTTCGATCGGTTCGCGCACCGCTTTGAGCTCGTCACCGAGTCGATGGAGATCGCCCCTGGTGTCTTCCTGCTCACCGACATCGGCTCGAACTACCCTCGGCCCGAGGGCAACCGCCACCTCTTCGTCGATCGCGGTGGCTCGCTCGAGCTGGACCCCTTCGAGCACGAGCTGGTGCTGGTGGTGCGGGAGGATGACGGGCTGGTGGTGTTCACCGGCTGCTCCCACCACGGAGTCCTGAACATGATCGAGGCTGCACGGAGTCGCTTCCCCGACACGCCGGTCAAGGCGCTGTTCGGCGGCTTCCACCTCGTCGGCGTGCCCTTCCTCGACTCGATGTCCGCGTCGCACGAGGAGGTGGAGGCGATCGGGCGGAAGATCCTCGACCTGACCGCGGGCCCGGTCTACACCGGCCACTGCACCGGCCGCAGGGCTTACGGAGTGCTGGCCGGCGTGATGGGCGGCTCGCTGCGGCCGTTCTCGACCGGCCTCACGGTCGAGGTGTGACCTGGAGGAGGGATTGGGGGTTAGGGTTTAGGGGTCAGGGCCGCCACTCAAGAGCCGAACTCATCTGTGGTACTCGCGCCATGGGCGGACCTTGAGCTGATCGATGGCCACATCCGGGACGGCGGTGTAGGTGTTCCGGTGGCAGCACCGAGTTTGCTAACAAGCGCTTCAACCTGACGCGCACGAGGTTGTCGTACTCTGAAACCGCACGACGCGCAGGTCAAGCGCGACACGTGAGCGGCATCAGAACGCTAGTGGGGGGACAGTATGCAGGACTACGGGTTCGGGGAATCGGCTCCGGCTCTGCTGAAGGGCGCGCCCAGGGTGTGGGCCTCGCTCGGACTGCTGGCAGCGGCGCTCGTCATGACTGTCCCGGTCTACGGAGGCTGGCTCTCGGGCGGCGTCGAGGCCGTCTACCGTTTTGGCCTGCCGCTGCTGTGGGGTGGTCTCGCTTTCGCAACCACGAGAAGCACGCGCCTGGCGCCCTTCCGCGCTCTGCTGCTGAGTCTGTTCGGCGTGTCCCTCGGTTTCGCTCTCGCCTACATCGTGGGGAGCAGACCGCTCGATATGCTCAGGCTGTCGTGGACCACGCCGAAGGGGGCGGCGGTGGCCAAGATCCTCTCGGAGGCGGTCCCGGTCTGCGCCGCCATCTTCCTCGCCGCGTTCTTGGCGCGGGTGAGCCTCGAGTCACTCGGCCTGCGTGGCGGGCGTGTGCGGCTCAGCTTGGGGCTCGGGCTGCTCGCGACCATCCCTGTTCTGGCGCTTTTCGCGCTCGATCCGTCAGGCAGCAGCAACGCCGTGCTGACCCTGCCGATGCCGACGATGCTCTCATGGCTCCCGTGGATCGTGGCGTTCTCAATCGCGAACGGGTTCATGGAGGAGTTGTGGTTCCGCGGCGCGTGGTTCGCCGCGTTCAAGCAGGCGTTAGGGCCGTCCGCGGCCATGCACGTGACGAGCGTGGCGTTCTGTGTCGCACACGTGATCGTGTACTGGCACGATTCCACGGCGATCCTGATCCTCACGCCCGTGTGGCTCTACATGGGCTACGCGTACGCCGTCATCGTGAGGAAGACCGGTTCGCTGTGGGGAGTAGTTCTCGCGCACGCGATCACGGACGTGATCTACATGTACATCCACTTCACCGGCAAGTAGGGGCTGCGAACGCGCCAGCGTGGTTGGCGGCGTAGATTCTTCCAGCGCCCCAATCCGTAATCCGGAATCAGCGCTGGTAGTCGCGCCAGGGGCGGACCTTGAGCTCGCTGATGGGCACCCGCTCGAGCGCCTCGGACAGCCGCTCGGCGAGCTGGCGGTTGGTGATCAGCGGCACCCCGTAGTCGACCGCGGTGCGGCGGATGATGTAGTCGTTGGTCAGCTCTTCCTTCTGGAAGTGCTTGGGGATGTTGATGACGAGGTCGACCCGGCGCTCGCGGATGCAGTCGAGCGCGTTCGGCTGCCCGCCCTCGAGCGGCCAGCGCACGACCTCGGTGGCGATGCCCTCGGGCGTGAGGAAGTCGGCGGTGCCGCGGGTGGCGTAGAGCTTGACCCCGAGGTTGACCAGGCGGCGGACGCTGTCGAGGATCGCGGCCTTGCTCTCGATCGGCCCGGTCGACAGCAGGGCACTGCGGATGGGGAAGCGGAAGCCGACCGCGATCAGCGCCTTCAGGAAGGCCTCGTCGAAGTCCCAGCCGAGGCAGGCCACCTCGCCGGTCGAGGCCATCTCGACGCCGAGGGTGGGGTCGGCGCCCTCGAGCCGGGTGAACGAGAAGTGGGGCGCCTTGACGCCGACGTAGTCGAGGTCGAGGAAGGAACGGTCGTCGGCCACCACCGCCCGGCCCATCATGACCCTCGTCGCGGCGTCGATGAAGTTGCGCTTGAGCACCTTGGACACGAACGGAAAGGAGCGCGACGCGCGCAGGTTGCACTCGATCACCATCACCCGGTTGTCCTTGGCCAGGAACTGGATGTTGAACGGCCCGGTGATGTTCAGCGAGCGCGCCACCTGGACGGTGATGACCCGGATCCGGCGCATCGTCTCGAGGTAGGTGCGCTGGGGCGGCAGCACCAGTGTGGCGTCGCCCGAGTGGACGCCGGCGTTCTCGACGTGCTCGGACACCGCCCAGCACACCAGCTCGCCGTCGCGGGCGACGGCGTCGACGTCGATCTCCTTGGCGTTCTCGATGAACTTCGAGACCACCACCGGGTAGTCCGGTGAGATGTCCACCGCTTTGCCGAGAAAGGTGTTGAGCTCCTCGTCGTTGGCGGCCACCGCCATCGCCGCCCCGGACAGCACGTAGGACGGCCGCACGATGACCGGGTAGCCGTGCTCGGCCGTGAAGCGGCGAGTGGCCTCGACCGAGGTCAGCTCCTGCCACGCCGGCTGGGGCACGTCCAGCTCCTCGAGCAGGCGGGAGAAGCTGTCGCGGTTCTCGGCGCGGTCGATCGAGCGCGGCGAGGTGCCGAGGACGCGCATCCCGGCCTCGGAGCAGCGCAGGGCGAGGTTGTTGGGCACCTGCCCGCCCATCGACAGGATGATGCCGAGCGGCGCCTCCTTGCGGTAGATCTCGGTGACGGCCTCGAAGCTCAGCTCGTCGAAGTAGAGGCGGTCGCACTCGTCGTAGTCGGTGCTGACCGTCTCCGGGTTGTGGTTGACCATCAGCGTGCGGTAGCCGAGGGCGCGCAGGGTGCGGGCGGCGTTGACGCAGCACCAGTCGAACTCGACCGACGAGCCGATCCGGTAGGCGCCGGGGCCGAGGATCAGCACCGTGCCCTCCTGGTCGTAGACGACGTCGTCCTCGGCGCCGTTGTAGGTCAGGTAGAGGTAGTTGGTGGCGGCGGGGTACTCGGCGGCCAGGGTGTCGATCTGCTTGACCCACGGGTGGAGGGAGAAGGCGTGACGCCGCGCGAGCACGCTCGCCTCGTCGGTGCCGATCGCGGCCGCGACCTGCGCGTCGGAGAAGCCGTGCTGCTTGGCTTCCTCGAGCAGCTCACGGTCGAGGGTGTCCAGCGTGTGCGAGCGCAGCCGCTCCTCGATCTCGACCACGCCCGCGATCTTGTCGAGGAACCAGCGGTCGATGTGGGTGATGCGGTGGATGCCCTCGGTCGACATACCCTCCGAGATCGCCGCGGCGACCGCGAAGATCCGCCGCTCGGTGGGCTCGGCGAGCGCGGTGGGCAGGTCGTCGAAGTGCATGCGATCGTTGAGCACCAGGCCGCGGGCGCCGGTCTCGGTCATCCGCAGCGCCTTCTGTAGCGCCTCCTCGAAGCGACGGCCGATCGCCATCACCTCGCCCACCGACTTCATGGCCGAGCCGATCTGCTCCTTCACCCCTGGGAACTTGCGGAAGTCCCAGCGCGGCGCCTTCACCACCACGTAGTCGAGCGCCGGCTCGAAGCAGGCGCAGGTCGAGCGGGTGACCGAGTTGGGGATCTCGGTCAGGGTCTTGCCGAGCGCGAGCTTGGCGGCGACGAAGGCGAGCGGGTAGCCGGTCGCCTTGGAGGCCAGCGCTGAGGACCGCGACAGCCGGGCGTTGATCTCGATCACCCGGTAGCCCTTGCCCTCGGGCGACAGGGCGTACTGGATGTTGCACTCGCCGACGATGCCGAGGTGGCGGACGACCCGGATCGCGACCTCGCGCAGCAGGTGGTACTCCTCGTCGTCGAGGGTCTGGCTGGGCGCCACCACCAGGCTCTCGCCGGTGTGGATGCCCATCGGATCGATGTTCTCCATGTTGCAGACGGTGATGCAGTTATCGGCGGCGTCCCGCATCACCTCGTACTCGATCTCCTTCCAGCCCTTGAGGTACTCCTCGACCAGGACCTGCCCGGTGTGAGCAAAGGCGCGGCGCGCCAGGGCCTCGAGCTCGGCGGGGTTGCGGCAGATGCCGGAGCCGAGGCCGCCGAGCGCGAACGCCACCCGCGCCATGCACGGGTAGCCGATCTCATCGCCGGCCGCCACCGCCTCGGCGATGCTCGTCGTGGGCCGGCTGCGCGGGACGTCGATCCCGATCTCGCCCAGACGCGCGACGAAGCGCTCGCGGTCCTCGGTGTCCAGGATCGCCTCGATCGGCGCGCCGAGCACGCGCACTCCGTGGCGCTCGAGCAGCCCCCTGCGGTAGAGCTCGACGCCGCAGTTCAGCGCCGTCTGCCCCCCGAAGCCGAGCAGGATGCCGTCCGGCTTCTCCCGCTCGATCACCTTCTCCACGAACTCCGGCGTCACCGGGATGAAGTAGATCTCGTCCGCCAGGTGCTCGGAGGTCTGGATGGTGGCGACGTTGGGGTTGATGAGGACGGTGCGGACCCCCTCCTCCTTGAGCGCCTTGATGGCCTGGCTCCCGGAGTAGTCGAACTCGCCGGCCTCGCCGATCTTGAGCGCCGAGCTGCCCAGCACGAGCACGGTCTTCGGCAGATCGCCCCTCATCGCCGCCCCCTCGCCACGGCCCCGGCAAAGTCGTCGAAGATCCAGGCCGAGTCCACCGGCCCGGGATTGGCCTCGGGGTGGAACTGGACGCTCCAACGCGGCTTGGACCGGTGCCGGATGCCCTCCACGGTGCCGTCGTTGGCGTTGACGAACCACAGCCGCCAGTCGTCGGGAAGCGAGCCGGCGCGCACCGCATAGCCGTGGTTCTGGGAGGTGATCACGCAGCGCTTGCCGCGCTCGCCCGACGGCAGCAGCTCGACGCACGGCTGGTTCTGGCTGCGGTGGCCGAACGGCAGCTTGTAGGTCTCGGCGCCGGCGGCGAGCGCGAGCAGCTGGTTGCCGAGGCAGATGCCGAGGATCGGCGCGTCGAGGGCGAGAGCCCGCTCGATGTTGCGGGTCGCGGCCCGGCACATCGTCGGGTCGCCGGGGCCGTTGGAGATCACCAGCCCGTCGAAGGCCACGCCCAGGAAGTAGTGGTCGTGGGGCACCCGCACGACGTTCATGCCCCGCGCAAGAAGGCTGCGGATGATGCTCGCCTTGGCGCCGCAGTCGAGCAGGACCACGGTTGGCGCGCCGGTGGCGCCGCAGTCATAGCGGATCACCTCTCCGACGCTGACGCTCGCCACCAGATCGGTGGCGTTCGGATCGACGAGCGGCAGCGGCTCCTCGGAGTCGGCCGCCTCGAGGGCGCCGAGCATGGTGCCGCTCGAGCGAAGGAGCTTGGTCACGGCGCGGGTGTCGACGCCGGCCAGCGCGGGGATGCCCTCCTCCCGCAGCCAGTCGTCGAGGCTGCGCGCGGCGCGGGCGTGGCTGTAGCGCTCGGAGTGCTCCCACACCACCAGGCCGGCGGCCTGAATCCGCTCCGACTCGAATCCGCGCGGCAGGCCCGAGGCGTCGCGCTCGAAGGCGGGTACGCCGTAGTTGCCGACCAGTGGGTAGGTCAGCACCAGGATCTGGCCGGCGTAGGAAGGGTCGGTGAGGGACTCCGGGTAGCCGACCATGCCGGTGTTGAACACGACCTCGCCGGCAACCGGCTCGGTAGCCCCGAACCCAACGCCCTCGAAGACGCTGCCGTCCTCGAGCCGCAGCCGACCACGCCGCATGCGCCTCTCCCCGGACGTCCCCGCGGCCGGGCTGCCGCCGCGGCCGACTCGGGCTTGTCCTTCGATCTCGGGCGGCGAGTGTAGCAGAGGAGGACGAGGGGAAAAGGGCATGGAGGGGACGGTGCGCGTGTTGTCATCATCGAGCTCTGGAAATGGAGGCGTGTCAACTGTAATGCACAACGTCCTGATCGTTTTCGCGCATCCCGCCCTCGAGAGGTCGCGGGTCAACCGAGCGCTGATCGAGGCGGCCTCCGGAATCGACGGGGTGCGGGTCCATGACCTCTACGAGGCCTATCCGGACTTCGACGTCGACGTCCCACTCGAGCAGCGCCTCGTCGAGGCCCACGACGTCGTGGTCTTCCAGCATCCCTTCTTCTGGTACAGCGCCCCGGCGATTCTCAAGCAGTGGCAGGACCTGGTGCTCGAGCACGGCTGGGCGTACGGCCACGCCGGCACCGCCCTCAAGGGCAAGTGGACGCTCAACGCCATCACCGCCGGCGGTGGCGAGGACAGCTACCGCCACGACGCCGGCAACCGGTTCGAGATTGGCGAGCTGCTGGCGCCGTTCGAGGCCACCGCGAGGCTGTGCGGCATGGTTTGGCTGCCACCGTTCGTGGTTCACGGCACGCACCGACTCGGCGATGCCGAGATCGCCGCCCACGCCGAGGACTACCGGCGACTGCTGATCGGTCTGCGGGACGGGGCCGTCGATGTCGTCGCCGCCAGCAGGTGGCCGCGGCTGAACGTGGACCTCACCGCCGTGTTGGGGAGCTAACGGCCATGCACGGCGAGGGATTCTTCTACCAGGCCTTCGTGTACCTGTTGGCGGCGGTGGTGTCGGTGCCGATCGCCAAGCGCCTCGGCCTTGGCTCGGTCCTCGGCTACCTGCTGGCAGGAATCGCGATCGGGCCGTGGGGCCTGCGGTTGATCGGCGAAGAGGGGGCCGACGTCCTCCACTTCGCGGAGTTTGGCGTGGTGATGATGCTGTTTCTGATCGGCCTCGATCTGCAGCCGTCGCTGCTGTGGCGGCTGCGGGTGCCGATCGTCGGCCTCGGCGGCCTGCAGGTGGGTGTCACCGCGGCCGTGCTGATGGCGATCGCAGTCGCTCTCGGATTGCCCTGGAACGCCGGGCTCGCCGCGGGCCTGATTCTCGCGCTGTCGTCGACCGCCATCGTGCTCCAGACTTTCGAGGAGAAGGGGCTGCGCACGACCGATGCCGGGCAGAGCGCGTTCTCGGTGCTGCTCTTTCAGGACATCGCAGTCATCCCGATGCTCGCCGTGCTGCCGCTGCTCGCGGTGGGTGGGTCGCGGGAGGTCGCCTACCGCGGCGGGCCGAGCTGGATCGACGGGCTGCCTGCCGGGGCCCAGACCGTGGCCGTGCTCGCGGCTGTGGTCGCGATCGTGATCGGGGGGCGCTACCTGACGCGGCCCGCCTTCCGCTTCATCGCCCGAACCGGGCTGCGCGAGCTGTTCACTGCGGCGGCCCTCCTGCTCGTGATCGCGATCGCGCTCCTGATGTCGCGGGTCGGCCTCAGCCCGGCACTCGGCACCTTCCTGGCGGGCGTGGTGTTGGCCAACAGCGAGTACCGGCACGAGCTCGAGGGTGACATCAAGCCCTTCAAAGGCCTGCTGCTCGGCCTGTTCTTCATCGCGGTCGGCGCGTCCGTGGACTTCGGGCT
>Ga0209254_10001990_pt1 | contig 18523 bp, 15 predicted proteins | sample FrelakmetDIP11DI_FD_187148 | JGI IMG/M metagenome (GOLD analysis project Ga0209254, IMG submission 187148) | Freshwater lake sediment microbial communities from the University of Notre Dame, USA, for methane emissions studies - DIP11 DI (SPAdes)... | ecosystem: Environmental > Aquatic >...
TTATAGAATCAAACAAGCTGTGTTTTTCGAAAGTCTCCGAACTCCGAACTCGATACTCCGAACTATCTTCAAGCGTACTTGCCGTATTCAATAACCACTTGATCAATCCCCACCAATTCTTTCAATTCAACGTTCACCGAATCCTGCTTCGACGTCTCTAAAATCTTTCCAATGTAGTCTGCGTGGATCGGGAGCTCGCGGTGTCCCCGATCAATCAGAACAGCCAGCTCAACCCGGCGCGGTCTGCCGAGATCGAGCAAGGCATCGATGGCTGCTCGGATCGTTCGGCCTGTGAAGAAGACATCGTCTACAATGAGAACGTGTTTATCTTCGACGGAAAAATGAATCTCTGCTTTCTTCACCTCAGGGGTTTGGCTCAGGCGGGTCCAATCGTCTCGATACAGGGTGATGTCAATAATCCCCGTTGGAAGATCAACTCCCCTCTTCTGAAGAATCTTTTTACGAAGGCGATCTGCCAGATAAACCCCTCCGGTGCGGATCCCCACAAGGACCATCTCTTTAAGCTCGGGGTGTCGCTTCAGGAGGTCATCACAGATACGGTCAAGCGCCTTGTCGATGTCCTTCTCTGTCTGAACCACTTCTTTTCGTGAATCCATCTTGAGTGTCTCTCTACGTCGCCCGCCCCTTCAGAAGAAGCTCAGGTGGAATCGAGCGTATCACGAAAATTTCTTCTGCTTCGGTCCTCGCGACCCTCGTAGCACAACGAGAGCCACGAGGGCGATTCCGGCGAGAATAGCAACTGTGATGTACCATGGAGGGAGAAGAGTTTTTTGCACCTCGACGGAAGCAAACAATGCAACCTCCTTAACCGGCTTCCCATCATTCTGGATTATGGCTTTGCCCAGGCGCTGGTCCTTCTGGATAGGAGCCACGACAAACGGAGGCAACTCGGGGGCCACCGCGACTGACTGTTCCTTTCCTTTTGCAACCGTGACCCGTCCATCCTCGGCCGCGGTCAACATCACCTCTTTCTGTTTCCCTCTCTTTACCTTCACCGGACCGAAAGAACTTCCTCGCTTGATCGCCTCCACGGTAGAGAAGTTCCTAAACCCGTGCTCCAGAAGCTTCTGGGCCTCCTGAGAGCGCTGCCTCATGCTGTCAGATCCCATGACCACTGCAATCATTCTCTGGCCATCTCTCTTGGCCGTTGCGAGGAGATGATAGCCTGACTCCTCCACATGTCCTGTCTTCAATCCATCCACCCCGATATCTTTCAGGAGAAGGGTGTTTCGGTTCCCTTGCCGAATGCCATTGTACTCATATTCTGTGGTGGAGTGGAAGACGAGTGACTCTGGATGATCGGTAAGGTATCGACGGGCAAGAAGAGCCATATCGGAGGCAGTCGTGGTCTGGCCCGGAGCTGGCATGCCATGGGAATTGACAAACTTTGAATCCTTCATCCCGAGAAGTTGCGCCTTCTCATTGATTTTGGAAACAAAGGCCTCCTCGGAGCCTGCCATGTGTTCGGCGAGAGCGATGCACGCATCATTCCCTGACGCAATGGCGATACCCTTAAGAAGATCTTCTACCCTCACCCGGTCTCCCACCTTGATGAACATCTTTGATCCGTCAATCCTCCATGCCTTTTCACTGACCGTCACCCAATCGTCCATCTTCAGTTGGCCCGCTCGGATCGCATCGAAGGCAAGGTAGAGGGTCAGAAGTTTGACAAAACTCGCAGGAGCGATCTGTGCTTGTGCATTTTGTTCGTACAGAACTTGCCCCGTGAGGCCATCCATGAGGAGTCCCGAATGAGCATCGACACTGAACCCGCCCTTCTCCGCTGAAGGGTTCTCACTCTTCTGGTCGCTCTGTGAGGGGGGTGAACTTTTGGCAGTTTGAGAGGTCTTGACTTTCGGCTTGGTTTTGGCTGTTTTTGAAAACGAAGTTCCGACTCCAGTCCAAATGAAAACGACAGCGACCAGAATCGCTATCCACCCCAGTCTTACATGATGCCTCATTTTTCCCTCCTGAACTTTTTTCAAAAAGCGATAATGAGTTTTACTCATAACTCATTCAATTCCATTTTTCAAACTGATTCTAAGTACTTCCGCATCATGGAAGATAAAATTGACTGTGTCAGCAAAGGGAAGGCGGTGGCGTGCGAGGGGTCTTGAGGGACATTGAAGTAAGAAGGATCACCTTAAAGGAGGCGAAGGAAACGACCGATGAGCCCTTAGATAAACCCTATGGCGGAATAAATCAAACCTCCGCCCGGCCTTTGAGGGTCCGGGCGGAGGATAAAGCAGGCTACTTCTTGACCATTGATTCGAGCTTTGATCCGTCAACATCGACGACCAGTGCGCCGATCGGTTTCCCTTCGGAGAGAACGGGAACCGAAATCTGAATGATGTAAACCTTGTCTTCCAACTCCGGTTTGCCCTGCCAGTTCTTACCGGTGGTGAAGGGTACATCGAACTTGTCGGAACCTTTGTGAATGTAACTGCCGGTCTTATCGGTAAAGGCGACCTTCTCTCCCTGCGCGGCGTTCAGGAAGGCACTGACACAGACTCCGCCGGTGTTCGCCATCTCACCGGTAAGAAACTTACCTGCTTCGTTGTTGATAAAGCCTTTAACGATGGGATCGCTCTCGGGAACGGTCTTCCACTTCGCATTGTCCATGCCTGGAATCGGCCCCTTTTCGTTCTGAGCAAGCACGGCTTCAACCACGACCGGGCTTGCCGCCCAGCCGTTCGCGTTCCAAACCTGCCAGGTGATGTTCTGCTGGATCTCCTCCATCACTGCGAAGCACGATTCCGCCTTTGTTGTCCCTTTCGGTCCTGTGCAGGCCAGGGCCGCCACCATCATTACCATCACAACAGCCACCATTCCTATTACACGTCGCATAACCCTCCTCCTTCCGTGGCAAACGCCACTTTATTAAGTGATAAAATGATAAGAAATTGCTTTAATTGCGTTGAATATACAGAAACGGAAGTAGCCTGTCAAGAAAAAATCGGCCGGGGAAAAAACACTTGACAAACATTCTCAAATGTGGTTCTAATCAACAAAGTAGAAGGTTGGTTTGTGCTCTACTTTGCCCATGGGATGGCTTTTCCAACACGCGATATGCCACCAAGTCTATTCCCTTCCTTCGTTTTCTTCTCTCTTTACGGATCAGACGAAATAGTTACTGACAAGCCGTTCCTGAGTTCCCAAACATGTAACCATACGCCATTGAAAGGAGGTGAATCTCCCTCATAGGCCAGTCGGCCTTCATGCAGCTAATACACCCAACCAAACTTAACCATGAAGGAGGTTTAATCATGAGCAAAAGAATCTTAAGTGCATGGTGTTTTACTCTCTGTTTCCTCGTTGTGGGCACTGCCTACGCTGCCTGGGAACCAGCTAAACCTGTAGAATTCGTTGTTCCTGCAGGAGCAGGGGGTGGAGCCGATGTGATGGCCCGGTTTCTATCTCCTCTCATCTCAAAGCACAACCTTGCTCCCAAGCCATTTATTGTCGTGAACAAGTCGGGAGGTGCGGGCGCTGAAGGGTTCATGTACGTTAAGGGAAAGAAGGGCGATTCTCAGACGATCATCATCACCCTTTCCAACCTCTTTACAACTCCTATCGCCACTGGCGTCCCTTTTAACTGGAAGGACCTTACACCCATCACGCGTCTCGCTCTCGACTATTTCGTGCTCTGGGTCCCCGCAGATGCTCCATACAACACGGCCAAGGAGTACCTGGATGCCGTTAAAAAGGAGCCGGAAAAATTCAAGATGGCGGGCACAGGAACCGCCCAGGAGGACCAGATCATCACCATCATGCTAGAGCAGAACTTTGGAGTGAAGTTCACCTATGTCCCGTTCAAGGGAGGCGGCGATGTGGCCGTTCAACTGGTGGGTAAGCACGTCGAATCTACGGTCAACAACCCTGCAGAGGCTGTGAGCCACTGGAAGGCAGGAAGGTTGAAACCTCTGGCGGTCATCGATAGTACACGAATTGCCCTTCCGGAATGGGACAAAATCCCCACGATGAAGGAGGCCACCGGCGTGGACCTGAGCTACATGATGCTTCGCGGGATCTTCGCGCCTCCAGGGATCACGCAGGAACAACAAGCTTACTATGTCAACCTGTTGAAAAAGGTGACTGAAACTCCGGAATGGCAGAAATACATCTCTGACTTTGGCCTCAAATCCGCTTTCCTGACAGGACCTGACTATGTGAAATGGGTCGGTGAGCAGGAGGGGATCCATAAAAACTTGATGACCAAAGGGGGTTTGATCAAGTAATCCTAGTAAGCATGAAGAAGGGAGGAGACTGTCTCCTTCCTTCTTCATGCTTGATCGTTCTTTTCTCTTTTTCATGGAGAGGGATCACAGGATTTTTCTCTTTGCTGGGAGTGTCAGAGATCCGTCAATCAAAACATCCGGTGTGAACGACCACCGAGTATTTAAGGAGGGAAGATGCGAAGAGCAGATATCTACGTTGCCCTTGGGCTCATGCTGGTCGGACTCCTCGCCATCGGGGATGCGATCAGGTTAGGGTTTGGATGGGGGATGAGCGGTCCAGAGGCTGGTTTCTTCCCATTTTATATGGGCTTGGGGGTTGTCATTTGCACCTTCTTTATCCTTCTCAGAGCCATCAGAATCTACCGCAAGGAGGGATCTGGAAAGCCCTTGGTCAAGCCAGGAGGGCTACCCCAGATTTTCAGGGTGTTGCTACCCGCGGTTGGAATGATTCTGCTGACAGAATTGATCGGACTTCACTTAGCCACTATTCTCTACCTCGCCTTTTATATGGGGGTCATTGGAAAGACTCCCTGGCTCAAGACGGTGGCCATTAGCATTCTTGTCCCATTGGCCGTCTTTATTCTTTTCGACAAGATATTTCTGATTCCTTTACCTGAAGGGATATGGGGAAAAGGACTCATCCCTTCTTTTTGACCAGAGCACCGGGAAGGAGGAACGACATTGGATATCTTCGCTAATTTGATGACCGGGTTGAGTGTGGCGGTGCAACCCTACAACCTTATGATCGCGGTAGTCGGTATGATCTTGGGCGTCATCGTGGGAGTGCTTCCTGGCCTGGGCGGAGCCAACGGATGCGCAATCCTGATTCCGATCACCTTCATGATGACCCCAACGTCAGCGATCATCCTGTTGGCTTGTATTTACTGGGGTGCCCTCTACGGAGGTGGCATCTGTTCCATCTTGTTTAACATCCCGGGCGAACCGTGGGCCGTGGCCGTCACCTTCGATGGATATCCCATGGCAAAGGCCGGCCGGCCGGGGAAAGCCCTCTGCCTGTCTTTTCTTTCTCATGGCGTGGGGGCTATCGTTGGGGTCTTTATACTCACCTTCTTTGCGCCCCTCATTGCCGAGTTCGCACTCAAGTTCGGGCCCCCTGAAACTGCAGCCGTGATGATCCTGACCTTCAGCGCGATGACCCGGCTGGGAGGGAAGTCTGCCCTCAAGTCGTTAGTCGCCATCTTTCTCGGATTCATTCTGGCCGGGGTTGGCATGGATATTGTGAGCGGCAAGCTGCGCATGACTTTCGGTTCTATTCCCCTCATGGGAGGGTTCCACTTTATCGTTGCCGTTATCGGGCTCTTTGGACTCGGTGAGATCTTTCTCACGGTCGAAGAAGGCCTGAAGATGGAAGGTTACAAAGCGACGCTCTCGCTAAAGGACATCAAAGAAAGTTTGAGAGAACTGTATATCCATAAAAGAATCTTGATGCTAGGCTCTCTCATCGGGTGTTGGTTAGGAATCCAGCCCGGAGGAGCCACGCCAGGGTCCTTCATGGCTTATGGCTTTGCCAAAAGCTCTGCAAAGGATAGGGCCGACTACGGCAAAGGGGCCTCCTCGGGCATCATCGCACCCGAGGCTGCAGCCCATGGAGCGGGTACGTCAGCGACACTGCCTATGATCACTCTCGGTATTCCGGGTTCTCCCACCATGGCGGTCATCATGGGAGGATTGATGATCATGGGGCTTACGCCCGGACCCATGCTGTTCAAGGAAAATGTCGAATTCGTCTGGGGGCTGATTGGCAGCATCTGGGTTGCCAATTTCCTGGGGTTATTCATTTGCCTGCTTTTCGCTCCCCTCTTTGCAGCGATCTTACGGATTCGCTTCGCCATCCTGTTGCCCGTCATCATCTATATCTGTGCCATCGGCGCCTTCGCGGTCAACAACAGGATGATTGACATCTATTACATGCTCATTTTCGGAGTGGTCGGGCTCTTCTTCAAGAAGCTGGACTACCCGATTGCTCCTATGGTGCTTGCCCTGGTTCTCGGAAGCATGGCTGAGTCCGCGGTGCGCCAAGCCTTGATCATGGGCCGCGGGAATCCCCTGATCTTTTTCAGACCTCCCATTGCCCTGCCCTTGATGCTGCTGGCTCTCTTCCTTTTCTTTTTGCCCACATTCACCAAGTGGATGAAGAGACTCAAAGCCAAGAAGGCCCCGGTGTAATGGAGCCCCACGGGCAAGCCCGTGGTCCCATTCAACCGCCCGTGTGGGGCGACATCCCGGTCAAAAGATGGCGCATTCCTCCTCCCGAAATTAGTTTCGGGGAGCCTCCTGCTGCCGGGATGAGGTCCCCCTTCGGGATCAAATGGGAAAAAAGAAGCTCTCGTCACACGGCGAGAGCTTTTCTTTCTAGCGTCTCTCTTCGGCCCTTCATTTTCCCTCTTTGATCACCTGGGTCACACAGGCTTGAAGGGCCTTTGAAAGTTGAGATCGCATCTGTTCTCGAGTTCCCTCAGGAGCGTAGCCCAGTTCCCGTTCTGCCTTGTCCCAACTCAAATCCCACACCTCATTCAGGAAAGCAGGGCCCTTCCACCGGTCTGAGGGGATCAGGTCGATTGAGGACTTCGAATTCGTGAGCCTGATAATCATCCCGGCGATCTCTTCCCAACTGAGAAAGAGGCTCCCTACATTGTACACTTGACCGGAAGCCCCTTGTTTCCATAAGAGTAAATCCATGACCTTTCCCAAATCGGTCATGGTTAGGAATGCTCCCCCAGCACCGCGAACCATTTCCAGGGGCTGGTGATTCAAAGCTTTCTTCACCAGGTCTCTCAAATGACGGCCGCTGATCGTGTCGCCGAAAGCCCACCAGAAACGGAAGATCGTTGCAGGAACTTTTCGGTCTCTGCAATAAACCTTACAGAGTTCCTCTGCCGTATATTTCCCCAGACCGTAGAGCGGTTTCCGTGCTTCCTGAATGAGGCACGGGTGGCTCTCTGTCACCGGATGCATGCTGGCTCGGCCATAGACCACAGCTGTACTTGTATAGAGGAGGTGACGGACTCCAGCGCTTGCAGCAGCCTCCAAGAGATGGATGTGGCCTCTAATATCTTCGTTGAAAATCGTTGGGGCGTCATCTGCAAAGCTCCACGCCAGGTGAATGATTGCCTCGGTTCCTTGAACTGCCGCATTCACCAGTGTCGCATCGGTGATATCTCCTCTTAGGTATTTAACAGGAGGCGCCTGGACAACCGCGGGGAGCATTGGTGCCCTATCCAAGATACTCACTTCATGCCCGCGTCTCATAAAAAAAGAGGTGAGATATTTTCCTACTTCTCCAGCGCCGCCCACGATCAGAATTCGCATCGCTCTATCCCCCCCAAAAAAGGCTACCCCGCCACGATTTGGGCGGGGTAGCCTCAAACAGACCGAGAGCACACCTTTGAGGAATGTGATCTCACACCTTGGGCGTCGGGATCGGAGCCTCCACAGCAATGGCCTTGATCCTCGAGATCTTCTCGTCCACAAAGGCTTGCATCTTGGCGATGTGTTGCTCTTTCAGGTGGGTGAAACGGCCCTGGTATTTCATATACTCACTCACAGGTTTGTATTTCTTTGGAATGTGTGAGTATTTATACTCCCCATTTTCCCACTCGTAGAGGGTCCACATGCCAGTCTCTACAGCCAGCCGCCCCATCTCTCGGGTTAGCTTCTCGTCAAACTTCCATCCCTTTGGACAGGGAGCCAGCATGTGCAGGAAGCTCGGACCATCATAGTTCAGCGCCTTTCGCACCTTGTTCATGAGATCCAGTGGATAGTTGATGCAGGTCGTCGCCACATACTTCACCGCAGGATGTCCCCCGATCACCAATTGGGGCGGATCCTTGGGGAAGAGCGTCTTTCCTTCAGGGATCATCTTCCCTGGAGGCGTGAACGTGGTGTTCGCCCCGTACGGGGATGTTGGAGAGGTCTGGATTCCGGTATTCGCGTAGGACTCATTGTCGTAGCAGATGAAGAGAGCATCGTGGCCACGGTACATCATGGCGGACATAGCTTGAAGTCCGATGTCCACGGACCCTCCGTCTCCTGCCATACAGATCACATTAGGGAAAGGCCCATCATACTTCTTCTTTCGAGCAAGAATCTTGTAAGCCGCCTCAATCCCGGAAGTGACAGCTCCACCATTTGTAATCTGAGAGTGGATCCAGGAAACCGCGTAGGGCGTACAGAGATAGCTCGAGTTCGCGACATACATGCAGCCTGTCGGACCAATAAAGATGGTGTTGGGGCCGGCAGCCTTGGCAACCAGACGGTAGTTGAGTGCCGGGCCGCAGCCGGCACAGGTCCGGTGACCCGGTACGTACATCTCATCCTTCGGTGCACCTCGGAGGGATTTGATGGGTTCCAATATCTGCTTTTTATAATCAAACGCTTGCGCCATAGTTTACGCCTCCTTTTCTTCTCCGAATCCGATCCAGTAGACAACCTTGTGAGTCTTGTTGTCCTTGACCATCTTCTGGAGGATCTTCGCCATAAAGTAGAAGTCTTCGAGCAGGACCACATCTCCACCCAGACCCGCCATGAACGAGGTCACCATGGGCCGCTTCGGCAGATCGTAGAGGGTTGCCCTGAGTTCGTGTATCAGGTTGCCACCTCTCATGGCTCCACCGTAAGAGGTGCTTGTCTCAACGGAAGCCACGGCCTTCACCTTGGAGAGGGCTTCGGCAATCTGAATCGTCGGCCAAGGCCGCATCCACCGTGGCCTCACCATCCCAACTTTCAATCCCTGTTTTCGCAGGGTATTGATGGCATTCTTACACGTGTTGGCATGGGCCCCCTGGATGAAAAAGGCATACTGGGCATCCTCCATCTTGTAGGTTTCAATAAAGGGGTCCAGCTTTCTGCCGAAGATGCGGTTGAAGTCACCCACCGCCTCCTTGATCACCTTGGGAACCTCCAGAAAGGTGGCCGCTCTCTGGGCATCCATGGGCGCTCCCTGGTCCGGCCTGATCTGCGGGCCATGGGACACCGGACAAGTAGGACTGAGCGGATGAGGCGCTTTATAAGGGGGCAAGAACTCCCTCACCTGGGACATTTCCGGCAGAATGACTTTGTCCGGAATATGGGAAAGGAAGTAGCCATCCTGGCAGACAAACTGGGGTAACATCACCCGGGCATCCTCTCCCACGCGATAGTTGATTAATGTGTTGTCAAACACTTCCTGGGGGGTGGCTGCCCAGCCCATCAACCATCCCTGATCCCTCGCCGACATGGCATCTGTGTGCTCTGAACCAAAGTCGCCTGGGGGGTCGAGGGTTCTATCGGCGATGGCCATCTGAAGCGGATACCGACCACCGGCTGCCGGGCTGTAGACTTCGAAGGCATAGGTCACGCCCACACCAGAACTTCCTGTGTAGGCACGTGCGCCGCAAGCCGAAGCTCCAAGGACGACGGAAACCTGGGCGTGTTCGCCCTCGCCGTGGAGAAACTCGGCATCCAACTCCCCATTGGCCACCATCTTGGCTAATTCCATCATGATGGCCGTGTAGGGACGGATTGGATAAGAACAGATGACTTCCACTTCTGCAAACTTTGCTCCCTGTGCTGCGGCTGCGCAGCCGCTGAGCAATTTCTCTTGTGCCATAGTATTCCTCCTTAGAAAGGTTTCTCCAAGCGAACCACCCCATCCTCAAAATCAAGCTCTGGAACGGCCTTTAGGGCATCCGCAGGGCAATCGTTGATGCAAATCTGGCAACCTTTGCAGAACTTCCAGTTCCACTCCATCTTTTCTGTTTTTTCATTAAAAGACCAACAGGAATCTGGACACGCGATATAGCACGTGAAACATCGCGTGCACTTCTCGTCGTCAATCACCGGGCGGACGATCCGCCAGTTTGATGTGATGAAGAGCTCTTGCTGCCTCACCGGTGCAGGCGTGATGGCTCCAAAGGGTACAGCACGATCCTCGGGAACATTGATTGTTCCGAAGATATCCTCGGGAACGACGGCCCTCCTTGCAGGGGCTTTAGCCACTGCTTTCCTGACGCTCGGTTTCGAGCTTCTGGCCATCCCCTTTGCGCTCTTCACTTGCTTTCCTTTTCCTTTCTGAGTTTTTTGTGCTTTTGCTTTCACTTTGTCTCCTCCTTACCTGTCATCCATGGCGATGGGTTTTCCGTATGATCATTCTGGAGATTGCTTTGGGCTCAACTTCCCCAGAAGTAGACCGACCGAGGCATCCGGTATTTTTGAATCTTCACTTCCTGGTAGCCACGATCCATGGCAGCCACGTCGCTGATGACCTTCGCAAGATTCTCCTTCTTCACCATTCCTGTCACCTTGGCCATGGCACCCAAAATCGGGGCGGCAACGCCTGCTCCAAGACCGGCTGTATCGACGCCTCCCTCGGATCCAGAAAAGTCCACTGTCCGGATCCCCGAAATACCATCGGCATCTACGGTGGCGATCGCTCCCAAGATATCCGCGTTCGGAATGAACTTCAGCATGTATTCGATGGATCGGTTCGTGTTGATCACCAGCAGGCCTCCCTGCGGCATGCCTCTCAAGATATTGATCCCTTTGACGATCGTCGGCTCCGTAATCACCACAACGTCCGGGTGCTCATTGACGTAAAGGTACTTCATTTGGATCTCTTGATCGCTAATCCTGACATACTTCCGGGTCGTCACCAGCACGCGGTCGGGTAGATCCTCATAATTGTCAAAGGCCTGGACAAATTTGCCTTCCATCTTCGCCGCCTGGGCGAAGGCGTTCGCAACGTCCCGGGCCTCCTTATCCATGACGACCCCTCGCGTCCAAACTGTTATCTCCGTCACTTTGGCCATAAACCCGTACCTCCTTCACCAGTTTTTAATCCATTCGAACCCATGACTTCCTCTTCCTCTCTCCCGGTCCCCGTCGTTAAAGCAAGATTGATATCGCTTTTCGCGTAACGAGGGACAAGACCCAAACCCTAATCTACGATTTTTTCCCACCTCCCTTCTTCTTTTGAAATAGGATGGCCTCCACATCCTGTAGATGTCGGCGCATGGCCTGACGGGCTGCCGTCCCGTTGCCATTCCTGATGGCGGTAAGAATGGCTTGATGACCCTGCAGAGATTTCTGCATTCTTTCCTCAGTCTGCAGGTATTTCTCTCTCGTCTTTCCAAGAAGATCAAAGAGCGCCAAGAGAAGACGCTCTAAGACACGGTTTCTTGCCATACGGGCCAGGAGATGGTGAAACTCCGAATCCGTTTGGATGGGGTTCTTCCCGTTGTGGACCTCTTTCTCCTGTTCCCGGAGGACTTCTTCCAATTCGTTGATGGCTTCAGGCGTTGCGTGCTCAGAGGCCAGCTGGGCCACTTCCGGCTCAATAATCATCCGGATCGTGAAGATATCAATCATGTCGTCTTTCTCGTGAAAAAGGGCTGCAGCCAAGGGGTGAACTAACGTCTCCTCGCTCGAAGCAATCACGTACGTCCCGTCGCCCTGGCGTCTCTGAACGAGTTTCATCGTCTCGAGTGAGAAGATGGCTTCGCGCACCGTCGACCGAGAAACCTTGAAGGTCTCTGAGAGCTCCCTCTCGACAGGGAGTTGATCCCCCCTTTTGAATCTCCCTTTCTCGATCATTTTAAGGATTTGCCTGACGATGTCCTCGTAGGCTCTCTTCTTTTCGACGGCCTTCAACATCGAGGGCCTCCCTCTTTGGACCGAAGTCTCTGGATGGCCTCTTTAAAATGTGCCGCCTGAATGGAAAGTTTAGATGAAGGTTTGCGCTCGCCCTTCTGGACGATCTCTGAAATGGCGATCATGGCCGCATTTCTGCAGATCGACGCGATCTGAGACCCAACCATCCCTTCTGTCGATCTGGCGAGGTCGGCAAGGTCGACATCGTTGCCCAAGGGTTTGTCACGCAGGTGGACCTCAAGGATCTCGAGACGATCCTTCTCATTCGGAATCGGAAACCGAAGGACATAGTCGAGTCGGCCTGCTCGGGTCAGGGCCGGATCCAACAAATCCTCCCGATTCGTGGCCCCCAGCACGATGACCTGGGAGAGATCGGTCAGGTTGTCCAGTTCATTGAAAAACTGGCTCTCGATTCGTTCAACCGCCCCACTATCCGTCACTGCCTTCCGAGCCATGATCAGGGCATCAATCTCATCGAAAAAGAGGATACAGGGAGCAGACTGCTTGGCCTTCTTGAAGATGTTGTGCAAGGCTTTTTCAGATTCACCCAGCCACTTTGAAAAGATGATGGGGCCGCTGATGGAGATGAAATTCAGTCCTGTTTCGCCCGCCAGCGCCTTTGCCATGAGCGTCTTCCCTGTTCCTGATGGACCGGTGAAAAGAACCCCTCTCGGCGGAGCAACCTTTCCTTCAGTGAAGAGATGGGGAAACCGTATAGGCCAATCCACCACGGTTCTGAGGGCTTCTTTTGTTTCATGGAGTCCTCCTAAGTGGTGCCACCTCACCGTGGATCGTTCGGTGTAAAATTCCCGAATTGCCGAGGGTTCAACCTCACGGAGAGCTGCCAGGAAGTCCTCCATCGTAATCTGTAACTTGTCTGAAGTCGAAAGAATCGCGTCGAGATGGTTCTCCCCTTCTAGAGACAGATACCTCCTCAAGGCAACCATTCCAGCCTCTTTACACAAGGCTTCTAGGTCCGCACCCACAAACGCATGGGTAATCTGTGCTAAGCGATCCAAATCCACATTTTGGGCAAGAGGCATGCGTCGGCTATGAATCTTCAAGATGGCCCTTCGGCCTTCGGTATTCGGGACAGGGAGAACAATTTCCCGGTCAAAACGACCGGGCCTTCGCAGGGCAGGATCGATCACTTCGGGAATGTTCGTTGCTCCGATGACAATGACATGCCCCCGCGAGACCATCCCATCCATTAAGGCCAGGAGTTGAGCAACCACCCTTTTCTCAACATCTCCCAGGACCTCGGCTCGCTTTGGAGCGATGGCATCCATCTCATCGATAAAAATGATGCTGGGTGCTTTCTTGGCTGCGTCTTCAAAGATTTCTCGCAATCTGGCTTCGCTCTCACCGTAGAATTTGTGAATGATTTCAGGACCATTGACTCGAATGAAATGGAGTTTGGTCTCACTTGCAATAGCTCGGGCGATGAGGGTCTTTCCTGTTCCAGGGGGGCCATAGAGCAAGACCCCTTTGGGTGCTTCAATCCCTAATCGCTCAAAGACTTCAGCGTATTTCAACGGCAGTTCCACCATCTCCCGGACAAGCCTGAGCTCGTGCGCGAGCCCACCTATGTCTTCGTAGGAGACATGGGAAGGAGCCTCCAAAGAGAAATCGGGTTTTTTCAGGACGAACTTCGTATTCTGGTTGATGATAACCCCGCCCGGAGGAGAGGTCGCTTCAACGAGGAAAAACCGGTCCTTTCCTGCCAGCAATGGGATATTGATCTTGTCACCTGCGATAACCGCTAACCCCTGAAGAACCTTGGCGAACTGATCCATTTCGTGCTCTTCGGGAAGGACAGAGGTGAAGTCAAGAGGGGTCACGATGGCTGTCGTCGCCGTCTTACGAGAAAGCTTCTTGATGCGAACGATCTCCCCCAGGTTCGACTTCGCATTGTTGCGGGTGATCCCATCGATCTGGATCACCTTCTTCCCAAAATGTTCCGGGAAAGTCCCCGTGATCCGGGCAACGGTTGTCTTCTCCCCTTGGATTTCGATGACGTCGCCCAAGTTGCCGTTCAAGGCCTTGATGTCCTCCGGGTCGAGACGTGCAAATCCCCTGCCGACGTCCTCCGCTAGAGTTTCTGTAACCTTCAGTTCAAGTTCCGCATCCATCGACTCGTTTCTTCTTTCAATGTCTATTGGTCTAAAGGTCTGATGATTTTGCAATTCACTCTATTCTCATTTCTTGGGTTTGTCAAGCGAATTGAGATCGACGAAAAGGAAAATTTTTCTTCAGGGGGTGTCCAAAACACCTTTGGGAGGGCAGGTTTTTAATCGAAATCGGCAAGGATTCTTCCAAAGTCGATGCCTCCAATGACTTTTCCCTCATACCTCTTCCGTATTGCTGTCTTGGCATCGCCGAGTTCCTGTGTGGTAATGCCGTTTTTCAGCGACAGATAGGCCTCCAGAAAGGCCGCATAGTGATCTGTCGCTTCAATGATTTCTCCGTCCCTCGGGTTGTACGGATCCCGATTGAAAGCCTTCGTAATTTCGATGGATCTTTTCCTTTGAGGTCGGCCTCCAACCGTTACCACGCTCTTGAACTCGTTCTCCGTAAACATTCTCATTTCCGAATGCCACCTTTTCGGAATCAGACGGTAGACTTCCTCCTCCATCCGTTTCTTTTCATAGGTCTTGATCAACCGACTGAGTCCCTTAATGGACCGCTTCACCGGCGAGATGATGTCTCTCGTCAGGACTTCAGGGAGGTCATGAAAGAGACCCGTGTAGAAATTGTTGTAACGTCTCTTGGGACAGGCCTTGATCTGCAGAGAAAACAGGTAGGAGAATAAAGCAACGACCAGCATGTGCCCGAGGACCGACGTCCTCGGGACCCGGAGAACGTGACTCCAGCGGGTTTGAAACCTCAGTTGTCCACACAGATCGATAAAATTCCTTAGCTGGGAGTAAAGAGCCAGCTCCTGGATGCCCTTGAGGTCGTAGTACTTTTCCTGCCGCGACTCAAGACTCCTTTTGATCTCGGGGATTTCGTAACCGTTTGGATTGGCTCGTTCGATGATGTCAAATTCCCATTTCGTCGCGTAAAAATGGGCGGCACTCAGAATCCTCTGATTGATATCTTCCTTTCCCGCCCTGAGATACTGTTTGAATCTTGAACTGAAGTCCTTTCCTAAAGGAGAGAGCGCGGACTCCAGCTGCTGGTACACCCATTGATTCAACTCGGCATACTTCGCCTGATCCTCTTTGATCCTGTAAAAGATCTGAGGTTTCAGGTCGGTGAGCACCAGACGGTGAAGAAACTCAAAAATCCCTCCCTCGATCAGCTCGATCCAGTCAAACTCCTTGTTGTCCTCGAACTTACCCAGGACAAAGGCGATGATCATCTTATGAGCTTGCTTATCGAGCTCCCTGAGCTCCACAGGGCAGATCTTGTCATTCCACCGCTGCATGCTCGCTGCATCGAAAATTCTTAGGGCCAACGCTTTTCCAATCATCGCCGTCCCTCCAGTTCCGGTAAGCGACCGCACCCGTAACCGTTCAGTGAAGCTACACGCCCCAAAGGGCGTGGCTTCCCGGTAAGGTATTATTCTTGTATATTGTGCCCCTTGACCCCGCCCTCAAGGGCTGGGCTTACGGGGCACTTGCCGGCCAAGGGTGGTGAAATGGTGGGCGGACGGGTTAGTGCGGTCTTCGGAGAAACCCTGTGCCTGCCTGCGCGAAGCCGCTTCGGCGAAGGCAGGGCGGCACCTTCTCGGTCGCCAGCCACGACTGATTGCTTACCCGCACCCGCTACCTTTTTTTATCCCTCAATGCTTCCAGAAAAGGTTGATTTGAGAATTTCTCTTCCCTTTTCTGTTTCTTGTCCTGTTTGGGCCTTTCCTCCTGCCGTGTTTCTTTCTTCTGGACTCCTTGGCCATCCTTCATCGACAGGGAAATGCGTTTCCTTGCCAGATCCACCTCGAGCACAGTGACCCTCACCTTCTGGTGAACCTTAACGACCTCTCCTGGATTTTTCACAAAACGGTTGGACAGTTCGCTGATGTGAATCAACCCGTCCTGATGAACCCCGATGTCCACAAAGACACCAAACGCCGTGATATTGGTCACGATGCCTGGCAGTTTCATGCCGGGTCGTACGTCCTGAATCTCCTTGATCCCGTCGGCAAATTGAAAAGCTTCGAACTGCTCTCGCGGATCTCGCCCTGGCTTGGACAACTCAGCAAGGATATCGTTCAGAGTCGGAAGACCCACCTGTTCTGTCACATACTTGGAAAGATTGATTTTCCTTCTCAGCCCCTCATCCCGCATGAGATCCGTCACTAAACATCCAAGATCCTGTGCCATCGTATCCACGACTGGGTAACTTTCTGGATGAACGGCACTCGCATCCAGAGGATTTTCCCCGTCTCGGATGCGCAAGAACCCAGCCGCCTGTTCAAAGGCTTTAGGGCCGAGGCGGGAAACCTTCTTGAGTCCTTCTCTCGACCGGAAAGGACCGTGTCCGTTGCGATGCTCTACAATTCCTTTGGCAAGGTGAGGGCCTAACCCCGACACATAGGTGAGGAGTTGCTTGCTGGCCGTGTTGACCTCTACACCGACTGCGTTCACGCAACTGATCACCACATCATCGAGGCTGGCCTTAAGTGCGCCCTGATCCACATCGTGTTGGTACTGGCCCACGCCAATCGACTTGGGGTCGATCTTGACCAATTCCGCCAACGGATCCATCAGGCGCCGTCCGATGGAAACCGCCCCGCGAACCGTCACATCCTGATCGGGGAATTCTTCCCGAGCCACCTCGGAGGCAGAGTAAACCGAAGCCCCGCTCTCGTTCACCACAACCAAAGAGATCTCCCCTGGGAGACTGAGGTTTCGAATGAAGGTCTCTGTCTCCCGACCCGCTGTCCCGTTTCCAATGGCAATGGCCTCTATATGAAATGTCTTGCACAGTGCCACCACCTTCTCCCCAGCCACCAGAGCTTCTCTTTCTGACTGGTGGGGATAGATCGTGCCGGTCTGCAGGAACTTTCCCTGTCGGTCGAGACAGACGACTTTGCATCCTGTCCGGAAACCTGGGTCGATGGCTAGAACATTCTTCTCGCCAAGCGGTGGTGCAAGAAGAAGCTGACGCAGGTTTTCGGTAAACACTCGGATTGCCTGCTCATCCGCCCTCTTCTTTGTCATCACCCTGATCTCTGTCTCCATGGATGAAGAGAGAAGGCGCTTGTAACTGTCTTGAACGGCCATCTTGACTTGCTGGGAAGCTGATCCCTCTCCTTTAACGAAGAGGTTTTCGAGAAGGGCGAGAGCCTCCTCTTCAGGAGGGATCACTCGGAGCGTGAGGAACTCTTCGTTTTCACCCCGTCTCATAGCAAGGATTCTATGTGAGGGCGCAGTGGCCACCGGTTCTTCCAGGTTAAAATAGTCCCTGTATTTGATTCCCTCCGTCTCTTTTTCCGGAACCACTCTTGATCTGAAGGTTCCCTGGGTAGCAAAGAGGTCTCGCATCTTTGCCCGTGCCTGTTGATCTTCATTCACCCACTCCGCGATGATATCCCGAGCTCCTGCGAGAGCATCCTCCACAGATTCCACTCCCTTCTCAGGATCAAGAAAAGCACCCGCTTCGACAGTGACATCCATCTCTTCTTGATTGAACAACCGTTGCGCCAGCGGTTCCAGACCTTTTTCTCGGGCAATCGTTGCCCTCGTTCGCCGTTTAGGCCGATAGGGAAGATAGATGTCCTCAAGAACGACCATCGACTCTGCAGCGAGGATTTTCTCTTTCAACTCATCGGTCAGCTGCTCCCGCTCCTCCAAAGACTTGAGGATCGACTCCCTTCTATTGTCCAATTCTTCAAGCTGATTCAACCGGTCTCGGATGGTTGCGATAGCGACCTCATCGAGACTTCCTGTCGCCTCTTTCCGATATCGAGCGATAAAGGGAATAGTAGCTCCCTCTTCCAGAAGGGAGGCTGTGGACTGAACCTGCTTGGGGGGTATCGTCAGTTCTCGGGCAATCTTCGAAATGTAATCTTGATTCATGAATCCCTCGTCTAACCCCTCTCACCCTTCCCTGGAACAACCGGGGTTCGGTAGGGCATGGGGATGAACTCCACTCCGGGACGTTGTTGCTTCGTTTGCGGATAATACTCCATCAATTGATAGACTTCCTCCAGGACCCCAGAGCTCACGGGAAGACCCATCTCCCCGGCCTCTTCGTAACTGACAGGATAATCATGCGTCCATCGGCCTTCACTAAACATTCTGGCCAGCTCCGTTGCTCTTTCAGGAGTCTGATGTTCGAGAAGGAGCTGATAAACGGTTGTGTTCACCTGGCTAATCGCCTTCTTTGCGACATCGCCCATGATGAGGATATGGTCGTCCCGGTTCGGATTGGGCTGTTCCAAAGCCTTCAAGATGGAAGCGGCAGGATAGTACCCACTCTGGGGGCTCCCCAACTGGGGATCTACCGGTCCGAGGACGGCATCAGGATCCATCACAATTTCGTCCGCTGCGAGAGAGATCAGAGTTCCCCCGGACATGGCATAGTGGGGGACGAAGACGGTCACTTTCCCTTTGTGACGTTTGAGGGCGCAGGCAATCTGTTCCGAGGCCAGGACAAGGCCTCCAGGGGTG
>Ga0209254_10001991_pt1 | contig 18519 bp, 13 predicted proteins | sample FrelakmetDIP11DI_FD_187148 | JGI IMG/M metagenome (GOLD analysis project Ga0209254, IMG submission 187148) | Freshwater lake sediment microbial communities from the University of Notre Dame, USA, for methane emissions studies - DIP11 DI (SPAdes)... | ecosystem: Environmental > Aquatic >...
GATCGTCGCGTCGTCGAGGTTCTTCTTCCAGTTGAACGACGGCGAGCAGTTGTAGGACAGCATCTTGTCCGGGAACTTCTTGCGGATCGCCTCGGCGAAGGCCTTGGCGAAGCCGAGGTCCGGCTTACCCGTCTCGCACCACACCATGTCGGCGTACGGCGCATAGGCCAGGCCGCGGGAGATCGATTGCTCGACGCCCGGCTTGACGCGATAGAAGCCTTCCGGCGTGCGCTCGCCGGTGCAGAACGGCTTGTCGTTCTCGTCGACGTCGCTGGTGAGGAGATCCGCTGCCTCGGCGTCGGTGCGCGCCAGCACGATGGTCGACGTGCCCATCACGTCGGCGGCGAAACGCGCGGCCACCAGCTTCTGGATCGCTTCCTGCGTCGGCACGAGCACCTTGCCGCCCATGTGGCCGCATTTCTTCACGGACGCCAGCTGGTCCTCGAAGTGCACGCCCGCGGCGCCGGCGCGGATCATCGCCTTCATCAGCTCGAACGCATTGAGCACGCCGCCGAAGCCGGCCTCGGCGTCGGCCACGATCGGCGCGAAGAAGTCGACGTAGTCCTTGTGGCCCGGGTGCACACCACGCGAGCACTGGATCTCGTCGGCGCGCTTGAACGTGCCGTTGATGCGTTCCACGACCTTCGGCACCGAGTCGACCGGATACAGCGACTGGTCGGGATACATCGCCATGTAGCTGTTGTTATCGGCGGCGACCTGCCAGCCCGACAGGTAGATCGCCTTGATGCCGGCCTTGACCTGCTGCATCGCCTGGCCCGCGGTGAGCGCGCCGAGGCAGTTGACGTACGGCTCGGTGGTCACCAGCTGCCACAGCTTCTCGGCGCCGAGGCGCGCGAGCGTGTAGTCGACCAGCACGTTGCCGCGCAGCCGGATGACGTCCTCGGCCTTGTAGGGCCGCTTGATGCCCTTCCAGCGCGGGTTGTCGTGCCAGTCCTTGCGCAGAGCGGTTGCAGCCTTGTCGGTCATTTTTCGTTCCTCGTTTGAGCGAATTCTGTCAGTCGATGGCCCGGTACGCGGGCAGAGTCAGGAAAGTCTCGAAGACGTCGGCAGTGGTGATCTGGTCGAGGATCTTCGCGGCCCGCTCGAAATTGCCGGCGGCGAACGCGGCATCACCCAGCTGCGCGCGCAGCCGTGCCAGCTCCTCGCCGGTAATCTGCCGGTACAGCTCGACCGTGACCTTGCGACCGTCGTCGAGCACGCCGGTCGGGTGGTGGATCCACTGCCAGATCTGCGCGCGCGAGATCTCGGCCGTGGCCGCGTCCTCCATCAGGTTGTGGATCGGCACGCAGCCGTTGCCGCCCAGCCAGGAGGCCATGTACTGGATCGAGACGTCGACGTTGTTGCGCAACCCGGCCTCGGTGATCGTGCCTTCGGGGATCGCCAGCAGGTCGGCGGCGGTGATCTGCACGTCCTCGAGCTTGCGGTGCAGCTGGTTCGGGGTCGGCATCAGCCGGTCGAACACCTCCAGCGCGATCGGCACCAGGCCTGGGTGCGCCACCCACGTGCCGTCGTGCCCGTCGCCCGCCTCGCGCTCCTTGTCGGCGCGCACCTTGGCAATCGCCGCGTCGTTCGCGGCCGGGTCACCCTTGATCGGGATCTGCGCCGCCATGCCGCCCATGGCGAACGCGCCGCGCCGGTGGCAGGTCTTGATCAGCAGCTTCGAGTACGAGCGCAGGAAGCGCGTGGTCATCGTCACCTGCGCACGGTCGGGCAGCACCTTGTCCGGGTAGCGGTTGAACTTCTTGATGAAGCTGAAGATGTAGTCCCAGCGGCCGCAGTTGAGGCCGACGATGTAGTCGCGCAGCTCCCACAGGATCTCGTCCATCTCGAACGCCGCGAGGATCACCTCGATCAGCAGCGTTGCCTTGATGGTCTGCGGCGCGAGACCGAGCCGCGCCTCGGCGTGGCGGAACACCTCGGCCCACAGCCGCGCCTCGAGGTGGCTCTCGGTCTTCGGCAGGTAGAAATACGGGCCCGTGCCGCGGCGCTTCAGCTCGGCGTGGTTGTGGAACAGGTACAGGCCGAAGTCGACGAACGCGCCCGGCACCTGCTCGCCGTCGACCAGCACGTGCTTCTCGTAGAGGTGCCAGCCGCGCGGTCGCACGATCAGCGTCGCGATCTGCGGGTTGAGCTGGTACGCCTTGCCTTCGGGGCTCGTGAACTCAATGCGCCGGGAGGCGGCGTCGCGCAGGTTGATCTGCCCCTGCACGACGTTGTCCCAGGTGGGCGTCATGGAGTCTTCGCAGTCCGCCATGAACACCCTGGCGCCCGAATTGAGCGCGTTGATGATCATCTTGCGTTCGGTCGGGCCGGTGATTTCGACGCGACGATCCTGCAGGTCGGCCGGGATCGCGGTGACGTGCCACTCGCGCTCGCGAATGGCGTGGGTCTGCGACAGGAAATCCGGCAGCTGGCCGGAGTCGATTTCCTGCTGCCGCTCCGCACGGCGGGCGAGCAGTTCCTCGACACGCGGGCCGAACTTGCGGGCGAGTTCGACGACGAACTCGAGCGCCTCGCGGGTGAGGATGGTTTCGAAACCGGGACGCACCGCACCTGTGACGGTGCAACCCGAGGGCAGTTCGAGATGGGTCTGTGTGCTCAAGGCGGACTCCCCGCGCCAACAGCCACCCCGTGGGCGGCCTCGCGGCACGATGTTGCAGCGCAATATTGAGAATAGACTTGGGTTCCTGCCCGGGGCAAGAGCAATATCCGAAATGCGTCTGGTCCTGCTGAACAAGCCCTTCCAGGTTCTGCCACAGTTCACCAGGCCGGACGACCGCCGCTGCCTGCGCGATTTCCTGCCGCTGCGGGGCGTGTACCCAGCCGGCCGCCTCGACTTCGACAGCGAGGGGCTCATGGTGCTCACCGATTTCGGGCCCTGGCAGGCGCGCATCGCCGAGCCGGAGTCTGGCCTGCCCAAGACCTACCTGGCGCAGGTCGAAGGCGAGCCCGACGCCACCGCGCTGGCCGCCCTGCGCTCCGGGGTGACGCTGAACGACGGCCCCACTCTACCGGCGCTCGCCGAGGTCGTACCGGAGCCCGACTGGCTCTGGCCACGCGACCCGCCGATCCGCTTTCGCAAGAGCATTCCGACGGCCTGGCTGTCACTGACCCTGCGTGAAGGCCGCAACCGACAGGTGCGCCGCATGACCGCCGCCGTCGGCCTGCCGACCTTGCGACTGGTGCGTGCTGGCGTCGGGCCGTGGCGGGTCGAGGGCCTGGCGCCCGGGGCGTGGCGTGAACTGCCGCGCGACGCGGTCGAATCGGTGCTGGCGCCGGGACGGCTCAGGCCGAGCGGGCGACCGCCGCGACCCGCATCGCGAGCTCCAGGGCCTGCTCGTAGTTGAGGCGCGGGTCGACCTGCGAGCGGTAATCGCGCGCGAGGTCGGCATCGGCGAGGCCACGGGCGCCGCCGGTGCACTCAGTGACGTCCTCACCGGTCAGCTCGAAATGCACGCCGCCCAGGTAGCTGCCGAGCGCCGCGTGGATCCGGAACGACTGCTCGAGTTCGGTGACGATGTTGTCGAAGCGACGCGTCTTGAGGCCCGACGGCGTGCTCTCAGTGTTGCCGTGCATCGGGTCGCAGACCCACAGCACCGGGACGCCGGTCGCACGGACTGCCTCGATCAGCGGCGGCAGCCGCGACTCGATCTGCGCGGCACCCATGCGATGGATCAGCACCAGCCGACCCGGCTCCCGCCCGGGATTCAGCACTTCGCACAGTCCCTGCACCCAGTCGGCGCCCATCGACGGCCCGATCTTCACGCCGACCGGGTTCGAGATGCCACGACAGTACTCGACGTGCGCGCCGTCGAGCTGCGCCGTGCGCATGCCGATCCACGGCAGGTGTGTCGACAGGTTGTACCAGCGCCGGCGGCGCTCGATGTAGCGCGACTGCGCCTGCTCGTACAGCAGGTGCAGCGCCTCGTGGCTGGCGTAGAACGGCGCACGGCTCGCCTCGTGGATGCGATTGCCGCTCATCGCCTCGTAGAAGTCGAGCGAGTCGGAGATCGAGGCCACCAGCTGGCGGTACTGGTCGCGCAGCGGCGAGTGGTGCACGAAGCCGAGGTCCCAGTATTCCGGGTGGTGCAGGTCGGCGAAGCCGCCGTCGACCAGCGCGCGCACGAAATTGAGGGTCAGCGCGGCACGCTCATAGCCGCGCAGCAGCAGTTCCGGGTCGGGCTCGCGCTCCGCCGCCGTGAACCCGGGGCGGTTGACGAGGTCGCCGCGATAGCTCGGCAGCGTGACACCGTTGCGCGTCTCGGTATCCGCCGAGCGCGGCTTGGCGTACTGGCCGGCGAAGCGCCCGACGCGGATCACCGGCTTCTTGAGCCCGTGCAGCAGCACCAGGCTCATCTGCAGCAGGATCTTCAGCTTGCGCGCGATCTGCCCCGACTCGCAGTCGGCGAAGGCCTCCGCGCAGTCGCCGCCCTGCAGCAGGAACCGCCGCCCCTGCTGGGCATCGGCAATCTGCCGGCGCAGGTCGTCGACCTCCCACGACACCACGGTCGGCGGCAACCGGCTCATCTCGGCCACCACCCGCTCGAGCGCCGCCCGGTCGCGATACACGGGTTGCTGCTCGGCCGGGTGAGCCGTCCAGCTCGTCGGGGACCAGTCGCGGGGGGTGGGATTGGCAGCCATCGGGCGATCCTACCGCGGATCGCTGCACCGCAAAAGAAACGCCCGATGTGACGCCGGACGGCGGTTTCGTCACAATCGCGCCCCTTACGCACCGGCGGAGCCAACTAAATGCACAAGGTCCTGGTCCTGGGCGCGGGCAAGATCGGTTCACTGATCTCCGGCCTGCTCGCCGAAACCGGCGACTACGAAGTCCACGTCGCCGACGTCAACGGCGCCGTTGCCAGCGCGGTGGTCGAAGCCCACCGGCTGGACAACCTGTACGCACACGGTTTCGACGCGCGCGATGCGGCCGCACTGGCAGCGCACCTGAAGGCCCATCCCGTCGACGCGGTGATCTCGAGCCTGCCCTACTACTGCAACGTCACGGTGGCCGAGGCGGCGCGCGCGGCGGGCATGCACTACTTCGACCTCACCGAGGACGTCGCGGTGACGCGCGCGGTGCGCCGCCTCGCCGAGGGATCGGACCAAGCGTTCGTGCCGCAGTGCGGGCTCGCGCCGGGCTTCATCAGCATCGCGGCCAACGCGCTGATCGGCCACTTCGACGAGCTGCGCAGCGTGAAGCTGCGCGTCGGCGCCCTGCCCCAGCACCCGAACAACGTGCTCAAGTACTCGCTCACCTGGTCCACCGAGGGCCTGATCAACGAATACGGCAACCCGTGCGAGGCGATCGTCGACGGCCGTGCCCTCGAGGTGGCGCCGCTCGAGGGGCTCGAGGAGATCGAGATCGACGGCACGCCGTACGAGGCGTTCAACACCTCGGGCGGCCTCGGTTCGCTCGGCGCCACCTACGGCGACCGGGTGCAGGCGATGGACTACAAGACCATCCGTTATCCGGGCCATTGCTCGCAGATGCGCCTGCTGATGAACGACCTGAAGCTGAACCAGGACCGCGCCACGTTGAAGCGCGTGCTCGAGAACGCGGTGCCGCAGACGCTGCAGGACGTGGTGATCGTCTACGTTGCGGTCACCGGCCGCCAGGAAGGCGAGCTGCGCGAGGAGAACTACGTGAGCAAGATCTACCCGCAAGTGATCGCCGGGCGGCTGTGGTCGGCCATCCAGGTCACCACGGCTGCGGGCATCACCGCGGTGGTGGACCTCGTGATGAGCAACCGCGGCCGCTACCGTGGCTTCGTGCGCCAGGAGGACTTCCACCTGGTCGACGTGCTCGACAACCGCTTCGGCCAGTTCTACGCGAACGGCGGCGGCAAGGACGTATCGGCGCGTCTGGTGGTGGCCGGGCAGACCGGCGCTCAGCGCGCAGTCGGGAGCCGCGCATGAACCCGGTGCTGCAGCGGCTGGGCCTCGGGGCGGTCAACGCCGGCACCTGGAGTTCGGCGGGTGGCTGGCTGGCGGACGACAACGCTCCCCTGGTCCAGTCGATCAATCCGTCGAACGGCGAGGCACTGGGAGCGGTTCGCGCGACCACCGCGGTGCAGTACGAGCAGCTGATGGCTGCCGCGCACGACGTCGCGCTGGCCTGGCGCTCGGTGCCGGCACCCAAGCGCGGCGAGGCCGTGCGCCTGGTCGGCGACGAACTACGACGCCACAAGTCGGATCTCGGCAGCCTCGTGTCCCTGGAAATGGGCAAGATCAAGGCCGAGGGCGACGGCGAAGTGCAGGAGATGATCGACATCGCCGACTTCGCAGTCGGCCAGTCGCGCATGCTGTATGGCCTGTCGATGCACTCGGAGCGGCCGAGCCATCGCATGTTCGAGCAGTGGCACCCGCTCGGCGTGGTCGGCGTGATCAGCGCCTTCAACTTCCCGGTGGCGGTGTGGGCGTGGAACGCGTTCCTCGCGGCGATCTGCGGCAACGTCACGGTCTGGAAGCCGTCGCTCAAGACCGCCCTGTGCGCGGTCGCCGTGCAGCGCATCTGCAACGGCGTGCTCGAGCGGCACGGCTACCCGGGCATCTTCCAGCTGTTCGTCGACGCCACGCACGACCTGGCGAGCCGTTTTGTCGACGACCGGCGCGTGAGCCTCGTCTCGTTCACCGGCTCGACGCATGTCGGACGTGATGTCGGCGAACGCGTGGCGCGCCGCCTCGGCAAGAGCCTGCTCGAGCTCGGCGGCAACAACGCGATCATCGTCGACCAATTCGCGAACCTCGACCTGGCCGTGCCCGCAATCGTCTTCGGCGCAGTCGGCACGGCGGGCCAGCGCTGCACCACCACGCGCCGCGTGCTGGTGCACGAGTCACGCCTGGCCGAGCTCGAGCAGCGGCTCACCCGTGCCTACGGACAGGTGCGCATCGGGGATCCGCTCGAGCCGCAGACCCTGATGGGACCGCTGATCGACGCAGGTGCCGTGCGCCAGTTCGAGGCGGCCGTGACTCAAGCAGTCGCGAGTGGCGGGCGACTCGTCACCGGCGGCAAGGCGCTTGCCCGGTCCGGTTTTTTTGTCGAGCCTGCGATCGTAGTGGCGCGCGCTGACTGGGCCATCGTACGCACGGAGACGTTCGCGCCGATCCTGTACCTGATCCCGTTTGGGACCCTGGACGACGCCATCGCGATGCAGAACGAGGTGGCCCACGGCCTGTCCTCGGCGATCTTCACCGACCGCCTGCAGCACGCCGAGCGCTTCCTGTCGGCCGCGGGGTCGGACTGCGGCATCGCCAACGTCAACATCGGCACCTCCGGTGCCGAGATTGGCGGCGCGTTCGGCGGCGAGAAGGACACCGGCGGCGGCCGCGAGTCGGGCTCCGATGCCTGGAAGGCCTACATGCGCCGCCAGACCTGCACCGTGAACTGGGGCAGCGAGCTGCCGCTCGCACAGGGCATCAACTTCGACGTGGCCGGCTGAAGCGTCGGCCGCGGCAGGCGGCTGCTATCATCGCCGCATGGACGCGTTTAACCCTTGGTGGCGACGAGCCGCGGCGCTGCTCGTGCTGCTCGCCGCCGGCTGGATCCTGCTGGCGGGTGCCGCGTCGCCCGTTGCACCCGGCGGCGTGATCCTGCCGGTGGAGGGGCCGATCGGGCCCGCCACCAGTGACTTCTTCGTCCGCAAGCTGCGCCAGGCGCAGCAGGACGGCGCATCGCTCGTCATCGTGACCATCGACACGCCGGGCGGTCTCGATACCGCGATGCGCGACATGGTGCAGGCGATCCTCGCGTCCGACGTACCGGTCGTGACCTACGTTGCGCCGAGCGGCGCGCGCGCCGCCAGCGCCGGCACCTATCTCGTCTACGCGAGTCACGTGGCCGCGATGGCGCCGGCGACCAACCTTGGCGCGGCCACCCCCGTGCAGATCGGCGAGACGGACAAGGTCCCGGAGCCAAGCTCGGCCAGTGAGCGCAAAGCCGTCAACGACGCTACCGCGTACTTGCGCGGCCTCGCCGAACTGCGCGGCCGTAACGTCGACTGGGCCACGGCAGCGGTGCGCAGCGGCGCCAGCCTGCCGGCCGACGAAGCCCTGGCGGCCGGTGTGATCGACCTGATCGCGGTCGACATTCCCACCCTGCTGCGCTCGCTCGATGGCCGCGTGGTGAAGCTGCAGACGCGCGAGGTCGTGCTCGCCACCAATGGGCTGGTGCTGCAGCAGGTCGAGTCCGACTGGCGCACGGAGCTGCTGTCGCTGCTGACCAACCCTAACGTCGCCTACCTGCTGATGCTGATCGGCATCTACGGGCTGCTGCTCGAGGGCTACAACCCGGGCGCGGTCGTTCCTGGCGTGGTGGGTGCGATCTGCCTGCTGCTCGCGCTGTTCGCCTTCCAGGTGCTGTCGGTCAACTATGCGGGTCTCGCACTGATCGCCCTCGGAGTCCTGCTCATCGTCGCTGAGTCGTTCGTGCCCTCCTTCGGCGCGCTGGGCCTCGGCGGCATCGTCGCCTTCGTCATCGGATCGGTCATGCTGCTCGACAAGGACGTACCCGGATTCTCGATTGCCTGGCAGATGATCGCGGCGATGGCGTTCGCCGGCGCTCTGGTGCTGCTCGCGATCGTCTCGTTTGCAGTGCGCGCACGCCGCCGGCCGGTCGTGAGCGGCATCGAGGGCTTCACCCGCGAAATCGCCGAGGCGGTCGAGGACTTCGAGAGCAACGGACTGGTCCGGGTGCACGGCGAACTGTGGCAGGCCGTGAGCACCCTGCCGGTCCGGGCCGGACAGCGGCTGCAGATCCTCGGCGTGGATGGCCTCGTCATCCGGGTCGGGCCCGCCGGCGAATAGTCGAGTCAAGGCAGCCAGGAGCATCGAACGATGATCAACCTTCCGATCGTGGGCGTCGTCCTCGTCCTGCTGGCGGTGATCGCCACGCAGGTCATCAAGGTCCTGAACGAGTACGAGCGGGGCGTCGTCTTTACGTTCGGCCGCTTCACGGGGGTCAAGGGTCCGGGCCTGATCATCCTGGTGCCGCTGGTGCAGCGCATGGTCAAGGTCGACCTGCGCACCGTCGTCCTCGACGTGCCGACCCAGGACGTGATCTCGCGCGACAACGTCTCGGTAAAGGTCAACGCCGTGGTCTATTTCCGCATCGTCGACCCCGCCAAGGCCATCATCCAGGTCGCCAACCCGTTCGAGGCGACCAGCCAGCTCGCGCAGACCACGCTGCGCTCGGTGCTCGGCCAGCACGAACTCGACGAGATGCTCTCCCAGCGCGACAAGCTCAACGTGAGCATCCAGTACATCCTCGACCAGGCGACGGACGCCTGGGGCATCAAGGTGGCCACCGTCGAGATCAAGCAGATGGACCTCGACGAAAGCATGATCCGCGCCATGGCCAAGCAGGCCGAGGCCGAGCGTACGCGGCGCGCCAAGATCATCCATGCCGAGGGTGAGAAACAGGCGGCTGCGCAGCTGGTCGAGGCGGCCAAGACGCTGGGCGAGGATCCCAAGGCGCTGCAGCTGCGCTACCTGCAGACACTCTCCGACCTGTCGAGCGAGAAGGCGACCACCATCGTGTTCCCGCTGCCGATGGACCTGATCAAGCCGTTCCTCGACCGAAGCAAGTAGCGAGACCGCAGGCCGACGCGATCAGGCGCCGGCGATTTCTTCGCGGGCGCGGGCCAGCTGCGCCTCGAGCCGCTTGGCCGACACCGGGCCGAGCGTGCGCAGTTCCTGGGCAAAGAGGGACAGCCGGAATTCCTCGATCATCCAGCGCAGGCGGTCGATCTCCTCGCCCTGCCCCGCCGCTGCCGGACGCGACGCCAGCGCAGACCAGGCCGTCTCGAACGGCTCGACCTCCGCGGCCAGCCGCCGGTCCCGCGCGACATCGTCGCGCAACCGCTGCGCACGGCGTGCGGCGGCCCGCACGTACTTCGGCAGCTGGCCAAACGCGGTGGCGGGCGTTTGCCGCACCCAGCCCGGCGCAATCAGAGAATCGACGGTGCGCTCGATCGAGTGGCGGCCTGCGGCGAATGCATCCGCGCCGAGCGGCCCGAGTGCGGTGCGCGCGTCCTTGACCGCAAGCAGCACGGATTTCACCGCACGCGCGACGTGCTCGCCGCAAGCCACGACCTCCGCGCGCGCGGTCTCGATCCGCGCCTCGAACTGTGCTGCGCTGCGTGGCACGCTGCGGTCGTCGAGGCGCAGCGCATCAGCCACGGCCCGGTCGGCCACTTCCCGGAACAGCGTCCGATCGAATCCAGCAGCGGCCGTGAGCAGCGCCAGCTCGCGATCCGCCGCGCACTGGCGCACGACCAGCTCGTGCTGCTGCGGCAGCGCCAACGCTGCCAGCCGCACGACGCCGCGTCGCGTGGCTCGCTGCGTCGCCGCCGGGTCCGCGAACAACTTCAGGCGCACGTCGGTGCCAGCATCCTCGAGGCCCGGGTACAGGCGCAGGGTCACGCGCCCGCTCGCCACCCGCTGCTCCTCCAGCAGGTCGCCAAAATCCCAGCGACGTACTCCGACTCGCTCCCAACCGTGCGCAGCGTCCGGGTGTGCGGCGGTGGTGGTACGCGTGCGCAATTCGTGACGTAACGCGTCGAGATCCCGTCCCCGCCGCAGCTCGTGCCCGCGCTCGTCGATGACGCGAAGATTCATGCGCAGCCACGGCGGCAACGGCACCGCAGCCAGCTCGGACGCTGCAACGCGCCGCCCGGCCTCGGCCGTCACCAGCTCCGCCAGCCGCTCGAACAGGCTGCCCCGGCCGAGCGGCTCCAGGGCGGCACGCAGCCGCGTCGCCGCGTCCGGAATCGGCACCAGCTCGCGACGCAGCTCTTTCGGCAGGCCGCGCAACAACGCCACCAGCTTGTCCTGCAGGTAGCCGGGGACCAGCCATTCCAGGCGCCGCGCCGGCAGCGAGCCGAGCAGCGGCAGCGGCACTTCGAGGGTCACGCCGTCGCCGGCGTCGGTGGGATCGAAGTGATAGGCGAGTGGCAGCACGTTGCCGTCCACCTCCAGCTCGTCCGGGTAGTCGCCAGGCCGCAGTTGCGGCGCCTCGTCCGCCAGCAGGACCCCGGTCGGCATGTCGAGCCGCTCCGGGTGACGCCGCTCCTCCCCGCGCCACCAGCGCTCGAAGGCCCGCGTGGTCGCCACGTCGGCCGGGATGCGCTCGAGGTAGTACTGCACCAGCGCCTCGTCCGCGGCGAGCAGGTCCCGGCGCCGCAGCTTTGCCTCCAGGCGCTCGAGATCCTGGCGCAGGCGTGCGTTGCGCACCAGGAACGCAGGCTCGAGCGTGGACTGGCCGCGGACCAGCGCTTCCTCGACGAACATGCGCCGCGCGAGGGCCGGATCGATGGTGGCGAAGTTCACCTGCCGACCGCTGCTCAGCACTCGCCCGCAAAGCGACACCGTTTCGCGCGCCATCACCATGCCACGTGCGGGCACCCATTGCGCCTCGCCATAGGTCCGGCGCACCAGGTGCGCGCCGGCCGACTCGATCCACGACGGCTGCACCTGCGCCACCATGCGCCCATACAGCCGCTGCGTCTCCACCAGGCTGGCCGCCACGATCCAGTGCGGCGAACGCCTGGCGAGCGGCGTGCCGGGTGCTATGACGAAGCGAACGTCGCGCGCGCCCAGGTAGGTGCGCCCCTCGTCGAGCACGCCGATGTTGCCGAGGAACCCGGCCAGGATCGACTGGTGCAGCAGGCTGCCGGGCGCGGGCTCCGCATTGCGCTCGAGCCCTTGCCCGGCGGTGATGTCGGCCAGTTGCTCGTGCAGGTCGCGCCATTCCCGCAGGCGCACGAAGGACAGGAAATGTTCCTTGCACCAGCGACGCAGGCTCCGCGTGCCGGCGGCCGACTGCTCGACTGCCGCGCGCCACAGGTTCAGCACGGCGACGAAGTCCGAGCGCTCGTCGGCGAACAGCGCATGCGCCTGGTCCGCGGCATCGGCCTTGTCCGCCGGCCGTTCGCGCGGGTCCTGGATGCTGAGAAACGCGGCAATCACCAGCGCCTCGGCAAGGCAGCGCTGGCGCCCGGCCTCGAGCAGGATGCGCGCCAGACGCGGATCGACCGGCAGCGAGGCCATCTGCCGGCCGAGACGCGTGATGCGCCGGTCGCCGTCCACCGCGCTCAGCTCCTGCAGCAGGCGGTAGCCGTCGTTGAGCAATCGCGTGTCGGGCGGATCGACGAACGGGAAATCCTCGGGCGCGCCGAGCCCGAGCGCCGCCATCTGCAGGATCAGGCTCGCCAGGTTGGTGCGCAGGATCTCAGGATCGGTGTACTCCGGACGCGACCCGAAGTCCTCCTCCGAGTACAGGCGTATGCAGATCCCCTCGCCCACGCGTCCGCAGCGCCCCTTGCGCTGCTCGGCGCTCGCCCGCGATACCGGCTCGATCGGCAGGCGCTGGAACTTCGCGCGCGGGCTGTAGCGGCTGATACGCGCCAGGCCGGCATCCACGACGAAGCGCACGCCGGGAATGGTGAGCGAGGTCTCCGCGACGTTGGTCGCGAGCACGGCACGCCGCCGCGGGTGCGGCTCGAATACCCGCTCCTGCTCGGCGGCCGACAACCGCGCATACAGCGGAAAGACGTCCCACCCCGAGCTGCCCGAACGCTCGAGGTAGTCACGCGCCTCAGCGATCTGCCGCTCGCCAGGCAAGAACACCAGCGCGTCGCCGTCGATGCCCTGCTCGTTGCCGCGCAGCTCCTCGAGCGCCGCACCGATGGCTTCCGGCAGCGACGGGGCCTCGGCCTCCTCCTCACTGAGCGGCCGATAGCGCGTCTCGACCGGGAAGCTGCGACCCTCGACGTCGATCACCGTGGCGCCGCCGAAGTATTCGGCGAACCGTCGTGTCTCGATGGTCGCCGAGGTGACGATTACGCGCAGTTCCGGCCGGCGCTCGACCAGTCGTCGGCAGACGCCGAGCAGGAAGTCGACGTTCAGGTTGCGCTCATGGGCCTCGTCGAGGATCAGCGTGTCGTAGCGCTCGAGCAGTGGATCGTGCTCGAGTTCGCGCAGCAGCAGGCCGTCGGTCATCAGCTTGACCAGCGTGCGTGGGCCGGTGCGGTCGACGAAGCGCACCTGATAGCCGACCAGGTCGCCCGGTGCGGTGCCGAGCTCGTCGCTCACGCGGTATGCGAGCGTCTGCGCCGCAATGCGCCGCGGCTGCGTGTGGCCGATCAGCCCCGCCACGCCGCGGCCCAATTCGAGGCAGATCTTCGGCAGTTGCGTGCTCTTGCCGCTGCCGGTCGCGCCGCTCACGATTGTCACCGGTGAGCCAGCGATGGCAGCCGCGATCTCGGCCCGGCGCGCGTGCACCGGCAGGCTTTCGTCGTAGTGGATCGCGGGCAGTGATGCGCGGCGCGCGGCCACCTTCGCCGCCGACGCGAGCACCTGCGCCTCGAGCCGCTCGAACTCACGCGGATCGACGCTGGCCCCGCGCCGGGCGAGGCGCGCGAGCCAGCCGCCCAGCCGCCGCCGATCGCGCAGCTGGCACTCACCGAGCGTCGCACGCAGCGCCGCGCCGCGCTCGTTCAGCCGCGCTCCTGCTTGGCCCTCGCCCACAGCGCCTCCAGTTCGTCAGGCGCCGCATCGCGCGGCGAGCGTCCTTGTTCCGCCAGCCACTGTTCCATGCGCCGGAACCGTCGCTCGAACTTGGCGTTGGTCGCGCGCAGTGCTGCCTCGGGATCGGCACCGACGTGCCGCGCCAACTGCGCGATGCTGAACAGCAGATCGCCGAGCTCTTCCGCTACCGCCGCGGCGTTGTTCGCGGCGAGCGCCTCGCGCAGCTCCGTGCACTCCTCCTCAACCTTGTCGACCACGTCCAGCGGCCGCGTCCAGTCGAAGCGCACGCCGGCAGCACGCTTGCCGAGCTTGGCCGCCCGCGTCAATGCGGGCAGGCCGAGAGCGATGCCGTCGAGCGCGCCGCCCTCGCCGCCGGCGGCCCGGCGCTCGGCGGCCTTGTGTTCTTCCCACGCGCGCGTCTGCTCGTCGGCCGAGCGCACTGTGGCCGTACCGAACACGTGCGGGTGGCGCCGTTCGAGCTTGTCGCTGATCGCTCCTGCGACCGCGTCGAGATCGAACAGCCCCTGCTCTTCGGCGATGCGCGCCTGGAAAACGACCTGGAACAGCAGGTCACCGAGCTCGTCGCGAACATGCCGCGCGTCGCCGTGCTCGATCGCGTCGGCGAGCTCGAAGGCTTCCTCGAGGGTATGCGGCGCGATGGTGGACCAGGTCTGCTCCCGGTCCCACGGGCAGCCGCGCTCGGGATCGCGCAACGCCACCATGATCGCCCGCAGCCGTTCGATGGACACGTCAGTCCTCCCGCAGCATTCGCCACAGCGCGACCAGCATGCCGGCGGTCGCGCCCCAGATGTGGCGCTCGCCGAACGGAATGTCGTGCGTCAGGAAATCGTGGCCGCCAAAGGTGCGCGTACGCGGCACGTGGTGCGCGGGGTCGAGCACGAACTCGAGCGGCACCTCGAATACGTCGTCGACTTCGGTGCAATCGAGCTGCAGCGCGAACCCCGGGCGCACGAACGCCACGGCCGGCGTGATCAGGTAGCCGGTGAGCACCATGTGGTCATGCAGGTAGCCGGCCAGCGAGACGAACCCGGGATCGAGCCCGATTTCCTCGCGGGTCTCGCGCAAGGCGGCTTCCCACGGGCCCGCGTCGTCCGCTTCCATCCGCCCGCCCGGGAAGCTGATCTGGCCGGCGTGGTGCTTGAGGTGCGAGGCGCGCTGCGTGAGCAGCACGGTGAGCCCCTCGGGACGCTCGACCAGCGGAACCAGCACGGCGGCACGCGCCAGCTGCGCCGGCAGGTGTTGCCGCAGCGTCGCAATCTGCTCGCCGGACAAGTCGCCGCTCCAGAGGTCGAACGGATCGCCGCCCGGCGCGGTGCCGTGCAGGCGCCGCGCGACGTGCCGCCGCAGGTCCGCTGGATCACGCCCGGACAATCAATCCCCCGTCTCGCCCTGGCGGACGCCGCCGCGGGTGAGCGCGGCCGGGTCGAGCAGTCGCGCCAGCCGCGCCTCGTCGAGGTCGGTCATTTCCGCCGCCACCTCGCGGATCGCGCGACCCTCCGCCAGTGCCCGCTTGGCAATGGCGGCGGCGAGGTCGTAGCCGATCACCGGCGCGAGCGCGGTGACCAGCATCGGGTTGCGGTCGAGCACGGCCGCGATCTGGCGCGCATTGACGGCGAAGCCGGCGATCGCGCTGCGCCCCAGCGTGCGCGAGGCATTGGCGAGCAGCTGCAGGCTCTGCAGCAGGTTGTGCGCGATCACCGGCAGCATGACGTTCAGCTGGAATGATCCCGACTGCCCGGCGACGGCCACCGCGGCATCGTTGCCGATCACCTGTGCGGCCACCATCGCGACCGCCTCCGGCACGACCGGGTTGACCTTGCCGGGCATGATGCTGCTGCCCGGCTGCAGGGCAGGCAGCGCGATCTCGCCCAGGCCAGCGAACGGACCACTGTTCATCCAGCGCAGGTCGTTGGCAATCTTCATCAGCGTCACGGCCACGGTGCGCAGCTGCCCGGACAGCTCGACCGCGGTGTCCTGCGCCGCGATCGCCGCGAAGAGGTTGCGGGCCGGGTGCAGGTCGAGGCCCGTCTGCCGCGACAGCAGCGCCGCGGCCTGCGCCGCAAACGCGGGCGGAGCGTTGATGCCCGAGCCCACGGCCGTGCCGCCTAGCGCGAGCGCGTGCAGGCGCGGTCGGCAACCCTGGATGCGCACCACGCCGTCCTCGACCTGGGCTCGCCACGCGCCCATTTCCTGGCCAAGCGTGACCGGCATGGCGTCCATCAGGTGCGTGCGGCCCGTCTTGACCACGTCACCGACGTCCCCTGCCTTGCGGCCGATGGTCTCCGACAGCTCCTTGAGGGCCGGCAGCAACTGCTCGGCGATGGCGAGCGATGCGGCGAGGTGGATGCAGGTCGGGATCACGTCGTTGCTGCTCTGGCAGCGGTTGACGTGATCGTTGGGGTGCACCGCGATACCGCCCGAGTACTGCGTCGCCAGCCGCGCGATCACCTCGTTGGCATTCATGTTGCTGCTGGTGCCGGACCCGGTCTGGAACACGTCGACCGGGAAATGCCCGTCGTGGCGGCCCTCGGCCACCTCGAGGGCAGCACGTTGCGTGGCGAAGCCGCGCACCTTGTCGAGCTCGCCGAGCTCGATGTTGGCGCCGGCCGCCGCCCACTTCACCAGCCCCAGCGCTCGAATAAAGCCGCGTGGCATGACGAGGCCGCTGAGCGGGAAATTCTGTACCGCCCGCTGCGTCTGCGCCCCCCACAGCGCGTCGGCCGGCACGCGCAGCTCGCCCATACTGTCGCGCTCCACGCGAAAGTCGTTTGCGGACATAAAATAGCGCTCCGAAAGGCAGTGCAGGCGCAGCGGCAGGGGCCTGCGGTATTATTCGGAATCGTATCACCTCCGGATGCCGGCATGAGCTTCACCCCCCTTGCGGCCATCTCCCCCGTGGACGGCCGCTATGCCGCACGCTGCACCGAGTTGCGCGCCATCTTCAGCGAGTCCGGGCTGATCCGGGCCCGTGTGCGCGTCGAGGTCGCCTGGCTGCAGGCGCTCGCCGGCCCCGGCGGGCTCGCCGAGATGCAAGGTCTCACTGCGGCCGACCTTGCCGCGGCCCAGGCCGTGGCGCGCCAGTTCACCGAGGCGGACGCGGCTGCGGTCAAGGCCATCGAGCGTGAGACCAATCACGACGTGAAGGCCGTCGAGTACTTCCTGAAGCAGCAGCTGGAACCGCATGCGGCCTGGCACAAGCGCCTGGAGTTCGTGCACTTCGCCTGCACCTCGGAGGACATCAACAACCTGTCCTATGCGCTCATGTGCCGCGAGGCGCGCGATACGGTGCTGCTGCCGCGCATCGACGCACTCGCCGACGCGCTGCGCGCGATGGCCCACACCCACGCCGACGACGCAATGATGTCGCGCACCCACGGCCAGCCGGCCACGCCGACCACGCTCGGCAAGGAAGTGGCGGTGTTCGTGCATCGGCTGCGGCAGGCTCGCGCCGTGTTCGCCAATGTACCCATTCGCGGCAAGCTGAACGGCGCCGTGGGCAACTTCAACGCACATCTGGCCGCGGCGCCCGAGGTCGACTGGGCCGCGCTCGGCCGGCGCCTGGTGGAATCCCTCGGTCTCGAGTGGAACGCCTACACCACGCAGATCGAACCGCACGACTGGATGGCCGAATACTTCGATGCGCTGGCCCGCTGCAACACCGTGCTGCTCGACCTGTGTCGCGACTTCTGGGGTTACATCTCGCTCGGCTATTTCCGGCAGAAGGTCGTCGCCGGCGAGGTCGGCTCCTCGACCATGCCGCACAAGGTCAACCCGATCGACTTCGAAAACGGCGAGGGCAATTGCGGCGTCGCCAACGCGCTGTTGCGCTTCATGGCCGACAAGCTGCCGGTGTCGCGCTGGCAGCGCGACCTGACCGACTCCACCATCCAGCGCAACATCGGCGTCGCGCTGGCGCACTCCGACATCGCGATCCAATCGGTGTCGCGCGGACTCGCCCGGCTCGACGTCGACCGGTTGCGCCTTGCAGCCGACCTCGACGCGAACTGGGAACTGCTGGCCGAGCCGATCCAGACCGTCATGCGCCGGCACGCGGTGCCGGAAGCCTACGAGCAGCTCAAGGCGCTGACGCGCGGCAAGCGGCTGGACGCCGCGGCCGTGGCCGCTTTCATCGCCGGCCTGCCGCTCCCCGAGGCGGAAAAGCAGCGCCTGCTGGCGCTGACGCCGGCCACCTACCTCGGGCTCGCCGCGCGCCTCGCCCGCAGCATCTGAGCCCGTCGCGACGTGCCGGCCTGCCCCGCAGTCGTACTGCACCCGGCCACCTGGGCGGACGACCGCGCCGCCCTGCAGGCCGTGCGCCGCAGCGTGTTCATCGAGGAACAGGCTATCCCCGAGTCCGAGGAATGGGACGACGTCGACCCGGTGGCCCGCCACGTGCTCGCGCTCGCGGGAAACCGTGACGCAGTCGGCACGGGCCGCCTCGAGCCGACCGGTAAGATCGGTCGCGTCGCAGTACTGCCGCAGTACCGTGGCAGCGGGGTCGGCAGCCTGATCATGGGCCACCTCGTGAACCAGGCCACAGAATCGGGCTTCACGAGCGTCTATCTTCATGCACAGGCAACCGCCGCCGGGTTCTACGAGCGGCTGGGATTCCGGGCCGTCGGGCCCGTCTTCGACGAAGTGGGCATTCCGCACGTGCGGATGAGCCTGGGGATCAAGCGTAAAGATGGACACGAAGCTGGACGTCACGGGCACGAGGAGCATCCTCTCGTCGCTCGATGAATACCGGATGGCAGTCGCGGAGATCGCGAAGCACGCCCACCGGTCGCTGTCCATCTACACGCCGAACCTCGAACCACTGCTCTACGACCAGGACTGCTTCCTCGAGCCGCTCAAGCGGTTGGTGCTTGCCCGCGGCCATGCCCGGCTGCGCGTGCTGATCTCCGACCCGGCGCGCGTCACGCGCGAGGGCAACCGGTTCATGCAGATGGC
>Ga0209254_10001992_pt1 | contig 18516 bp, 16 predicted proteins | sample FrelakmetDIP11DI_FD_187148 | JGI IMG/M metagenome (GOLD analysis project Ga0209254, IMG submission 187148) | Freshwater lake sediment microbial communities from the University of Notre Dame, USA, for methane emissions studies - DIP11 DI (SPAdes)... | ecosystem: Environmental > Aquatic >...
GCAGTGCAAACAGGTAGCCGACTCCGGCCAGGCTGATGGTGAAGAAGCCCAATGACGCCAACCAGGCGATATTCAGGAATTCACGCCGGTTGACTGCCAGTTTCTTTTGATCCAGGGTTGTTTCTGCGGTCATTAAAACACCCTCCATAAAGAGAGAAATATGCCCAAATTAGTCCGCAGAATTATAGCATAGGGATTTTGGGCGAACAAGTTTAAATCGTGCTCTCAGGAGCAATCCAAAGGGTGATTCGAATCATCACCCATTCTGTTTTTATCTGCTCACTCTCCGATATAATTGGCAAATAAGCTGCGTGCACTGCGTTGGACACGCAAAACGGACCGTCATCCTGAAATCAATGTGGGATTTGGTTTCGTCACGAACCAGTCCTGAATGTATTCAGAATGACATAGCATAAGAATAAAGCAGGGAGGTTGTTATGTCGCTTGCAGATGTGCATGCCCGCCTCGGGAATACGGCGTTATTCTTCACCATCGCGATGGCAGTTTGGGGGCTGTGGCGTTATTTTCGACGCCAGGGACCGGACAGCAATTTCTGGGGCGCAATGGTGATTGCGGAGGTCTTGTACCTGGTCCAGGCTGGATTGGGTTTATTCGTATTTTTCAGCGGAGCCGGGGAGCTGGCGAAGCCCTATATTCACATCTTATATGGAGTCGTAACTTTACTTGTTGTGCCGGGAATATTTGTTTATTCAAAAGGTGACGAGCAGCGCCGTTCCAGTCTGGTATATGCCCTGGCATTCCTGTTTTTAGTGGGAATCATCCTGAGATCCACGGCGACGGGAGGTTGAAGCAGTTTATTTTATGGAAGAAAAGAGCCCTCTCGTTTCGAGCGGGCTTTTCCTGGCGGAGAGGGAGGGATTTGAACCCTCGTTCCCTTGCGGGAAACACGCTCTCCAGGCGTGCGCGCTAGGCCAGACTACGCGACCTCTCCGAATATGCGCTGGACGGTTTTCTTCCCGCAGGCGACGCGGATTATACTATAGTTTTGCGACGGGGTCAGTCGAAGGCTTAACAGGGTGGATTTTGGAGTAAAGATACAATGAATTTTCCCATACTCGCTTGTAACCGGCAGTCTCCAAGACCTGCGCAAGTGAATCAGTCAAAGGCGCCATCCAGGCAGCCTGGGAAAAACCGAGACCCCCAGCCAGACTCCGGTAATCGAGCAGAATTTGTGGAAGTGCATCCAGCGGGCAGGCCAACAGCTCGATGGAAGGTGCAACACCGAGCTCATCGTCTTCATCGAGGCGCGCGGTAAGCAGCCCCTCCCGGCCGCGCCACCACCAGGCTAAGTTGCGTTCGACGGCTGCAGCCATGAATTCAATCCTGGAACGAGCGTAATGCCAACCCAGGTCGATCAATCCTGCGGTCAGCGCCAGGCTTTGGCTGCGAATAGCAAAACCGACTGCTTCTTCCACCTGGTGGATTGCCAGGGGTTCGAATACTTGTGATGGGTCCTCACTTTGTCTGGCAGGAGCGTAAAATGGGGCTAGTTCGCTGACTTTCTCGAAACCCAGGCGGTTGCACATGTGTTGCACTGGCAGGCGAAATGAGGCCGTTCCCAGGCGCACCGTCCCGGAACCGGTTTCCACCCAGGCCTGCACGGTGGCATCCGTCAATTGCGAAGCAATCCCCTGCCCTTCATATTGTGGGTGAACCCGCAAGCCCTGCATCCACCAATCTTCAGGTGACAGGCGGCTCAGCTTGCTGATGCCGAGAACCTTCCCGTCGAATTCTGCCACGAGCAGCTGGCCCTGGGTGTCTGACAGCCACTCTTCCCACACTTCTGGTACATAATCGTGTCCTTCCCAGATGGTCTTCGTCAGCTCGAGCACATCGGGTGTATCGCCGGGGATGGCAGGGCGGCAGACGATAGTAAGTCTTGAGCTGTTCATTGATGATTCTATGGAAAAAGCTGGGAGGAAATTTCTGGCGCATAGCGTGATACCATCTCGGAAGAGATCCCATTCTCGCGGCAGATTTCAGCATACAGGTCGGCACTCGGGCGTTTCTTGCGCTTCTGGGTATCGGGGTCCAGCTCCCACAGCCCGAAACGCTGAGTCCAACCGCGCTCCCACTCGAAGTTGTCCACCAGCGTCCAGTGGAAATAGCCCTTGACCGGAAAATTGAAATTGACCGCCCGCCATACTTGGTGCAGGTGTTCGACCAGGTAGCGCGGCCGCAACACATCCTGGGAGTCTTCTACCCCATTTTCGGTGATGATGATCGGGATTTTATATTTTAATCCCCATTTGATAGCACGGTATATGCCCTGAGGGATGTTGGCGATGTAATTTCCCTCGCTCATCAACACGCCAGCTGGGGTGGAACGATCGTTAAATAGTTGCCCGGGCCTGGTCAGGTCGAATGAAACCAGGTCGCGGGTGTAGTAATTCAGCCCGAGAAAATCCTGGGTGGCTTTGGCTTCTGGCAGTGTGCGGCTCCACAAGGGAAACCGCAGAATGCCTTCCTGTGCAGCGCGTGGGAAGAAATCATTGAACATCCTGGAGGAGAGGCCAGCAGCAAAACGATCGAGTGGTGAGGAGGATTTTGCCGGGACCAGGTCACGGTAGTAGATCGAAAGCCCTACCCTGGCAGTAGGCTGTACCATGTGGATGGTATGGTAGGCGAGTGCATGGGCGCGTGCCAGATTGGTCAGCGCACGCAAATATGCTTTTGTATCTTTTTTTCCGGGGGGAAATGAACCTTCCAGGTAGCCTTGTACACATAATCCGTTGGGTTCATTGAGTGTCACCCACAGGTTAACATACTCCTGCAATGCTTCGACGACCTTGCGAACAAAAGCGACAAAATGTCCGGCAGCTTTTTCATTTTCCCAGCCGCCCATCTCGGTGAGCCAGAGCGGGTCGCTGAAATGGTGCAGCGTCACTAGTGGCGTCATGCCCCGTTCGGTCAGATTGCGCGCCATCTCTCGATAGCGGTCGAGTGCACTTTCTTCCCATTTATCCGGTACGGGTTGTATGCGGCTCCACTCGACTGAAAAACGGTGGGCATTCTGCCCGGCTGCAGCCGCACGGTCAAAATCATCTCTCCAGCGCCCGCCCCACCAATCGCAGGCTGCCCCGGATTTATCTCCATTGAGGATGCGGCCTGATTGCTGTTCCCAGGCCCACCAGTTGTTGTTGGTGTTGAAACCTTCCACCTGGTGGGCAGACGTGGCTGTGCCCCACAGAAAGCCGCGCGGGAAATGAAAACTCGCTTTTACCATGATGATTCCTTCCGCCTTATAGAATACTGAACAATATCCCAATTTTAGCCTGTCTTATAGTGAATGCGTAGTTATATTATTTTTTTCGGTCGTTGAAGCTTGTGGTGATTTATAATAGCCTTCGCATGCACGGTCACTGATCAGGGACCAACACTAACGAATGGAGGGGAGTAAGGTAATAACATGAGCGAGGCTTTCATAATTTCCGCCGTCCGCACACCGATTGGCATCGGTAAACCGGGCGGAGCTTTATCGCCCTTGGCACCTGTTGATCTGACAGCCAGTGTGCTGGCAGAAGTCCTGCGCAGGTCAAATGCCTCAGCCGATTGGATCGACGACGTGGTGTGGGGAATTGTGACCCCGGTCGGCGACCAGGGTGCGAACCTGGCTCGATTAGCCGTATTGAAAGCCGGGTTCCCGCCAAAAGTCCCGGCCGTGACGCTTAACAGGATGTGCGGATCCAGCCAGCAGGCAGTTCACTTCGCCGCTCAGGCAATCCTGGCGGGTGATATGGACCTGGTGATCGCCGGTGGAACGGAGATGATGTCGCACCAACCGCTCGGATCTGATTATCCGCCCCACTGGCCGGATGATTTCCCTTATCCCCTGGTTCACCAGGGCATCAGCGCCGAGATGATGGCGGAAAAGTGGGGATCGAGCCGTGAAGCCCTGGATGATTTCAGCTACAACAGCCACATGCGCGCCATGTATGCCATGGAAAACTGCCATTTTGACAGCCAGATAATGCCTGTCGTTCGCCAGGACGGGCAGACCGTATCATTTGACCAGGGTGTGCGAATGCCGCCAGACCGCGATAAGATGGCTTCGCTTAAGCCTGTTTTCAAGGACGATGGCGTGGTCACTGCAGGTAATTCCAGCCAGGTCAGCGATGGCGCTGCGGCGGTTCTCCTGGCCTCTTCCCAGGCAGTAGGTCGCTACAACTTATCCCCTATGGCCCGGCTGGTTTCCCGTTATGTCACGGCATCGGATCCTGTCTTGATGCTGGATGCACCGATCCCAGCAACGAGGGAGGTGCTTAAGCGCGCAGGCCTGACCCTGGACGATATGGATGTAATTGAGATTAACGAAGCCTTCGCTTCGGTTGTTTTGGCCTGGCAGAAGGAAATGGACGGTGTGGATATGCAGCGCGTGAATCCCAATGGCGGCGCGATTGCCCTGGGTCATCCTTTGGGAGCGACCGGAGCGGTCTTGATGACCAAGCTCTTACACGAGCTCCACAGGCGCAAAGGGCGGTTTGGACTGCAGACCATGTGCATTGGGCACGGAATGGCGACTGCCACGGTGGTCGAACGCCTATGAATTGACAGGTATTTATTGGAATTAGATTGAAAAGAGATTCCTGGGATATCGAAGATTGTCAACACCATCAACTGATTCGCATCTGGTATTTCTGGCCCTGGGATCCAATCTCGGAATCAGGTCAAATAATCTACAAAACGCCCGAGAGGCTTTTGAAGTGCAAGGATGGTTAAGAGCCAGCTCGCCAATTTACGAAACACCCCCTTGGGGAATCGTCGACCAACCGGCCTTCCTCAACCAGGTGGTTCAAATTGAAACCAGCCTCTCGCCAGTGAAGCTGCTTTCATTTCTTAAACAATTGGAAGCTCAGTTAGGTCGTATCCCAGCGGAAAGGTACGGACCGCGCTTGATCGACATCGACATTTTGTTCTATAATAATCAAATCGTGGAGCGGCGGAAGCTGAAGATACCACATCCACGTTTGGCTGAACGGGCATTTGTCCTGGTTCCCCTGGCTGATCTTGCACCTCAGCTGCGCCATCCGGTCAGCCATAAATCTGTATCCGAGATGCTCAGCCAGGTTGATAGTACCGGTATTAAGCGCTATCCAACCATGCCGGATCAAGTGGATGATTAACATTCACTTCCAGGTTGTTGTTCTCGGGTAGAATCAGAGTTTCGATAAATCTGTCAAACCAGGAGAAGGCGGCATGAGCGATGATGAGATAAAACCCCTTCATTGGTCACCAACAAGCGGTATCGGCTACAAGGTCACTCGCCGGCATGACGGAGGGATGAACCTGATTTTTTTTGATGTTTCTCAGCAAACCCTTTCACACTGGCGCGAATTTGCACTTTCTCACCTGCTCGATTCGGATCGCCTGACCCGCAATCTTTACGACCTGCGGCAAATCGAAGCCCTGCCTTCCGAGGCAGTTGAATATGCGGTCGAAGTGAATAATGACCCTTCTGTCCGCAACATCCGGTTGGCGGTTCTGGTATCCAATGATCGAGTTCGTGAATCTGTGGAAGAGATTTCAGCCCTTACTATCCCAGGAGGGGTCGAGATGGGAATCTTCACCAACCAGGAAGAGGCGGAAGCCTGGTTGGATCGACCACTGACTTTAACTGTATAGTTTGATTGCGTGAGTATGCTGCATTCGGTTTCATTGTCCCTGAAAGACAATGTGTTTCGTTGGGGAGAGCGTACTTATGTGATGGGGGTTTTAAACATCACATCCGACAGCTTCTCAGGTGACGGGCTGATTGATGCGTCGATATCAGCTGGGACAATTGGCAAGGATGAGATGCTCGAAAGGGCCTTGCGGCAAGCACACCGTTTTGTCGCTGCCGGTGTCGATCTGCTAGATGTGGGTGGGGAAAGCACACGGCCTGGCTCCCAACCGGTGACAGTGGATGAAGAGCTGAATAGAGTCTTACCGGTGGTGAGCGCACTGGCCTCTGAATTTCACACTCTGATCTCCATCGATACATACAAAGCCAGAGTCGCGGAAGCAGCATTAGAAGCTGGCGCCTGCCTGGTGAATGACGTGTGGGGTTTACGCGCCGATCCCGAACTGGCGAGTGTGGTCGCCCAGCGAGGGGTGCCCGTGATCCTGATGCACAACCGCAGCTCGTGGGTGCATGCCGAGATAAAAGAACAGCTGGGTGGGCGGTATATTGGCATGGAATACAACAACCTGGTGGAAGATATCTGCAATGAGCTGGAGGAAAGTGTGGAGTTGGCTCACCTGGCGGGCGTAGCAGATGAAAACATTATCCTGGATCCAGGTATTGGTTTTGGGAAGACCGTGGAACAGAACCTCGAGCTGCTTGACCGTCTGGATGAAATTCGTGCGCTTGGTTACCCGCTGCTTTTAGGCCCATCGCGTAAATCATTCATCGGATATACTCTGAACCTCCCACCAGAAGAACGCCTGGAGGGTACAGCTGCAGCGGTAGCCATTGGCATCGCGCGCGGCGCGGATATCGTGCGCGTACATGATGTGGAAGCCATGACGCGGGTAGCCCGGATGGCTGATGCGATTACGAGAAGAAACCCCCGGATAACATAATCAGGATGGAGCAATGAATGCAGCAAGATTATTTTAGCGCCCGCAGCACATTTGAGAGTGATTCTCGGTTCTACACTTATTACCGATTGAGCAAACTTGAGCAGGATGGATTGCTGCGAGTCGATCAGATCCCTTTTTCGATCAGAATTTTGCTCGAGTCACTGCTCAGGCAGTGCAACGAGAACGAGATCACACGCCAGGATGTGATCAACCTGGCTGGCTGGAATCCTGACCTCGCTTCGATTCAGTCCGTGCCTTTCCTTCCAGGGCGCGTGATTATGCAGGACTTCACCGGAGTACCAGCGGTGGTGGACCTGGCGGCGATGCGGTCGGCGGTGCATCGAGCGGGGGGGAACCCGAAGAAAATCAATCCGCTGGTTCCGGTTGACCTGGTGATCGATCATTCTGTGCAGGTTGATTTCTTCGCCATTCCAGATGCACTCCTGCGAAATGCGGAAATTGAATTTCAGCGCAATCGTGAGCGTTACGAGTTCTTGAGGTGGGGGCAGAAAGCTTTTGATAACTTCCGGGTAGTGCCTCCTGCGACAGGTATTGTTCACCAGGTCAATCTGGAGTACCTGGCGACCGTAGTGATGACCAGGAACCGGGATGGTGACCTGGTAGCCTTTCCGGATACACTGGTGGGCACCGATTCACATACCACCATGATCAACGGCCTGGGGGTCGTAGGTTGGGGTGTGGGGGGGATCGAAGCAGAAGCGGTGATGCTGGGGCAGCCAATCGATCTGCTGGCGCCTGAAGTGATCGGTTTCAAGTTGTTTGGAGAGCTGCGGGAGGGGGTAACAGCCACCGACCTCACGCTGACCATCACCCAAATGCTCAGGCAAAAAGGTGTGGTGGAGAAGTTTGTCGAATTTTACGGGCCTGGCGTAAGCTCGTTGTCGCTGCCTGACCGGGCTACTATTGCTAACATGGCACCTGAATATGGAGCGACCATTGGATTCTTCCCGGTGGATAGCGAGACTCTACGCTACCTTCGTTTGACAGGTAGACGAAGTGAACAAATCGACCTGGTTGAGCGCTACTGCAAGATCCAGGGTATCTTCCGGACGGACGAAACTCCCGATCCCCTTTTCACCGATCGAGTAGAGCTGGACCTGGGCACGGTTGTACCCAGCCTGGCTGGCCCGAAGCGCCCACAGGATCGCGTTCCACTCAGTGAAGTGAAACGCCTCTTCCAAAACTCCCTGACTGCGCCGGTGAAAGAACGCGGCTATGAGCTCAGTCCCGAGCAGGTCCATCAAACTTCCGTAATCGGCTCAAATGGAGAAAAGTCCGAGATAAGTCATGGTGCGGTAGTGATTGCTGCCATAACTTCCTGCACCAATACTTCGAATCCATCCGTCATGATTGCAGCCGGACTTTTAGCCCGCAAGGCGGTGGAGCTGGGATTACATGTAAAACCATATGTCAAGACCAGCCTTGCTCCTGGCTCACGGGTGGTTACTGAATACCTGGAACGCGCCGGGCTCCTGGACCCGCTTGCACGCCTGGGATTTAACCTGGTCGGTTATGGTTGTACAACCTGCATCGGAAATTCAGGGCCTTTACCAGCCGAAGTGGTCAGGGCTATCAGCAGCTCCGACCTCGTAGCAGCCGCAGTACTGTCGGGAAATCGAAATTTCGAAGGGCGCGTCCATTCCAACGTCAGGGCGAACTACCTGGCCTCACCCCCTCTAGTGGTAGCTTATGCCCTGGCTGGTACCGTGGATATCGACCTGTACAATGAAGCAGTCGGGGAGGATAAACAGGGGAACCCGGTCTACTTACGCGATATCTGGCCATCGAATCAAGAAATCCAGGCAGCAGTCAACCAATTCCTGGAACCGGAGATATTCAGGAGTAAATACGAGGATGTCTTCAATGGAAATCAAACCTGGGAAGCCATCCAGGCGGATGATTCGGAATTGTATCCCTGGACCGCCGCCTCCACATACATCCAGGAACCGCCGTTCTTCAAGGATTTCGACATTGACGTCCCACCTGTTGGTGATATTCTGGCTGCCCGCGCACTGGCGGTGTTTGGAGATTCGATCACCACTGATCATATATCTCCAGCCGGCTCGTTCTCACCAGAAAGCCCGGCCGGCAAGTACCTCACACAACAGGGTGTGCCGGCGCGCGAATATAATTCTTATGGATCACGGCGCGGCAATGATCGCGTGATGACGCGCGGGACATTTGCCAACATCCGCATAAAGAACCGCCTGCTGCCCGGGACAGAAGGCGGGATAACATTGCACCTGCCCGATCGAAATCAAATGAGCATTTACGATGCCTCCATTCAATATCAAAAAGCAGGGATACCGCTGCTGATTCTGGCAGGCAAGGAATACGGCACGGGCTCCAGTCGCGATTGGGCTGCAAAAGGTACCAGGCTGTTGGGTATCAGGGCTGTTATTGCCGAGTCTTACGAGCGCATTCACCGCTCGAACCTGGTTGGGATGGGGATTCTGCCGCTGCAATTTATGCCCGGTGAAAGCATCGATACACTTGGCCTATCGGGGTTGGAGGAATTCTCAATCGAGGGATTATCGGATAGTCTGGCACCACGCAGTATGGTTACAGTTAAGGTTAGGCGTGAGGACGGATCAAAAACGATTTTTAATGTTCTCCTGCGGCTAGATACCCCGATTGAAATGAATTATTATCTCAACGGCGGTATCCTGCAAACCGTCCTGCGAAATATGCTTGCCCGGAGCTGAGTCTCTTACCATTCGTAACCCAATTTTTCGAACCAAACAGACCTCTCAAGTTCCGACCTGAATATTGTCGGGACAGGTCTCAGAAGGCCAGTGAGGTCTATTCTCAATTCGCACACTTTAATCAGGTACGTGCGGCGCTATTCTTCCCCGGTGGAGCTGGCATCATCCTTATCAACCGGTGCAGCCGTCTGAGTTTGGAGTGCTGCATCCTGCTTCTGGCTGCGCAGCAGTTCCATTCCCTGGTAGAGCAGCCCCAGCTGGGCGATCGCCATCCAGATCAGAAAGAATGTCATTCCCAGTGCGATAAACGTAATCGTCGTGGAAATGTGCGCATTCAGCTGTTCAATTTCCATTTGGACCCGTTCAAGCGTGGTGCGATAATCGTTGATGATCTGTTCATACTGCTTGATGCTGTTTCCGATCTGGCGGACGGCGTCCTGCATCAAGACAAAATCTACCTGGATTACTTGCATATTATGCTTCGTATCTTCGATATTTTCCGCCATGGAAGAGAAAGAGACCGGCAATGCATTCAGGCTTTCGGATATGTTGGCCAGGGATATGTGCAGAGGAACTTCGGGATTATACATATCCCGGTTGAGGAAAGTGAGTGCCGTCAATACGCTGTCAATCACCTGGGCGGTTTCATATGCTGAGTTCAATGAGGTCTGGACCGCACCGACCGTCGTGGGGAGTTCTTCATCCAGGAGTGTCGCCATGGTAACCATCATCGGCAGTGTGTCTTCGATGGTTTTAGAAGCAGTGGACATCGTGCTTTCAATGCTGGCTACGCTTGCTTCCAGGGTCTGGAGAGATTGCTGGATCAAATCCATGCCTTCTGCTGTGGCAGCCAGGGAATCCCCGATCAGGCTCAGGCTGCTCTGCAGGCTCTCAGTGATGGCGGGCTTATAAATCCAGGTGACAGCCAAACCTGACAGGCTGATGACCAGGCCGAGGATGGCGCCAAAAATTAACAGTGAGCCCGTGATACGCCCAAAAGAGTTTTTCATTTCCCGTTCTCCTGATGACTGTTGCTGGTTTGCACAGAAATCTGTCCTGTCCATTTTACCATCGGTTATAATGGCAGGTCGATCCCGATCTGTCTGGCCTTCGAAGAGAAGGACAGGTGAAAGTATTTTCCGGGAATTCCATCTACAATATCTGAAGACGAGATGGGGAGAGTTCGAAAATGCATATTCTGGTCACAAACGATGACGGTGTTCAGGCACCCGGGCTGCATGCCCTGGCAAGCGAAATGCGCAGCCTGGGTAAAATAACCGTCCTGGCTCCTGATCATAACTGGTCTGCTTCAGGCCACGTTAAAACTTTACACAGGCCCTTGAGGGTCAAAGAGGTCCAGCTGGCAGATGGGTCGCCGGCTTTAACATCTGACGGTGCGCCATCCGACTGCGTGGCGTTGGCGCTGCTCGGATTGCTGCCTGAAAAGATCGACCTGGTTGTTTCGGGGATCAACACCAATCCGAATTTAGGACACGATGTTACTTACTCGGGCACGGTCACTGCCGCGATGGAGGCTGCCATCTGGGGTTTACCCGGAGTGGCTGTATCTCTGAATACACCCGACACATTCCTGGGGGTAAAGGATTACGGACCGGCTGCACGCGTTGCTCGCGAGGTGGTCCGCGCCGTTATTAAGAGAGGCCTTCCGAAAGGGATATTGCTGAATGTCAATGTTCCCTTTCTGCATGAAGATAAGATCAAGGGATTGCGCATCACCCGCCAGGGTCTGCGCGTCTACCGCGACCTGCTGGATGCCAGAAAAGACCCGCGTGGGCGGCCTTATTACTGGATCGGCGGTGAGTCGCCGACCGGAGTCCCGGAAGAAGGCACCGATTTCGGGGCGCTTGAAGAAGGGTATGTTTCTATCACCCCCCTGCACCTGGACCTGACCGCACACCAGGTGGTGGAAGAACTGCGGAATTGGGAATTCGGATCCTTTCAACCACCGGACTAATTAAAACAGGTCAAACCACAATGATTGGCAGTATGACCTGTAAGAGTAAAGTAAGCTGTGCTTGAGGCAGCTCCCCAACAACGGCGGAAATTTTACCTGGTTCGAAAGCTGCTCGTTTATGGAAATCCGAAGACGATCCTCCACACATTTTCAAAGGGATTGGTAGTCTGGGTGGTTTCACCGACGACCTGGAACCAGGTATTCCCGGGTTTAAACGGGTAGAGAGAGCCATCCGGGAATGTCAGGTAGAGAACCGAATCTTTTGCCGGTCGGTTCCACGTCACTTCATAGAATAACCCGTCGCGTATGGCATAGGCCTGACCGGTGCCGTTCAGTTTGATTTCGATGATTTCACTTGAACCAGTCCTGGATTGGTAAGCGTAATCGTGCGCGGCTGCCAGGATGACCACATTTTGGGCAGTTAATTGAGCGCCGGTCAATTTATCGATCATCGGACCGTAAGCCTCGTTCTCACCATTGCTGCTGGATTCCTGGGTATCCTGGAATCGCAGGTAGCTCCCACTGGCAGGATCGTAATCCCAGCGATTATAGGCGCTGATCGAGTAGCGCACGTAAATCTGGGTACCAGGCAGGCCGCCTGGAGGTGGGTTAGGGTCGAAAAACATGCCGTTAATGGGTTGGCGATCGTTGCCGATCCCTTTAGCCACCACGTAATTGGTGAGCTCTATTGTATTTGTTACCAGGAAGTTATAGCCGTTCGGATCGATGCGGCACATGGGTGGGCAGTTACCCGGGGCTTCCCTGATCAAGCGGTCAGTGAGGCCCTGTTCGGTGAAACGCTTCAGGATGCGCCAGTCAGCGCCGCCGAATGCCAGGGCGGTCTTATACATATTCATCAATTCAGCATCCAGCAGCCGTGCGGAACGGATAGGTCCGACCTCTTCTGCATTCTGGCTGTAGAAAATTGCATGGAAGCGCGTCATGCCGTTATTCTGGTAGTAATCGTATATGATATCGGCGAACGAGGCGCCCATCACCGGGCGCTGTCCGCGCGGGAATATCTGGATTTTTACTGCCAGCGGGCGGCGGTCCAGCCAATACGGATCGCTGGCCTGCAAACCAGTGAACGGGCTCACCTGGCTGGGGAAATTATCCGGTCCAACCTGCACCAGCTCGGTTGGAGCCGCAGTGGGTTCTACCGTGGCAGATGGCGGTGGTGCTATCGTTTCCGTGGGTGAAGGAAGCGGTGTGAATGTGGCAGAGGGGACTGGGGAAACCGTGGGAGTGTCTGCAGTATTTTCATTTCCGTTGCAAGCGATCAATAACAGCATGCAGATCGCGGCAAAAATAATTCTAGTTCTCATAAACCTTTCTCCAATGTGAAGAGTGTGATCCAGCGGTATTTTCGATCTACAACTGAAATCTGTTCCCAGAGAGGTGGCCCACACTCATGATTTCTGTGAATACAGGGGGGTATCATACCGCAGTTGGCATGGATTGCCTATTAATATTTGCAGAACTTTCGAAATACCCTATAATTCAGCTGTGATAGAAAATGGTGGAGTTTTATCTGTGCGCAGCCGGGTCTCAAGGTGGGCAGTCTTCCTGGTGGTTGGTCTGGTATTAATCGGCTGGTTGATCAATACACCACCCGGGTTATTAGGTAAGGCCGATGCGGTGGGCTATGCAGTCTGTCACAGGATCGATGTGCGCTCCTTTCACCTTGGTGAGAGGCCTCTGCCGCTATGTGCACGCTGTTCCGGGATGTACCTGGCAGCGACTTTGAGCATTATTTACCAGGCCAGGAAAGGCTCCAGACACGCAGGCATGCCAGGCCGGAGTGCGATGGTGGTCTTTGGAATGTTCGTGTTCGCGTTTGGCGTGGACGGCTTAAATTCTTATCTGAGTCTTTTTCCCGGTGCACCTACCCTGTACCAGCCTCAAAATTGGCTGCGTTTATTAACAGGCACCGGGATGGGTCTGGCGATGGCAGGAGTGCTCATACCCGTGTTCAATCAAAGCGCATGGCGCCAGCCAGTGCCTGCTGCTGTCTTCCCACGCGCGGTTTCCATGTTACCATTGCTGGCTCTGGCAGGAGTGATGAATATCATGGTACTATCTGAAAATCCACTCCTGCTCTACCCGTTAGCCCTGATCAGTGCAGCTGGAGTGCTGATCCTCCTGACCCTCGTATATTCAATGGTGTGGATGCTGTTACTAAAAAAAGAAAACCTTTACAATACTCTTTCCCAGATGGTCATGTTTCTAGTTGCAGGATTCGGGACGGCCATTCTGCAAATTGCATTGATGGACATAGCCCGGTTCTTACTGACGGGCACATGGGATGGCTTCCATTTGGGGTAAAATAATAGAGTTGAGTGTGTCAATCACAAGAAATACTAATATTATTGACATACAGGAGTAATAGTAAATGACAGCTTTACTGGGGATATTCACCGCCTTCGGACTCTCTGCCAGCGCAGGTTTGAATGCCTATATCCCTTTGCTCGTAATCGCCGTGCTGGCACGCTTCACCGATTTGATTGTCCTGAATTCCCCCTGGGATACCCTGACGAATCCCTGGGTGATCGGGCTGCTAGCCTTCCTATCGGCAATCGAGTTCTTTGCCGACAAAGTCCCAGCCGTCAACCATTTTAATGATGCCGTCCAGACATTTGTGCGGCCTGTGGCTGGAGCAATCGCCTTTGCAGCCGGCGCCCAAGTCTTTTCTGAAATCCACCCGGTCATAGCCATGGCAGCGGGTATCCTGGTGGCCGGTGGAGTGCATACGGTGAAATCGGTTGCAGTCCGACCGGCAGTGACTGCCACAACCGCTGGAGCCGGAAATGTCCCGGTCAGCATGCTGGAAGATCTAATCTCGACCGTGTTATCAATCATCTCAATTGTCGTGCCCATACTGATCGCGATGGTGGTGATCCTGTTCAGCTCCTGGGTCATCTGGAGTCTTTGGAGGCGTGCGAACCGCTTGAGCTCAACCCACTGAGGAATTGACAGCTTAAAAATACGCAGCCTGACTATTTTATCGAAGGTAAAATACGGAATTCGAATTTACAGCTTGATCCATCCTTTTTTTCTTGACACCAGACTTTAATTCTCATGGAGGAGAAAATGTCATATGACTACGGCACGACCCCAATCTCGCCGTTGGACGCGCCCTTGGAAGAGCCACCGCAGAAAAAACCAACGATGATAATTATTATTGTTGTAATTCTCGTGGTGCTGTGCTGCTGCTGTCTCTTTTCATTGGGAGCAGGTTCCTGGCTCTGGAACAACGGCGATGAGCTGTTCAATATCACCCAGAGTCTGACTCCACTGATCGCATAAAGATCAGTATTGTCAAAATCAAACAAAAACGATTTGCAGATTTTCCTGCAAATCGTTTTTGTTATTCAGGGTTCAGCTCTTCCCCTTTCATCACGGGCAGTTGATATCTCGGGGAGGCATTTCGCTTTCCGGAAGAATTAACAGGGTGTCCGACGGATTGAAACTGATCAGGATTGATTCCCCGATCGCGGGCAGGGATGTACTGGATGGCAAGTCGATTCGTAGTACAACGCTGTTTGCGCAGATTAAAGCCTGGCAGATCTGGCCGCGGAAATCCACCCGCACCAGCTCCCCCAGAATTTGAGATTGTTCACCTGGGCCGAAGTTAAGTGCATCGGGACGCAGCAGGACGGTGACCGGTCCTGCGGGGTGGTTGGCGACCGGGAAACTGCCGACAGGAGTCTCGACTTCAATCCCGCTTTGTGTCTGGCGAACCTGACCTGCGAAGAGATTGACAAGTCCCAGGAACCGGGCGACGAAAGCACTGGCAGGGAATGTGTAAATCTCCTGCGGTGAGCCGGTCTGCTCAACCCTGCCGGCATTCATGACCAGCACCTGCCCCGCAACGCTAAATGCTTCTTCCTGGTCATGCGTGACGTAGATAGCGGTCTGCTGGCTGGCGAGCAAGATTCTTCGCAGGTCGAGCACCAATCTCTCTCGCAGGTTGCGGTCCAGCGATCCCAAAGGCTCATCCAACATCAGCAGGCGGGGTTGGGGCGCCAACGAGCGCGCCAGCGCGACACGCTGCCCTTCTCCGCCGGAGAGGGTGTTGACATCCCTTTTTTCATACCCAGGCAGGCCAACCAGCTCGAGCACCTCGTTGACCCGGCGGTTAATTCTGTGGGCTTCCCAGCCGAGCATTTGCAGACCGAAAGAGATATTACCGAACACGTTGCGGTGTGGAAATAGGGCGAAATCCTGGAACATAAGCCCAAAATTGCGCCTGTGCGGTGGGGTTCTCGCTAAGGACTCACCGTCCCACAGCACGTCTCCACCATCCGGAGTTTCAAGGCCAGCGATGATGGACAGCAGGGTCGACTTCCCGCAGCCGCTCGGTCCCAACACGGCCAGCGTGCTGCCATGAGGGACCTCGGCGGAGACACCTCTCAAGGCATACTTCTCTCCAAATGCTTTCCTAATGTCGAGTATCGAAAGGCCGCTCATGGGATCAGAACTCCCCGATATCCGCCAGGCGCAGGCGTTCAATCACCAGCATGCCGACGGCGGTGGCGATCATCAATAGGGTGCTCAGCGCCAGGGCCTGCCCATAATTCAGAGAACCGGGTTGTGAGATGTAGCGGTAGATCATAACCGGGACGGTCGGGTATTCCGGGCGAGAAACCAGGGCGGTGGCGCCGAATTCACCCAAAGAAATGGAGAAGGCGAAGGCCGCTGCCACCAGCACCGCTCTGCCAACCAGCGGCAGGTCTATGTGCCGCACAACCTGCGAAGGTGAAGCGCCCAATACGGCTGCTGCCTGCCTCAAGCGGGGACGGATGCTGCGCAAGGAAGGCACCAGGCTGCGCACTACAAACGGAAATGCAACCAGGGTATGGGCGATAGGGATTAACAGCGGTGAAGCACGCAGGTCAAACGGCGGCTGGTCGAGGGCGACGATGAATCCCAACCCTAACGTGACCGCGGATGTCCCGAGCGGCAGCATGATCAATGGGTCAAGCCACCTGTTCAGGCGCCAATCCTGATCGCGCGCCAGTGTCAATGCGGCCGGCAAACCCAATGCCAGCGCCAGCACGACGGTCATCGAGGCATAGGCCAGTGAAATCCCGATGGCGTTGATGGGTTTAACGAAAAAAAGCGAGTCCCTGCGGTTCTGGCTGAGCTCCTGGTAGTAAGCCAGGGTTAGTCTTGGATTGGCGATGGAGGCATCTGGCCCGCGTTCGAGTGCGATCACCGAGCGTGCAGCCAGTGAAATGAGAGGGATTGTCAATAAGCCGAGCAGTATTCCCATATAAAGTGTCGCGAATATCCGGCTTTGCCAGGTCCGAAGTCTGTGCTGGGTGAATTGGACCGGACGCAAGGAAAGCGGGCGCTGCATACGCCTCGACAGCTGCGTGTACAGGATGGTCATCCCCAATGTACAGGTGAGCTGGATCACGGAAAGTGCTGCAGCCAGGGGCAGGTTGAAAAGGCTGATGGTCTGGTAATAAATCTCGACTTCCATGGTGGCGAAGCGCGGCCCGCCCAACACCAGGATCACACCGAAGGATGTGAAATCAAAAATAAAGATCAGCAGGGCTGCTGCCAATACTGCCGGCATCAGCAGCGGCAGTGTCACATGCTGGAGTGTTTTCAGGGGACTGGCACCCAGTGTCAGGGCTGCCTGGCTCATGCGCGGATCTAAATGCGACCAGTAATCGCCTACCATGCGCAGGACGATGGTGGTGTTATAGAAAACATGCGCCATCAAGATCGCAGTCAATGAATTCGTGAACTGGAATGGCGGCAGGAGCAGGTTGAAGGAATCCATCAGTGCCAGGTTGATCCAGCCGCGTGGACCTAAAAGCGTGTTAAACGCAGCTGCTACCACCAGCGTCGGCAGGACGAATGGCACGGCAGTCAGAGCCCGGACAAATGACTTGCCGCGGAATTCGTAGCGCGCAAATAAATATGCTCCCGGTAATCCAATCAGCAGGGTCAGCAGGGTCGATAAAGCTGCCTGCCAGAAGGTAAAGACAATTACACTGCGGATTCCTGGCGAAGAAAAAACCTCGTAAAAGGGACCCGCCAGGCCGGATTGGCTGCGCTCGAACGCGACCTGCAGTATGCTGCCGAGTGGATAAAAGTAAAACAGGCTCAAAAAAAGCACTGGCGGAAGCCACAGGAGCAGGGGTCGTACCCAGCTGCGAAAAAGAGGATAGCCGGCTGTTTTCGTCACTTTTGCCAGTGAATGTCAATCAACGCAGTATCTCTTCGGTCCAGGCTTTAATCCACGTTTCGCGGTTTATGGCAATTTCATCCGGGCTGACAATGGCAGTTTGATAGGGAAGGGACAGGTATTTGAGGAATATCTCATCCAGCACTGCCTCCGAATTGACCGGGAATACGAACATTTTCAAGGGGATATCTTCCTGGAAAGACTTCGAGAGCATGAAGTCGACCCACTTGCGCGCCAGCTCTTGATTCTTACCGCCTTTCAAGATGCCGACGAATTCGATCTGCCGGAAGCAGGTCTGGTTGGCGGTGATTGCTGCGGTGGGCGGCTCATCGACAGGTGGTTCGGAATAAAGCACCTCGAAAGCCGGGCTGGAGCTGTATGAAACCACGATTGGCCGCGGACCTTTCCCGGAGGAGCCGCTGAACTCGCTGTAGTAGGCAGACTCCCAGTCATTGACTACCAGCACGTCGTTTGCCACCAACCCTTCCCAGTATTCCAGGTAACCATCGCTTCCGAAATTCCCTATAGTCGCCAGCAGGAATGCCAGCCCGGGTGAGGAAGTAGCCGGGTTTTCTACCACCAGCAGGCTTTTATACTCGGGCTGTATAAGGTCATTTAACTTCACAGGGGGAGCCAGTCCCTGCTTTGCAAAATATCCCTTGTCGTAATTCAAGCAGACATCGCCGTAATCAACCGGCAGGGCACGCGATTCGGGATCGAGCTTGAACTCAGCGGGAATGGCAGCCAGGAGCGGTGAATCGTATGGCACGAAAATATCTTCGTTTAACGCGCGGCTCAGGAATGTATTATCCACCCCATAAAACACGTCCGCCAGCGGGTTCTCTCGTGAAAGTATAGCCTTGTTCAGCGCGGTCCCCGTGTCCCCGCTTTTAATGAACAGGACTTTGACAATATTGATCTGTTCAAATTCCGCCAGGACTTCCTCCGAAATATCGAAGGAATCATGAGTCATCACTTTCAGGGTGAGAGCAGGCTCCTGCGTTGGAATTGTTGTGGAATGCAAAGAAGGC
>Ga0209254_10001993_pt1 | contig 18513 bp, 9 predicted proteins | sample FrelakmetDIP11DI_FD_187148 | JGI IMG/M metagenome (GOLD analysis project Ga0209254, IMG submission 187148) | Freshwater lake sediment microbial communities from the University of Notre Dame, USA, for methane emissions studies - DIP11 DI (SPAdes)... | ecosystem: Environmental > Aquatic >...
GCCCGCGCCGATGCCAACCAGCAGCAGGATGCCGCCCGTGCTGGAGAAGAACGCCCCGACCCCGCCCGCTGTCGAGGCTCCGGCCATCGCACCCGCCGCGCTGGCCGTGACGCTCAGGCCCGTGATGGCCCCGCCTTCGGCGAGCGTCATCGACGGGGTGACACCAACGATCTTGTCCGAGTCGTCGACGATCTCGACGACGTAGTTCGCGGCATTCAGGCCGGTGAACTCGAATGCCCCGCTGGCTGCCGCCTTGCTGGTGGCGGCCAACTGGCCCGTGTCAACGTTGCGCAACTGCACCTTTGCTCCCGGCAGCATCTGATTCTGGGCGTCCCGCGCGGTTCCCGAGATCTTGCCGGTGCCCTGGCCCGCTTCGGCCGCGACGGCCAGACCCAGCGCAACGGCGACGATGAGCAATCCGACACGTTTCATCATGGCAGCACCTTCTGTCGTGCGTTGAAGGACTCGTCCGCGGGCGGCGCGCGCAGGCAGACCTCGGAACGCACCCGCCCAGTACTTGTGCATTCTATCGGCACCTCGGGTCATGAAGTCAAGGCCCAAGCCAAACTTCCGTGTATCACCGCTGCCACAGCCTTCGCCGGTCGGGAGGCGTCCCGGGAGCCCTGACGGGCCCGCGATTCGCTCATGGAGGCCTGGGCTTTCCTGTTGGCGATCGGGGTGTTCTCGGTGGAGGTCGCGGCGTCAGCCTCGACGCAGCACCCTGTCACAGCCGAACACGCCCCACAGGACCCACTGCTCCCATCCCGCGTCCGGCGCCTGCTGGTAGCGCCGGTAGAGCTCGGCCATGCCCTCCGCCGATACCCAGTCCGGCCGGCGGCGCGGGATGGCCTGGGTGAGTTCTTCGTTCATCCCGTTGAGGTGCTGGCTGAACACCGTGGAGAACTCCGCTTTGGTCTTCCGGGTGGCGACCGCGGGAGGCAGCAGGCTGCCGAGCGCCTGCACGTGAACGAACTTGGTCCGGCTGCCTCGCAGCCGCAATCGCTCCGGCGTCGCGAACGCGAACGCGACGAAACGGGCCGATCGCAGCGGGTGCCGCACGTCGAGGCCCGCGCGTGCGCCTTCGCGATCGAACCGCTCGACGACCTGCGCCATCAGCGGGTCGTCGAGGAACCTGAACAGCCGGTGCTGGACCGGCGTGCGCACGGGGCGGGCCGAGGGCCGGCGGTAACGTTCGCAGCGCTCCGCCAGACGGTCGCGCATCTCCGGCACGAGCCAGAACGCATCGCGGACCGGCTGCGAGTCCTCCGCCGCGACCGAACGTCCCCGCGCGCGGCGCACCGCATCGCGCAGGCCCAGCGGCAGCCGCGGGTACACCCCGTGCTGCATCAGCCAGGTCGCAGCCCTGCCTGTTCCGAAAGCGCTGGCATCCGCGTCGAAGCACGCCCTGAGGCTCTGCCATCGCCGCGCTGTCAATTCCTCCGCGTAGTAGGCCCGCGAGCCCTGGAGCCAGTGGTCGCCGCCCTGCCCTGTCAGGGTGACGCGGCTGCCCCGGGCGGCGGCCGGCGCCATGAGGTCGACGCAGATGGCGCCAATGGGGAAGCCCGGGAACTCGCGGAAGAAGTCCGCCAGTTCGTCGTAGAGCGCGAGGGGCGGCGGCGTGGCCGGCACCTCGTGAATCGGCATGGCGAGGTGTTCGGCCACCGCGCGGGCGTAGACCACTTCGTTGGCCGGACCTGGGCCTTCGTAGGCGGCCGAGTAGCCTTCGAGGCCGGGAGCGGGCAGCTGGCCGAGGCGCGCCAGGTGCGCGGCCGCACCGGCAACGCCCGACGAGTCGAGGCCGCCGCTCACCTGGATGGCCAGGGGCCGGTGCGAGCGCGACGCGCGGCGCACGACGTCGAGAAGCAGCTCGCGATAGTGTTCGATGAACTCCTCGTCGTGCTGGTAGGGCGGCGCTGCAAAGGGGTCCGGTTCCCAGTACCGTTCCGGGCGCGGGCCGGCGCTGGTCACCGTCATGCGGTGGGCCGCGACCAGGCGCAGCATGCCGCTCCACAGCGTCTCGTCGCGCGACAGCCATGCGCCCGCAAGGTACTCGGCCAGCATGCTCCTGTTCGGCGCCGGCTTCACCCATGGCAGGGCGAGCAGCGCTTTCGCGTCGGATGCGAAGGCCAGCGTATGCCCGTCCCAGTTGTAGACGAACGGCTTGTTTCCCAGGCGGTCGCGCGCGCAGAAGGCCCTCTGCCGGCGCGCGTCCCAAATGACGAAGGCGAAGTCGCCGTCGATGCGGGTCAGGCATCCGGCGCCCCAGCGCTCGTATGCGCTGAGCACCAGCTCCGCGTCCGAGCGGCCGCACAGGGCCGCGCCTTCGCTGAGCAGCTCCGCCCGGAGTTCGGTCCAGTTGTCCACGCGCCCGTCCATGACGAGAACGAGGGCGCCGTCGGTGCTGGCGAGCGGCTGCCGCTCCTCGAGCGACTCCGGCGTCGTGTGGAGCATGCAATGACCCAGGGCCACCTGCCCGCCCGTCCAGTGGCGGATGCCGTCAGGGCCGCGATGAGCCATGGCCGAAGTCATCCCCTCCACCAGGCCTGGTTCCACCGGCGCGCCGTCGAATCGGATGATGCCCGCGATGCCGCTCATGATGCTTCGGCTGATTGTATTTGGAACCCGGCGCCGTTCTCCCCGGATTGTCTGATGGAGGCCGCGGCTTCAGAGCCGGTGGACATGGTCAGGGCCGCGCATGGCAGCTACCCGCTGCCCCGCGCGGCCCAGGGTTCCGCTTACGCCTTGTAGAACCCGCTATACCACTGAACGAAACGCCTCACGCCCTCGCGCACCGGCGTGCCCGGCTTGAACCCCACCCACGCATCCAGTTCGTCGGTGTTCGCCGAAGTCGCGGGGACGTCCCCTGGTTGCATGGGCAGGAGATTCCGCTCCGCCCGACGCCCCAGCGCCTCTTCCAGCGCCTCGATGTAGACGTTGAGCGGCGTCGGCTGGCTGTTGCCGATGTTGAACACGCGGTAGGGCGCGTCGCTCGTGCCCGGGTCCGGCCGCGCAGGGTCGAACTCCGGGTGCGGCTCCGCCGGTCTGTCCAGAACGCGGATCACGCCTTCGACGATGTCGTCGACGTAGGTGAAGTCGCGGACCATGTTGCCGTGGTTGAAGACGTCGATGGGACGGCCTTCGAGAATGGCCTTCGTGAACAGGAACAAGGCCATGTCAGGCCTGCCCCAGGGCCCGTACACCGTGAAGAACCGCAGCCCCGTCGTCGGCAGGCGGAACAGGTGGCTGTACGTGTGGGCCATCAGTTCGTTGGCCTTCTTCGTGGCCGCGTAGAGGCTTACCGGGTGGTCGACGTTGTCGTGTTCCGAGAACGGCAGGCGCGTGTTGCCGCCGTAGACGCTCGACGAACTCGCGTAGACCAGGTGCTCCACGCCGTTGTGGCGGCAGCCTTCGAGGACATTGATGAAGCCGGCGAGGTTGCTGTCGAGGTAAGCGTGAGGGTTCTCGAGCGAGTAACGCACTCCCGCCTGGGCCGCCAGGTGGACGACGCGCCGCGGCCGCGCGGTGGCGAAGAGGCTGGCCATGCCCTTGCGATCCTCGAGGTTGAGCCTGGTGAACTGGAAGCCCGGGTGCTCCTTGAGCCGTGCGAGCCTGGCTTCTTTCAGCGACACATCGTAGTAGTCATTGAGGTTGTCGAGGCCCACCACGGTGCCGCCGCGCTCGAGCAGGCGCCGGGCCACGTGGTAGCCGATAAACCCGGCTGCGCCGGTTACGAGGATCGTCATCTGTTTATTGTTGATCCGAAACAACTACTCCCACCCCAGGTACTCTCCCCGGCAGAGCCGGGGGGCCTCCCGTGGTCAGAAGAACTTCTCCGGCACGATGATGGTATCGCCGGGCTTCACCCGGTCGTTGAGGTGGACCTTGATCTCGGCCTTCTCGCCGTCGACCACGCGCACGATCTTGATGCGGTTGGTGGCGCCCCGGTCGGTAACACCGCCCGCGAGGGCGAGGGCCTGCATGATGGTGGTGTCGGCATCCTGCAGCGCATAGGCGCCAGGGTTCCTGACCTGCCCGAAGACGTAGATCGACTCGGCGCGGGGGACGAAGATCGTGTCGCCGTCACGCAGCGCGATGTTCTGCGACAGGACCCCGCTCTGGAGATCCCGCAGGTTGACCCGCTGGGTGTCGGCGGCATCCGCTTTCTGCCCGGGCAGCGTGGGTCCCTCGGCCGCCTTTCCCGCAGGCGCGCGGACGATAATGGCTTCGGGGTTGGCGGATGCCGTGGTCGATCCGGCTCGCGCGATGGCCTCAATCAGCGTCATGTCGCCGGTGAGCTGGTAGGTGCCCGGGTTGCGGACCTCGCCGACGATGAAAATGCGCTGACTGCGGTAGGTCTCGACGGCGACGCTCACCTGCGGGTTCTTGAAGTAGCCGTCGGCCAGCTTCTTCTTGAGTTCGGCCTCGAACTGGCGCAGGGTCAGGCCGCTTGCCTTGACCCGCCCGATCAAGGGGAACGTGAAGCTCCCGTCCGTTTCCACGGAGAACTTGCCCGACAGGTCCGGCGAGTCCCACACGGTGACGGTGAGCACGTCCTGCGGCCCGATGATGTACTCGCCCCGCCCGGCGTCGGCCTGCGGCGGCGGCGCCTGAGCGGCCGACACCCCCGGCAGGAGCAGCCACGCCACGACCGGCAGGAAAAGAAGGAGTGCGCGTTTCGCGTTACTTGAGCACATACGTGACCGCCATGCCCCCCCGGACCGCGTCGTACGCCTGGCCTGGCACGACCGAATCCCGACGGACCGAATCGATGTTGATGCCCACCCGGATGTCCCGTCCCACACGGTATCCCACGCCGCCGCCGAAGGTACGGTAGCGATCGATGCGCTCCGGAAGCGGCTCGATTCCCGGGATGTCCGCTTCCTGGTAGTTGAAGTGATACCAGCCCCCTCGGGCCTGCACATCCCAGGGGCCGCGCACCTGCTGGGTGACGCTCAGCGTGAAGCCGGGCTGGACGTAGAACGGCCGGCCGACCTCGTAGGAGAAGAAGAGCTCGCGCGACACGCCGACGGCAAAGCGAGTCATGCCACGGAGCACGTAGGCCAGCTCGGCGTTGCCGACCAGGCCCGAGAAGTCGGGCATGCCCGGCGTGAGGATGTCGAGCTTGCGGTAGCCGACCTGCGCCTTGCCGGAGACAAGGGCGTACGGGTCGAACTCGACGCCGGGGAGGATGCGGTACCCGTTGTTGTCGCGGATCGGAAGCTCGGTGAAGCGCTCGCGCACGCCGTCGGCAAGCAGGGTGAGCGTGGTCAGCGGCGTGAAGCGATAGCGCGCCTGGGCGCCGAAGTTGTCGGCGCGGCGGTCGAGCGTTGTCGAATACGACGCCCCCCCGGGTGTGTCGTCGTAGTCGTAGGTGGTCCGGCGGCCGCTCACGTCGAGATCGAGGCGGCTTGTCAGGCGAACCACGACGCCGCCGTTGACGCCACGGTCGAGGTGGTGCACTCGCTCGTTGATTTCATATCCGGGCCGGTCGTTGGCGCTGAGATAGGAGCCGCCCACGTACGGCCGCATGCGGTTGAGGAGGACGAGCAGCGTCAGTTCGTGGCGCTGGTTGAAGGCGCGCTGGTCGCCGTAGGTGGCGAAGTAGACGCCCTCGAAATAGTCCACGCCGTGCAGGCGGGCGCGGCCGAAGCGGAACCACCAGTCGACAGGGGCTCCCGCCGTGACGGTGAAGTCGGACTTCGGGTCGTCGGCCTCGTTGAAGACGTTGCTGTCCCAGCCCAGGTTCTTCAGTTCGACCTTCGGGGTCACGGCAAGCGGCCCGAAACGCCAGCGGGCCGCATCCCAGCCGTCGGCCGCCGGGGCTTGGGCGCGCGCCGGGGCTGCCGCCAGTGCCAGCAAGAGCCCGAAGGCCGCCGTGAGGCGCCGGGGACGGGAGAGCATCAAGCTAGTGTAATTCGAGGGGCGGTGATCGTGATCGCCGAAGCTGAAGTTCCGGCCTTCACCAGGTTCGGTCACGTGCTCCGGGGGTTCCCCTCGACCCGCGAGAATGAGCGGCGCTCGCTCAAGGCAGGAACCCCGGGGGCTCCATTGGTGACGGTCGCGACGGGCTTGGCCAGGCGCAGCGCCCGGAGTTTGCGGTACAGGTTCGTGCGCTGGATGCCGAGCGACCTGGCGGCGGCGGGGATCCGGCCGTGGTGCTGGGCGACAACGGCGGCGATGTACTCGCGCTCGAATCGCAGTCGTGCATCGCGCAGCGATACCCCCAGCGCGGGATGCGGCCCGTTTGGGCCGTCCAGGCTGACGTGATCGAGCAGCGTCTGGAGCGAGACGGTGCCGTCGGGCGTGGCGTGCACGAGGCCCTCGACAAGATCCCGGAGTTCGCGCGAGTTGCCGCGCCACGGCATGGCCGCGAGCACGGTCTGTGCGCCGTGGTCGAGCGCCTTCTCGGCGGCATTGTGGTCGCGGCACGCCTGGGTCAAGAACAGCTGCGCGAGCATCGGGATGTCCTCGCGCCGATCGCGAAGCGGCGGCACCGTGATCCGGAACTCGGCAAAACGGCGATGAAGCTCGAGGCGCACGCGCCCTTCGTCGACATGCGCCTGATAACCCTCGTCGACAGCGGCGACGGGACGCGCGGTGAATGGCAGCGCCTCGCCCCTCGGCCACTCCACGAATTCCCGGTCGCGGAACAGCGTGGCCAGCCGGACCTGGACCCGCGCGGGCAACTCCTCGATGTGGCGGAAGAACACCGTGCCGCCGAGCGCGTCGTGCAGGAGCGAGCCGGGATGGACAACCTCGGGCGCGCGGGCCGCGCGCCGGCCGCCGTTCTCGTCGCCGCTGCGGGCGATGCCGAAGATGCGGCGCTCGGCCTCCGCCGGCAGCAGGGCGCCGCAGTCGACGGCCACGAAAGGCGCAGCGCCCGGGTGAGCGAAAGCATGGATGGTGCGGGCCACAAGCCCCCGGCCGGTGCCGGCCTCGCCCGACACCAGGACTCCGGCCTGCGAAGCGGCAGCCTTGCGGATGTGGCCGATGACCTCGCGCATCAACGGCGACTCGCCGGCAAACTCCGGCTCTGAGAGGCGTTCGTTGTATGTCATGTGAAATATACAGCTTCGCCCTGTGACTTACAGGATGAGGCTGCTCCTGTGAGCCTGCTGCGGATGTATCGGCCGGATGATCCGGGAGCGTCAGCCGAGCCTGGAACTCCGGCAGGCGAGCACGCCCGGGCGCGGCTGGCAGACCGCCACGTAACAAGGCGGGATTCTACTCCTCAGCCGGGCAGTGTCAAGAGGGAAACAGCCTGTTCCAAGAATGATACACTCCGGGACGGCCGGGGCCGGTGCGCGGTTTCTGCAACGCGATGGGGTTGACGCAGGCCACAACGCGGGGCGCGTCGGGCCGTTCGTCCAGATTGGTCTCGAGCTGGCCACTCCTCTGGCAGGAGGGGGGAAAAGGCAGACAGAAGGCGGGCGAGACGGCTTTCTCGCCCCTCACCCAGGCGTCTCGCTTATCTGATGATCCGGTACCCCACGTCCGGGACCGTGCCCACCCACGTCTCCGACACGCTGGTCGTCCCATCCATCAGCCAGATCCATACCTCTCCAAGTGTGGCGTGGTGCCACGCGATGTCGGCCTTGCCGTCGAGGTCGTAGTCGCCGCAGTTCACGGGCCGATAACCTGTGTCCGGCACCGTCCCCACGTAGGCTTCCGCCAGGCGCGTGGCGCCGTCCATGGTCCAGATCCAGACTTCGCCGCGCGTCGCGTGGTGCCACAGGATGTCGGCCTTGCCGTCGCCGGTGAAATCGGCGACACCCTTCACCTGGTAGCCCGCGTCGGGCACGTTCCCCACGTAGAACGCGGCGCTATCGTCATCGACCAGCCAGACCCAGACTTCGCCGGTCACCGCCTGCCTCCAGACGATGTCGTCCTGGCCGTTGCCATCCAGGTCGCCCGACGCGACCACCTCGAAGGCCGGGTCGACGATGCCGGCGTAGATCACGTCGATGGAGAGGTCGTACTGCACCAGCCAGAGCCACACCTCGCCGGTCGAAGCGTTGCGCCACAGCAGGTCCGCCCGGCCGATGCTCTTGTAGACGCCGGTGCTGACGATGTCGTAGGCCGTGCTGGCGCTGCCGAGGCAGATCTCGTCGTGCTGGGTGCTGCCGTTCATCAGCCAGAGGTAGACCTGGCCGGTCAGCGAGTTGCGCCAGACCAGATCCGTCATGCCGTCGCCGTCGAAGTCGGCGACCGCGCGGATCTGCCAGTTGGTGTCGGGAATCGTGCGGACCCATTCTTCGGCCATGCGCGAGGTGCCGTCCATGGGCCACAACCAGACCTCGCCGCGCGTGGCGTGGTGCCACACCAGATCGCTTTTCATGTCGCCGTCGACGTCGCGCGGAGGCCAGCCTCCCAGTGTGTAGGCGGCGTTGGGGTAGTCTTCGTTCGCGGTGCCGTCGGTGCCCAGTTGACCGCTCGCGTTGTAGCCCCAGCAACGCGCCGCGCCGCCGCCCGTGACGGCGCAGGTGTGGCGCGAGCCGGTGGTGATCGCGGTGACGCCCTGGTCGATGTGGCTCTGGATGGGCGCCAGGCTTTCAGCCGTAGCGCTGTGGTTGCCGAGCTGCCCGTCGCCGTTGAAGCCCCAGCAGTAGACCAGTCTGTCGCTGGTGAGGGCGCAGCCGTGGTACCGGCCGGCGGCGATGGTGGTGACATCACCCGAGAGGCCGGTCACGGTCACCGGCGAGAGCTCGAACTCGTTCTTGTAGCCGGCGCCCAGTTGGCCGTTGCTGTTCTGGCCCCAGGCCTTCACGACGCCGCCGGCAATGGCGAACGTGAACCTCCAGCCCGAGAAGATGTTCGCAACCGAGCCGCTCGCCAGGCCGCTGACCTGGAGCGGAGTGTTCGACGTGGTCTGGGTCCCGACGCCGAGCTGGCCGTTGCCGCCGCCGCCCCAGCACTTGGCGGTGCCGTTGTGGACGGCACAGGTGTGCGACTCGCCGGCGACGATGGCGTTCACGCCGCTCGTCAGGCCGCTCACCTGCACCGGCGTGAGCGCGTCAGTGTTGGTGCCGTCGCCCAGCTGGCCGGACGAGTTGTCGCCCCAGCACTTGGCGGCGCCGCCCACGATGGCGCAGGTGTGGGCCCGGCCGGCAGCGATCGCGGTGGCGCGGCTGGTAAGGCCGCTCACCTGCACCGAGTGGGACGAGTTGGCGGTGGAGTTGTTGCCGAGCTGGCCGTCAGAGTTGTTGCCCCAGCACAGGACGCGGCCGCCAACATCGTCGATCGCGCAGGCGTGGTCGAAGCCGACGGCGAGGGCCCAATAGGCGGTCAGCCCGCTCACGGCCACCGGTGTGAGGCGCTGGGTCGTCGAGTCGTCGCCGAGTTGGCCCGAGGCGTTCTTGCCCCAGCAGAGCACTCTGCCGTTCTCGGTCGTGGCGCACGAGTAGAACTCGCCGCCGCCGATGAGGCGGGGCCGCTCGCCGGCGATCGCGGCTGGTGCCGCGGCGAGCATCAGGATGATGGCGAAGGCGACGGAGCGAGCGATGCCGATACTCATGACATCCTCCGGTTGGGGCGTGGAGCGAGGGACTTGAGATTCGGGGCCCGGGATTCCAGGCTCGGGAGTTGATTGATGGATGGGAGTCGAGGCTTCGACCAGGCAGAGCGATGCGGGACGGCCCTCGAACCGCTGGGCAGGTCGCCGGGACGCCCCTGGCGGGGGACCCATGGTGCAAACCACCCTGTCGGCGCCGGGAGCTCGCGCGAAGGTATTCTACACCGGTCGGGCTCGGCGGGAACTAGTCGGAAGCCGGAAGGCGGGCGAGGCGAGAGGCGGGACGGCCCTCTCGCCTCGCCTCTCGCTCATCTAATGATCTGGTACCCCACATCCGGAACCGTGCCCATCCACGTCTCCGAGAGGCTTGTCGTCCCATCCATCAGCCAGATCCAGACCTCGCCGCGCGTGGCGTGGTGCCACAGGAGGTCGGCCTTGCCGTCGCCATCGTAGTCGCCCGTGGCGGCAATGCGGTAGCCGGTGTCGGGCACGGTGGACACCCATGTCTCCGAGAGGCGCGCCGCGCCGTCCATCGGCCACACCCAGACCTCGCCCAGGGTGGCATGATGCCAGAGGATGTCCGCCTTCCCGTTGCCGTCGAAGTCGGCGACCCCTCTGATCTGGTAACCCGTGTCGGGCACGTTGCCGATCCACGTCTGGGAGAGCCGTGTCGCGCCGTCCATCAGCCACACCCAGGTCTCCCCGAGGGTCGCGTGATGCCACACGATGTCGGCCTTCCCGTCGGCGTCCAGATCGCCCACGCCCTTCACGACGTAGGCCGTGTCCACCTGGTCCACATACACCTGGCTCACGAGCGCCGGCCCGTCAACCAGCCAGATCCACAACTCGCCGTTTGTCTTGTGCCGCCACAGCAGGTCCGACTTGCCGTCGCCGTCGAAATCGCCGCTGCCCACGATGTCGTAGGCGGTGTCGACCGTGCCGACGTAGAACTCGCCGAGCGGCAGCGTGCCATTCATGGGCCACAGCCACAACTCGCCCAGCGTGGCGTGGCGCCACAGGATGTCGGCCTTGCCGTCGCCGGTGAAGTCGGCCACGGCCCGGATCTCGTAGCCCGTGTCCGCGACGGTCCGCACCCACGTCTCGGAGAGCTTGGTAGTACCGTCCATGGGCCACTGCCACACCTCGCCCAGCGCGGAGTGCCGCCAGAGAATATCAGCCCTGCCGTCGCCGTCGAAGTCACCGCGGACCGGAGGTTGCGCCGGCCAGACGGACTCGACAACCGACGCCGAGCGGCTCGACTGGCCCGTGGCCACGAAGCCCCGGGCGCGGATGAAGAGGCTGCCGCTTACCGGCAGACCGAGGCCGCCGAGTTGCCAGCCGCCCGAGATGCGGGTGCCCTGGCCCAGGGGCGTGTATGTCGTCCCGTCGGTTGACGACTCGAAGGTGACGCGCCACACTTCGGGGCCGCCGCCGCTTCGCAGCCATGTCACGGTGGAGCCGTCGCCGGCCACGGCGAGGCGCCGCACGGCGGCGTCGGGGTTCGAGACGAGCGCCACGCTGCTGCGCGCCGCGCCGCCGATCGCGGAGAAGTTGCCGCCCAGCAGGACGTTCCCGTCCGCCAGCACCGCTATGCCGAACACGGAGTTGCTGGCCGCCGGGTCGAAGCCCGCATCAAGGGTGCCGTTGACGTGGAGGCGGCCGACGTAGGAACGCGCCGTCGTGCCCGTGCCGCCGCCGCCGAGCATGCTGAAGTAGCCGCTCGCCAGGATCTTCCCGTCGGTCTGCACGGCGAGGCCAAACACCGCTCCGTCCGCGCCGGGGTCGAATCCGGCGTCGATCGCGCCGTTGGGCTCAAGGCGCCCGATCCGGCTGCGCGCCGTCGTGCCCGTGCCGCCGCCGCCCAGCAGCGTGAAGTAGCCGCCCGCCAGAATCTTGCCGTCCGCTTGCAGGGCCAGGGCCTCGACCTTGTTGTTCGCGCCTGGATCGAAGCCCGCGTCTATGGCGCCGTTGGACTCGAGGCGCCCGATCAGGCTGCGCGGCGTCGTGCCGGTGCCGCCGCCCAGCATCGTGAACAGGCCGCCGACGATGATCCGGCCGTCCGGCTGGATCGCGATCGACTCCACGCTGCCGTTCGCGCCTGGATTGAAGCCCGAGTCGATCGCGCCCGTCGTTTCGAGGCGCCCGATTCGGGAGCGCGACGCAGTGCCAAGCGTCAAGAACGTGCCGCCGACGAGGATCTTCCCGTCGGGCTGAAGCGCGAAGCTGTAGATCGGGCCGTCGGCGCCCGGATTGAAGCTGGAATCGACGGACCCGTCGGGATTGAGCCGCCCGAGGTAAGAACGCGGCGTGCCTGCACCGCCGCCGCCCAGCGTCGAGAAGTCGCCGCCGACGAGGATCTTCCCATCGGGCTGCACGGCTATCGCGTTCACGTTGAAGCCAGCGCCAGGATTGAAGGCGGTGTCGAGCGATCCGTCCGGATTCAGCCTTCCGATGTAGTTCCGAGCCGTCGTGCCGGTGCCGCCGCCCCCCAGCATCGTGAAGGAGCCGCCGACGAGGATCTTGCCGTCGGGCTGCACCGCCAGCGCATAGATGTCGCCGTTAGCGCCGGGGTCGAAGGAACCTACGGCGGTCTGGGCGTGCGCGCTGCCGGTGAAGGCGAACAGGGCGCATGCCAGCGCCAGGACGGGTCCGAGGATCCGAGTGTGAGTGTTCACCGTTTGCTCCTTCGATGTGTTCATGTGGAGGCGCTCGTCGCCAGTTTCGACGTCAATATTATGACATGGTTTGTCGTACCGAAGCCGGTGCAAGGCAGACGCCAAGTGCGTGATGCGGGCGAGGAACAGGACGAACGCAGTGCCAGTGGGTCACCAGGCGCGGCAGTCTGGCATCGGTTACCCGATTCGCGCCTGCCGGGGCCGCATGTTCCGATGGTGGAATCGCGCGGCGGCTACAGATATTGACGGCCGGCGAACCCGTACATCCTCCGTCGTGCCCGAGCCCCGCGTCTCTCGTGCTCGCCTCTCGCTCTACTTGACAATCCGGTACCCCGTGTCCGGCACGGTTGCGACCCAGGTCTCACTGGCTTTCACCGTCCCGTTCATCAGCCACACCCACACTTCCCCGCGCGTTGCGTGGTGCCACAGGATATCGGCTTTCCCGTCGCCATCGTAGTCGCCGTTGCCGACGACCCGGTAGTCCGCGTCGGGTACTGTGGCCACCCATGTCTCCGCTGTACGGGTGGCGCCATTCATCGTCCACAGCCACACTTCACCCCGCGCGGCGTGATGCCACAGCAGATCGGCCTTCCCGTCGCCGGTGTGATCCGCCAGGCCCACGATCTGGTATGCCGCGTCCGGCACCGTCGCCACCCACGTCTGCGACAGCCTGGCCGCGCCGTTCATCATCCACACCCACACGCCGCCCGCCGCGTGGCGCCAGACGATGTCCGCCTTGCCATTCGCATCCAGATCGCCGACGCCCTTCACGACGTACCCCGGATCGACGCGGTCGACATAGACCTGACTCACCGGCGTCGGCCCGTCCATCAGCCAGATCCACACGTCCCCGGTCGTCAGGTGGCGCCAGAGAATGTCCGACTGCCCGTCGCCGCTGAAATCACCCGTGCCCACGATGTCGTACGCCGGGTCCACGGTCGCGACGTAGATCTCGTCGAGCGGCGTCGCGCCGTCCATCGGCCAGAAGTAGACCTGCCCGTTCACCTTGTTGCGCCACAGGAGGTCGGCCTTCCGGTCGCCATCCTGATCACCCAGCCCGCGGATCTCCCAGGTCGTGTCGGGCACCGTGCGCACATACGTCTCCGCCGTCCGCGCCGGGCCATCCATCGGCCACAGCCATACGTCGCCGAGCGCCGCATGCCGCCACAGCACGTCGCTCTTCAGATCGCCGTCGAAGTCGAAGCGTGCAAGCCTGGTCGCCTGCGCGGGGTCCATCACCACGACGTCGTAGGTGAACGACCGCGGGCTGCCTGAGACGATCACGTTGCTGATCGTCACCTCGTACGGCGTGTCGGCCGCCGGCTGGGGCCAGCTCGCCGAGCTCGACAGGCCGTTGGGAATCCAGGCGATGGTGTTCTCGCCGTAACCGTTCGTCACGGCTTCGAGGCTGACCGGGACGCTCTGCTGTCCCTGCATCATCGTGACCGACGCCTGGGAAAAGTCGGCGGACGGATACGAAAACGACCAGCGCGGGAACACCACCTGGTACGGCGCGTAGCCGGGCGGCGGCCAGGCAACGAATGTGTCCCGCGTGGGCGGCCGGGTGGTCCCGTAGCGGCCGTCGAACACCCAGAGGGCGTTCGACCCGGCGCCGCCCTCGGACGGAATGTCGCCGGTGCCCATCTTCTGCGTCTGGGGATACAGAATCCAGCGCCGATGCCCCACGGCGCCATTGTTCGTTCCGGGATCCTTCATGTACCCGCTGATGGCATTCCAGCCGTACATGCCCAGGGCCAGATTGGAGCTTCCTGCCGCCGCCGCCCCGTCCGCTGTGTAGCACGACCATGTAGCCGGCGGGCTGTGGCTGAGCTGGTTGTTGGCGCTCATCATGAGCGCCGCCTGCTGGGCCTTGGCCGTGTACGTGGCGTCGAAGGTGATCTCCGCCGGTACGCCCGCCATCGCGCGGAAGTAGTTGATGCGGAGGAGGACCGCGTCGCGGAACGCCTGCGTGGTCGTGCCCGCGTCGCACGCCGCCCGGTTGCCTGTCCAGCCGTGGGCAGGCGCGGCCGCGTTCTGGTAGTACGTGAGATAGAAGGTGCGCGACGCTTCCCTGTTCCCGGGATCGACCGAGAGCGGGCCGCCGCCTACCTGAGCGTGCGCCTGGCCCGGCACGAGCAGAAGCCAGGCGACAAGGAGGATGCGTCGTGGGTACATCATGACGTTATCGGATATCGGCCCTCCTCGGCTCGAGCATTAGGGCAGGCCGCCGCGGACCTTCGCCTCCCGCCGCTCCCCGCTCCCCGCTCCCCGCTCGCCGCTCGCCGCTCGCCTATCTGATGATCTGGTACCCCGTGTCAGGCACGGTCGCGACCCAGTTCTCACTCGCTTTCACCGGCCCGTCCATCAGCCACACCCACACTTCGCCGCGCGTGGCGTGATGCCACAGGATGTCAGCCTTCCCATCGCCGTCGTAGTCGCCCGTGCTCGCAATCCGGTAGCCGGTGTCGGGCACGGTTTCGACATACGTTTCGCTCAGCCGCGCGGCGCCGTTCATCGGCCAGATCCACACTTCGCCCAGCGTCGCGTGGTGCCAGACCATGTCCGCCGTCCCGTTTCCGTCGAAGTCCCCCAGGCCGGCGATCTGGTACCCCGTGTCCGGCACGGTGGCGACCCACGTCTCGGAGAGCCGCGTCGTCCCGTTCATCTGCCACACCCACACCTCGCCCAGCGTCGCGTGGTGCCACACCAGGTCGGCCTTGCCGTTCGCGTCCAGGTCGCCCACGCCCTTGATGACGTATCCCGGGTCGACCGTGTCCACGTAGACTTCGCTCTTCGGCGTGGCGCCGTCCATCAGCCAGATCCAGACCTCCCCGTTGGCGAAGTTGCGCCAGACAATGTCGGACTTCCAGTCGGCGTCGAAATCGCCCGTGCCCGCAATGTCGTAGGCCGGGTCCACCGTGCCGACGTAGATCTCGGCGTCCGGCGTCGTGCCGGTCATCGGCCAGAAGTAGATCTCGCCGGTCACCCTGTTCCGCCAGAGGATGTCGGCGTCGCCGTCACCGTCCTGATCGCCCTGACCGCGAATCTCCCAATTGGTGTCAGCGACCGTCCGCACGTACGTCTCCGCGGTCAGCGCGGGGCCGTTCATGGGCCACACCCACACGTCGCCTTGAGTCGAGTGGCGCCACAGCATGTCGCTCTTCAGGTCGCCCGTGAAGTCGCCGCGCACAGCCGCGGGCTCCTCCATGTCGTCGGGCACGCCGTCGCCATCGGCGTCCGTCATGACAAACAGCACCATGCCGTCGTGATCGGACGTGCGCAGCGGCGTGGAGGGATCGGCCTTCCACGCCGCCTCTGCGTCGGCGTTGCCGCGCGCGAAGGAGAACGCCCTGACGAAGGCGGCCAGGTTCGCGGTGGCCAGCGTGTGATCGAGCGTCTGGGCGCTGCCCTGGTAGACGAACGAGTAGCGCTCGGCCCCGGGCAGGGCGCTGACGCCGCTGAGGAGGTCAGGCGTGACCAGGTCCGCATGGCCCGCCTGAATGGCGCCGTTCGGATCGAGGTTCCCGCTGATGATGCCCACCACGTCCACGTAGCCGTCGCTGAACTCAAAGGCGTTGAAGTCCCCCGTCACCACGATCCGGCGGGCCGCATCGGCGGCCTGGAGCCCCTGGATATGGGCTGCAAGCTCCAGCGCCTGCTCGAGCCGCTTCTGGCGCACGCGGTTGGCCTCGGTGCTCGTGCCTTCGATCCCGCTGAGCGACCGGCCGTGGACGCCGATCACCGTGAGCGGGAACGGGGCGCCGTTCGCGACATAGCGGCCCTGGAGCACCAGCGGCGGCCGGTCGTTCAGGTAGCTGCCATCCAGGCTCAGCAGCGTGCTGTAGCCGACCTGCGTGACGCTGTCCACCGCGACGGTGTCGCGCACCAGGAAGCCCGTGTCGATACCGCCCACGTCGTGGCCCTCGAGCAGGTGCGCGCTGTAGACGAGCGACGGATCGTCGAGGGCGATTCGGGCCGCCAGGGCGCCCACGACGCCCACGTTTTCGACCTCCTGGACACACAGCACGTCGGGTGCGCCGAGCACGGTGCGGATGTGCAGCGAGGCTTTCTCGAGCCGCGTCTGGTACTCCGCCGGCGTGACCGGGCCATCGTCAGGCCCGTTGGTCGGATCGGCGTCGAAGAAGCGCAGCATGTTCTGGCTGGCCACGGTCAGCTCGCCCGGCTGCCGGGCTCGCACGGCGCGCGGCAGCGCCGCCGGCGTGTAGGTGAACGTGGTCGGCCAGATCTGATAGCTGGAGAACGAGTATGCGAGCGGCCCCTCCGCGACCTGAATGATCGAGCCGGCCGGGATCGACAGGTTGGGCAGGCCCGCCCCGTCCGGGTTGATTTCGAAGACCTCCGGGTTGCCGTCCCAGAGAGTCGCGTACGCGAACTCTCCCGGGTACGCCATCCCGGGCTCCCGGAACGCGCGCGTGTCGTCCGCCACGATCGCAACATCGCCGAACTGGTCCGTCGGGGCCGTCGCGCGCCCGTTCTCGACCCGCACCAGCATGCCTTCGAAGCGTTCCAGTTCGTTGGCGGGCCACGGCTGGTCGTGAGACGGCACGAAGACGCCCGGCGCGATTTCGGCCAGGAGTGTGGCTGCGGGCAACGCGTTGCCGGAGGAGTCGATGGTGACGGCAGGCCCCGTCAACTCAGTCATGTTGAAGTACTCGGCCACCGTGGCCGTGACGTCCACCTGGTCGCCCACCTGCACCGCCGGCGGCGTGCCCGTGTAGACGAAGATGCCGTTCGACGTCTCAGCCGACAGGTCGGCGCGGGCGTCGGGCGTCTGGATGAAGAAGCCGTTGGCCACGCCGGCGCTGAAACCGAAGCCCGTGACGATGTTGTCGTCGGTGCGCACGATCTGGCTCGCCAGGGGCGATGCCGCCCCGCTTCCCTGGATCTCCCAGATCTCCTTCGGCGTGTTCACGCTCACCGTGAAGCTGCAGGACCTGGTCTGGGGCACCGCGTCGTCGTTCGAGGCCGTCATCAGGACGACGTAGCTTCCCGGGAGGACGCTCGAATCAACGGTGATGGTGGCCGAGGCCGTCCCGCCGATCCCGGGCGCCGCGGTGAACGCGGTGCGGCTGATCGTGCCGCTCGAAGGCGCCGGGGTGACGCTGGTCAGGTCGAGGCCAGTCACCGTGCCGTCCGCATCCGACGCCGTCACGTTTCGCGTGCCCGCCGTGCCCTGGAGGACGAAGAGCGTCGATCCGCAGGTGACGGTCACTTCCTGATTGGCTGTTCCGCAGTTGGCCGTGTGTGCGCCAAGACCGTCGAAGGTGTCCGTCGCGTACCCGTCCCATTCGACGGAGGGGTCGAACGCGTCGCTGCCGTTCGGATCCCCCGCGCACGTGGTCGCCTTGCGGCGAAGCGTGTTGTCGAACGTCGACGTCAGGCCGGCGCCCCACTCGCTGCCGGGATCGAAGCCCACCTGGCCAATTGCGTCGATGACGGTCGTGCCCTTCCGCAGCACGATGGCATCGTCGCCGTTGAACCAGCTGGAACTGTTCGTCTGGTCGGCCTGGGCGAGAATCGCCGCGTTCGCCGAGCCGTGGGCGACCACGTACACGTCGCCGGCCGCCACCGTGCCCGTGAGCGTGATCGTGAGGCCGGCCGAGGTGGCGCCGTTGAAGAACACCTGGAGGTTATAGCCGGCCGCGGCCAGATCGACGGCCGCGCCGGTGCCGTTGTAGATCTCGATGGCCTTGTTGTTCGAGCTGCCTTCGATGTACTCGGAAATGAAGAGATCGGTGGGCTGGTCCGCTTCGGGGCCGGCGGCCAAGAGCAGCAGGCACGCGAAACAGAGCCACGTCTTCCAGGTTCGTGATTTCATACGTCCTCGGCTGGCATGGAGGGAAGACCGTGGGGGCGACTGGAGCCGACCGAGATCTTACACCGTGGGTCAAGGCGTGCAGGCCGACGTGTCAGCCTCGGCCTCCATTCGCGCCGTACGCACGAAGGGCCGCGCCATCAGATGCGGCACGGCCCCGGGACAGATCGAGGCCCGAGCCTCGACCTTCAGCTATGCGTCAGTTCGAGGAGAACGGCGTGTAGGTGGGAACCAGGGTCTGGAGGGCGGCGAGGAGGTTGGCGGGGTCGGGGTCGTTGGCAAGGCGCCGCAATTCGGTGAGGCGTTCATCGAGCGACGACGCGTCCAGGGGGTGGTCGCCCCTGATCTTGGAGATCTTCTCGGCCCCCGACGGCTCGACGGTCTCCTGGTCGCCCACGAGTTCCTCGTAGAGTTTTTCACCCGGGCGCGGGCCGGTGAACGTGATGGGAATGTCCTGATCGGGGACAAAACCCGACAGCCGGATGAGCGTC
>Ga0209254_10001994_pt1 | contig 18507 bp, 17 predicted proteins | sample FrelakmetDIP11DI_FD_187148 | JGI IMG/M metagenome (GOLD analysis project Ga0209254, IMG submission 187148) | Freshwater lake sediment microbial communities from the University of Notre Dame, USA, for methane emissions studies - DIP11 DI (SPAdes)... | ecosystem: Environmental > Aquatic >...
GCGATCTTCTGCTGCGTGGTGTTGTTGCCGCTGATGTAGCGGAACAGGCGCTGGAAGGCGATGTTGCCGGCGCGCTCGAAGTCGGCCTCGACGCGGGTTTCGGCGACGAGGTAAGGGGCGTACTCCCGCAACTCGAACGATCCATCCTGCTCGAGGACCCGAAAGCGCGGCTCTTCGATGGCCATGGCGGTGGATGTTGCCAGCAATGCGGCAGCGGTGGCGAGCCAGCGCGCGTGGAATCGTGGCAGCACGACGGTGGACTCCCGGGGTAAAGGGCGCAAGGAAGATCGGGCGGAATCCCTTCGGCGTCCTTCGCGCTGCGGATTCTCTCCGGGGGAGGGGGGATGCAGTCCGGGGGGATGACTGGCGGCGGGCGTAACGCGACACGGACGTCGCGTGCGAGCCCCAGGGATGGTTCCCGGCGTCCCGCCGACGGTCATCCCCCGGTTCGAACGTCACGGCCACCATCTTCCGGCGACTCAACAGCGGCGCCCCAAACCGCAGGATCGAGCGCATAAAACTCCTGCAGCAACGCATACAGCCGCGGATGCGCAGTGCGCAGCTCGACGGGACGCTCGAAGAAATCCTCGGTGGCGACCGCGAAGAACTCGGCCTCGTCCTCGGCCGCATACGGATCGAGGAACGTGTACTCGCCGCGATCCACGGCGTCGAGCAACAACTGGAACTCGACGGCGAGACCCTCGGCCCAGGCGGAGATCGTCCTCTGTCCCGCGGGCAGGCCGAGTCCCTCGGCGTCAAGGTAATGCGCGAACTCGTGCAGCGCGACGTTGTAGCCCTCGCCGGGGGCGTGCGCGGCCTCGAGCACGTCGTCCCAGGAGAGGATGATGCGGCTCGAATCCCAGGCTTCGCCCGACAGGACGCGCCGCCGTTTCTCCACCACGCCGGCCTCGTCCTCCACTTCGTCCTCGACCCAGAAGGCGGCTGGGTAGACGAGGATCGAATGCAGTGCGTCGTAGTGGCCACGGCGGCCAAGCACCAGCAGGCAGGCCAGGGCGGCGATGGTGGCGCGGATCTCGTCGCTGACGACGAGGCCATTGCAGCCGATGAATTGCTTCTCGGCGAGGAACGCGCTCATCAGCGACTCGAGGCGCGAGCGCAGCCCGGGCGGCAGGTTGCGCACGGCCGGCACGTTGCGGTCGACGGCCGCGGTGGCGCCCGGGGCGAGCGGTCGTGCCATGTGTGCCGCGCGACGCCGCGTGCGCCACAGCGGCGTGGCGATCAGCCAGGCCAGCACGCCGATCGCGAGCAGGACGACCGCGACGACCGGCGTCAAGGCAGCCTCAGCCGTAGGACTTCTTCAGGCGCTCGACCAGCTTGACGTAGTCTTCCCTGGCCTTCGTGGAGTCGGTGCCCTTGAGCTTGGCCCAGGCGTCGTACTTGGCACGGTCGACGAAACTGAGTGCGCCCGGGCGTTCGCCGCTCACGTCGCCGGCGGTTGCCTGCTTGAACGTGGCGTACAGGCGCAGCATGTCCGCATCGTCGGGGCGCTTGGTGAATTTCTTCACGTCTGCCTGCGCCGTCTCGAACTTCTTGTCCAGGTCTGCCATGCGTAATTCCCCCGTGTGGAGGCTGGCAGCATACCCGAGCGTGCTTCAGGTCTGCAGCCGGTTGACGAGGTGCTTCAGGCGCCGCAGGTCGGCTTGCGACGGCCGCGGGCCGTAGCGCAGGTCCACGTATAAGGCGCGGATCACGGCAAGGTCGCGCGCGAGGTCCGGGCACGCCTGTCCGGCGCGGTCGAGGTAGGCGACCGGACCTTCGGCGGCACCCGGCGCGATGCCTCGCCGGCGCAGCCGATGCACCACCTCGGCGTGCAGGCGCGCTGGCCAGTCCCGCGGCGGATCGCGATAGCGCCAGGCGAGGTACAGCGACAGCGTGACGAAGAACGCCGCGAGACTCGCGGCCAGGCCCAGGCCGAGCGCGCGCCAGTCGGGGGCATCGACGCCAAGGCGCTCGAGCAGGTTCATCTGCCGCGCGGCGTTGAAGCGCACCACGCGCTCGTTCCAGAAATCGTTGACCGTGTCCCAGGCGAGCTCGACCTGCAGCCACGCGTCGCTGGTCGCGCGCAGCCGCCCGGGCGCGGGCTCGTTCTCGGCCACCGCGCCGACCAGGCCGCGCTCGATACGCTCGGGGGCCACGGCCGCCGTCGGGTCGACCCGCAGCCAGCCGCGACCCGCCACCCAGATCTCGGACCACGCGTGGGCGTCCGACTGGCGCACGATCAGGTAGCCGCCGATCGGGTTGAACTCACCGCCCTGGTAGCCCGTCACGACGCGCGCCGGGACACCCGCGGCGCGCATCACCACGGTGAAGGCCGACGCATAGTGCTCGCAGAAGCCACGCCGCGTCTCGAACAGGAATTCGTCCATCGCGTTGTCGGCGAGCTTCGGCGGGTCCAGCGTGTAGACGAAGGGTTGCTCGCGGAACATCGTGAGCATTGACTGGGCGATGGCGAGCGGGTCGCCGCCGTGCCGCTGGGCGAGTTGCCGCGCCAGGGCGCGGCTGCGCGGGTTGCCCTCCGGCGGCAGCTGGGTGCCCTTGTTGCGCAACGCTTGCGGCAGTTCCAGGCCGGCGACGAAGCGCGGATACGAGCGCAGGCGGAACGACGACACCTCGGTGAGGCGGCGCGGCGCGACCAGCTGGAAATCGAAGCTGCGGTAGGCCTCGCGGTCCGGCCACTCGGCAGGCATGTCGAGTGCCACGATCCACGGGCGGTCGGTCGGCTCCAGGGTCATCTGGTAGTCGACCGGCTCGCCGATGAACTGCACGTCCTGCGTGGGGAACGCCTGCGCCTTCGGCCGGCGCCAGCTGCGCCCGTCGAACTCGTGCAGCACCGGGCCGCGCCAGTAGCGCTGCCGCGGCGGCGGGATCTCGCCATCGAAGCGCACGCGGAACGCGACCTCGCCCGACACGCTCAGGTCCGAGATGTCGCCCGGCGTCATCTCGTCGCCGAGGCCGGTGCGCGCCGACTCGCCCGCGCCAATGCCCCAGAACGGGCCGGGCAGGCGTGGGAACAGCAGGAACAGCAGCAGCGCGAGCGGCACTGCCTGCAACAGCAGGGCGCCCGTGCGGCGCAATAGGTCGCCGGCCGAATCACCCGCGGTGCCGGCATGCACGCGCATCAGGGCCGCAGTGGCGAACAGCGTCACGACCAGCAGGTACGGCAGTTGCGGCAGGCGCTGGTCGCGCAGCAGCGCCGCGTACAGCAGGAAATACGCGATGAAGACCAGCACGGTGAGGTCTCTCGAGCCGCGCGTCTCGAGCAGCTTTACGCCCGCCATCAGCGCGAGGAACACCGTACCGGCCTCGATGCCGTTCACCGTGCGGTAACTGCCGAGCACCGCGACCGTCACCGCGAGCACGGCCACGACGCGCAGCCACCGCGGCGGCAGCGGCCAGCGCCGGCGATCGGCGGCCCAGCGCCAGGCGCCGGCCGCAACCACCAGCAGCGTCGCCCACACGGGCATGAACGGCACGTGCGGCGCCAGCGCCGCGGCGAGCGCCGCGATCACCCACGGCAGGCCGCGCAGGCCGTGTGCGGCCCGCTCAGGCGCGGCCATGACCGTCCTCGAACAGCGCCAGTGCATTGAGGCAGCGTTCGCGATGCGCCGTGCCCACGTTGGGCTCGATGCTCACGCCGGGGAGCCGCAGGCCGAACGCCTCGCCGCGCTCGTGCGCGTCGAGTACCCAGCGGCACAGCTGCGACAGGCGCGCCTCGGTGCCGAGCGCGGGCAGGCTGTTCCAGTCAAACACGTGCGACACGACGTCGGTACCGGCGTACTGCTTGGTGTGCAGGCCCTGGCCACGCGCGTACGCCTTCCACGCAACGCGCCGCAGCGAGTCGCCCGGCTGGAACGGCCGCAGTCCGGCGAAATCGTGGTCGCCCTGCGCGCGGTCCTGTGCGCCCCCGGTATCGGTCGCGACGCCGGGCGGAATGCGGCTGCGTTCGGCCGGGGTCGGCCAGGCTGTGGCCTGGTGGTCGCCGTGCACGACGGCCCACGCGCGGAACAGGCCGAGCGGATGCCGGGTCGCGACCACGAAGCGCTCGAGTGGGATGCGCCCGCGGCGGGGCGCCGGCAGGCGGACGTCGCCTGCAGCAGTGCCGGACGCCGGTACGTCGACGATGCAACCGGGCTCGCGTCCGGTGCCGAGCTCGATGCGCGGCCGTGGTGCCAGCGCCGTGTTCTCGAGCGTGTAGCGGAACGTGACTTCGCCGCCGGCGAATGCGGACTCGGTCGCGGCGAGCCGCAGGGCGAGGCCCGACAACGTGCCGTGGCAGTGGTGCATGACCACGAGCCCGAGACTCACCAGCAGGAACGCGAGGCCGAGGCCGAGGTTGTTGCCGTAATTCAGTCCGCCCAGCACCATCGCGAACAGCATCGTGGCATACGCGATGCCGAGCGGGGTCGGCAAGATGTAGATGCGCCGCCGGTCGAGTTGCACCGGGTCGGCGTCAGGACCCTGGCGGCGGCGGATCCACGCCTGCGCGCGCGCCTCGAGGGCCGAACGCAGGCGACTCCTAAAGCGGGCCATCCCGGGTCAGGGGACCGGGACGGCTTCCAGCACGTGCTGGCCGACCTGCGCCGCGCCGCGGAACCGCGACTCGTCGCGCGGTGCGAGGCGGTGGCCCGACACGGCGGCCAGCACGGCCTGCACGTCCTCCGGCAACACGCCAGGGTGGCCGTGCATCAGTGCCCACGCCTGCGCCGCACGCAGCAGCGCGATGACCGCACGTGGCGACAAACCGGCCTCGAAATCCGCCGACTGCCGCGTGAAGCGCGCGATCGCCTGCACGTAATCGAGCAGCGCCTCCGACGCGTGCACCCTGGGGACTGCGCCTTGCAGCTGCAGGAGCTGCTGCGGCGTGAGCGCGGGCTCGAGCGTGGCGAGCAGGTCGCGACGGTCGCGGCCGAGCAGCAGTTGCCGCTCGAGCGCCGCTTCCGGGTAGCCGAGCTCGACGCGCATCAGGAAGCGATCGAGTTGCGACTCGGGCAGCGGGAACGTGCCGACCTGGTACAGGGGGTTCTGCGTCGCGATGACGAAGAACGGTTCGCTGAGCGGATAGGTCTGGCCGTCCGCGGTGACCTGGTGCTCCTCCATCGCCTCGAGCAGTGCGCTCTGTGCCTTGGGCGTGGCGCGGTTCACCTCGTCGGCGAGCACCAGCTGCGCGAACACCGGGCCGCGGTGGAAGCGGAACTGGCCGCCCTCCGGCTCGAACACCGACACGCCGATGATGTCGGCGGGCAGCAGGTCGCTGGTGAACTGGATGCGCTGGTAGGACAGGCCCAGCGTGCGGGCGAGTGCGTGCGCGAGCGTGGTCTTGCCGACGCCCGGTATGTCCTCGATCAGCAGGTGGCCGCGGGCGAGCAGGCAGGCGAGGCACAACCGCAGCTGTGGTTGCTTGCCCAGGATGATGGCGTCGAGGCCAGCGATCGCGCCTTCAACCAGTGTGAGGGTCGACGCGTCGCCCGAACCGGTGTTCATGCGTTGCTCCCGGCGCCCTGCACGGCGGCGAGGCGGCGTGCTTGTTCGCCGAGCTGCTGCAGTTGCCGCTCGTACTCGGCGAGGCGCTCGCGTTCCTGCGTCACGACCTCAGGCGGCGCGTTGCCGACGAAGCTGGCGTTGCCCAGCTTGGCGGCGCACTTGTCGCGTTCCTGCGCGGCCTTGCCGCGTCGCTTGTCGAGGCGCGCCAGCTCGGCGGACACGTCGTCCACCAGGCGCGCGAACGGCGCCAGCACGGCGCGGCCGTCGATGAGCGCGATGGCGCACGGCGGCAGGTCGGCTTCCGAGGCGACCACCGTCACCGACTCGAGGTTGCCCACCCGGGCGATGGTCGCGGCCAGCGCGCCGATTGCCTCGGCGTCACCCTCGCGCTCCGAGCGCACGTACACCGGCGTCGCGCGCGAGTGCGGCACGTCGAGTTCGCCGCGGATCTGGCGGATGCCGAGCACCACGGCCTTGAGCGCCGCGACTTGCCTGTCGGCGGCGGGATCGACCGGGAAGTCCGTGGCTCGTGGGTAGGACGCGAGCATCACGGTCGGCCCGGTGCGCCCCGCGAGCGGTCCGACGCGTTGCCAGATCTCCTCGGTGATGAACGGCATCAGCGGGTGCAGCAGGCGCAGCGTCGCCTCGAGCACCTCGAGCAGCGTGCGCCGGGCGCCGCGTCGGGCGGCCGGCGAGGCGTCGGCCGACTGCAGCACGGGCTTGGCAAGCTCCAGGTACCAGTCGCAGAACTCGTACCAGACGAACTCGTAGATCGCCTGTGCCGCGAGGTCGAAGCGGTAGCTGGCAAAGCTGTCGCGCACCGACTGCACCGCGGCACCGAGCCGGCCGCGGATCCAGCGGTCGGCGACGCCATACTCGACGTCGCCCGCGGCGATGTCCGCTGCGTGCTCCTCGGTGTGCATCAGCACGAAGCGCGCGGCGTTCCACAGCTTGTTGCAGAAGTTGCGATAGCCCTCGACGCGGCCGAGGTCGAAGCGGATGTCGCGCCCCATGGTGGCGAGCGCAGCAAAGGTGAAGCGCAGCGCGTCCGTGCCGTAGGCGGGCAGGCCTCCCGGGAACTGCTTGCGGGTTGCCTTCTCGATAGCGGCCTTCATTTGCGGCTGCATCAGGCCGGTGGTGCGCTTCTCGACCAGCGCGTCGAGCGTGATGCCGTCGATCAGGTCGAGCGGGTCGATGATGTTGCCCTTCGACTTCGACATCTTCTGGCCGTGTTCGTCGCGGATCAGGCCGGTGATGTACACCTCGCGGAACGGCACGTCGCCAGTGAACTCGAGGCCCATCATGATCATCCGGGCGACCCAGAAGAAGATGATGTCGAAGCCGGTGACCAGCACGGTCGACGGATAGAAGGCCGCCAGCTCGGGCGTCTGCTGCGGCCAGCCGAGCGTCGAGAACGGCCACAGCGCGGAACTGAACCAGGTGTCGAGCACATCCTCGTCCTGGCGCACGGCGACGGCGCGACCGTGCTTCGCGGCCGCAGCCGCCTGCGCCTCGGCTGCGCTGCGGGCGACGTACACGTTGCCCGCGTCGTCGTACCAGGCCGGGATGCGATGGCCCCACCACAGCTGGCGGCTGATGCACCAGTCCTGGATGTTGTGCATCCACTGGTAGTAGGTCTTGGCCCAGTTGTCGGGCACGAAGCGGATCCGGCCATCCTCGACGGCAGCGATGGCCGGCGCCGCGAGCGGCGCGATGCGCACGTACCACTGGTCGGTGAGCCACGGCTCGAGCACCGCGCCGCTGCGGTCGCCGCGCGGCACGGGCAGGGTGTGCGCGTCGGTCTTGTCGAGCAGTCCCGCGGCCTCGAGGTCCGCCACGACGCGCTGGCGCGCCTCGAAGCGGTCGAGTCCGCGGTAGGCCGCCGGCACCGCGTCGTTCATGGCCGCGTCGGCCGTGAGCACGTTCATCACAGCCAGCCCGTGGCGCTTGCCGATCTCGTAGTCGTTGAAATCGTGCGCCGGCGTGATTTTCACGCAGCCGCTGCCGAACGCCGGGTCGACGTAGTCGTCGGCGATGACGGGGATCAGGCGGTCCGTGAGCGGCAGGCGGATCTGGCGGCCAACGAGGTGGCGGTAGCGCTCGTCGTCCGGGTGCACCGCGACCGCGGTGTCGCCGAGCATGGTCTCGGGGCGCGTGGTGGCCACGACCACGTGCCCGGAGCCGTCGGCGAGCGGGTAGCGCAGGTGCCAGAGGTGGCCGGCCTCAGGCTCCGCGACCACCTCGAGGTCCGACAGCGCCGTGTGCAGCACCGGGTCCCAGTTGACGAGGCGCTGGCCGCGGTAGATGAGGCCCTTCTCGTGCAGGCGCACGAAGACTTCGGTCACCGCCTGCGACAGTCCCTCGTCCATGGTGAAGCGATCGCGCGACCAGTCGACCGAGTCGCCGAGGCGGCGCATTTGCCGCGAGATCGTCCCGCCTGACTGCTCTTTCCACTGCCAGACGCGCTCGACGAAGGCCGCGCGTCCCAGGTCCTGGCGCGACTGGCCTGCGGCGTTCAGTTGCCGCTCGACCACCATCTGGGTGGCAATGCCGGCGTGGTCCGTGCCTGGCTGCCACAGCGCACGGTCGCCGTCCATGCGGTGGTAGCGGGTGAGCGCGTCCATCAGCGTGTGCTGGAACGCGTGCCCCATGTGCAGCGTGCCCGTCACGTTGGGCGGCGGGATCATGATGCAGAACGGTGGGCCGGAGCCCGCGGGCGTGAACCAGCCGCCGGCCTCCCAGCGCGCATAGATGCGGGATTCGATGTCGGCCGGGGCGTAGCTCTTGTCCATGCGGGGTCAGTGCGAGCGGTCGGGTCCGCGGAAATGTTCTTGGACGATGCGTGAGACCAGGGCCGGCAGCTCGGAGCGCAGCCGGTCCGAGACCTGCTCGAGCAGCAGCGCTTCCATTTCGCGACAGGCGTTGTGCACCAGCTCGTCGGCCTGTTCGTGGATGGCGATCACCAGGTGCGCCTCGAGCTCGTCGAGGAACAGCTGCGTGCGGTCGGTGGTCGGCGTGAAGCCAGGCTCGTCCTCGACGATGTCGGTCAGCACGGGGATGGCGTCGGTCAGGTGGTTCACGGCGGTCTCCGTCGGATCAGACGTCGTGCGAGGCTGGACTGAGGCCGGCCTCGCGGTACCCGCGCCAGCGCAGCCGGGCGCGCTGCTTCGCGTCCGCGTCGGCGCCGACGATTTCGCAGATCCGGCCGAAGACTGCGGCGTCCGCCGGCGTGTCTGCTGCGAGATTGATCAGCACGTCGCGGTGCGAGGCAGGCAAGGCGCCGCTCGCGAGCAGCACCGGCGTCTCGTCCGCAACGGCGGGCTCGGCGGGCCACACGGCGTGCGGCACGAAGCTGCGGTCGCTGAAGGTCCACATCAGGTCGTCGAGCTCCGCCGTCTCCGACGGGCTGGCCGTGCGCACCGCGACCCGCAGGCCCTGGTCGCAGGCCTTCTCCGCGATGCGGCAAGCGGTCGTGAGCCGGGCGCGCGGGTCTGCGGCGCCGAGCAGGTAGAAGTCGACCTTGGTGTCGGCCACGGTCAGGGCAGGTTGAGCAGGAAGTCCACGAGCAGCGGCACCGGGCGGCCCGTGCTGCCCTTCTGCGAACCTGTCAGGTACGCGGTGCCCGCGATGTCGAGGTGCGCCCAGCGCAACCCGTCGGTGAACTTGGCGAGGAAGCATGCCGCCGTGATCGCGCCGCCGTCGCGGCCGCAGGCATTGGCGAAGTCCGCGAAGTTGCTCTTCAGCTGGTCGTGATACTCCTCGGCCATCGGCATGTGCCAGGCGCGGTCCTCGGCGCGCCGGCCGGCGTCGGCGATGGCCGCGGCAAGGTCGTCGTCGTTGCTCATCACCGCACTGGTGTGCGCGCCGAGCGCAATCACGCAGGCGCCGGTGAGCGTGGCAATGTCCACCACGGCCGCGGGCTTGAAGCGGCGCGAGTAGGTGAGGGCGTCGCACAGGATCAGGCGACCCTCGGCGTCGGTGTTGATCACCTCGATGGTCTGCCCCGACATGCTCTTCACGATGTCGCCGGGCTTGGTGGCGCGGCCGCTCGGCATGTTCTCGCAGGCCGGTATCACGCCGATGAGGTTGCGCTTCAGGCCAATCTCGGCCGCCGCCTTGATCGCGCCGAACACGCTTGCCGCGCCGGTCATGTCGAACTTCATCTCGTCCATGCCCGGCGGCTGCTTGAGGGAGATACCGCCGCTGTCGAACGTGACGCCCTTGCCGACCAGCACCACCGGCGCCTCGCCCTGCTTGCCGCCGGCGTGGCGCAGCACGATCAGCCGGGCGGGCTCGTCGGTACCAGCCGTGACGGACAGGAACGAGCCCATCTTGAGCCGCTTGAGCTCGGGCTCGTCGAGCACCTCGGCGCGGACGCCGGGGTATTGCCTGGCGAGCTCGCGCGCCTGCCTGGCCAGGTAGCTCGGCGTGCAGACGTTGGCCGGCAGGTTGGCGAGGTCGCGCGTCAACGCGGCGCCGGCGGCGATGCCCCGGCCGTGGGCGAGGCCGCGCTCCGCCTCGCGCAACTGGTCCTTCTCCGCCACCGCGATGCCGAAGCTCTTCAGGGCCGGTGCTGCCGGCGCGCGCGTGCTGCGGATCGCAGGCACGCGGTACAGGGCACTGCCGACCGACTCCGCGGCGAGGCGGCCGCGGTAATAGGTGTCGGTGGTCGCCACCGGTTCGGCCGACACGAAACTGACCGCATCGGTGGCGCCGGTTTTCCCGACTGCGGCAGCAGCGGCGAGCAGCGCCTTCTTGTACTGCTTGCGGCCGAACCCATCCTTCTTGCCCAGTCCCACCAGCAGCACGCGCGCGCACCGGCCGCGCTCTACGTCGAGCAACGTGCACTCGCCGAGTTTGCCGCGCACGTCGCGCCGCTTGACCAGCCGGCCGATGCGGCCGCCGAGGGCGGCATCGAGCTGCAGCGCGGCGCCCGAGAGAGTGCCGGACTCGTAGAGCCCGACGATCGCGCAATCCGTGCGCTGTCGCGCAGCCGAGCCGCTCACGGCGTAGAAACGCATGTCTGGTGTCCTTGTTCTCTCGGGTTGCTACACTTGTCCGGCGCGTCCGCGCGGACGCCGAAGTCTACCGTTTCCCGCCCGGAGCCGCGACCTGTGCTCACCCGGTTGGATCGCTACCTGCTGCGCGAAGTCATCGTGACCTCCGTGGCCGTCACCGGCGTGCTGCTCGTGATCCTCCTGTCCAACCAGCTGGCGCGCGTGCTGGCGCAGGCGGCCCAGGCCGGCTTCCCGGGCAGCGTGGTGCTGACGCTGATCGGGCTGACCACGCTGCAGCAGCTCGTGGTGCTGGTGCCGATCGGGCTGTTCCTGGGCATCGTGCTGGCGCTGGGGCGCCTGTACCACGAGAGCGAGATGACGGCGATGGCCGCCTGCGGCGTCGGGCCGCTCGCCATCTACCGGCCGATCGTGCTGTTCACGGCCCTGATCGTGGTGCTGCTGGCGTGGCTGTCGTTCCGGATCGTGCCGGAGGCTGGGGTGCGCGCCCAGGAGCTGCGCATCGAGGCGATGCGCACCGCCCAGTTCGGCGCACTCGAGGCGGGACGCTTCCGGTCCTTCGCCGGGGGCGATGCGGTGTTCTACGCGGAGAAGGTCGAGCGCTCGGGCCAGCTCGAAGGCGTGTTCGTGCAGAGGCGCGACAAGGACCGGCTCGAGATCGCGGTGGCCGAGCGGGCCGAGCAGCGCGGCGCCGGCCAGGCCGAGCAGTTGTTCGTACTGTATGACGGGCGCCGCTATGAAGGCGTGCCCGGCAGCCGCGAGTGGCGCGTCGTGGAGTTCGCCGAGCACGGCATCCCGGTGCGCATGCCCGAGTACAAGGCGCGCCGGGAGCGGCGCGAGCTCAAGTCCACGCCCGACCTGCTGGGCTCGGACGCTCCCGGCGACCGCTCCGAGATCGCGTGGCGCACGGCGGTGCCGCTGATGGCGCTGGTGCTCATGGCGCTCGCGGTGCCGCTCGCCAAACTGCGCCCGCGCCAGGGCCGCTTCGCCCGCGTCGGTCTCGCGGTGCTGGCGTATTTCCTGTACTCGAACCTGATCGCCGTGGTCCGCGTCTGGATCGAGAAGGACCATCCGGGCGGCCAGTTCGGCATGTGGTGGGTGCACCTGCTGCCGCTCGCGCTGGCGGGGTGGCTGCTGTGGCGCGAACTGCACCTGCGGCCGTTGTGGCGGCGGCGGGCGACGGCCTGACATGCCGATCCTCGGCAACTACCTCGTGCGCACCGTGCTCGGCTACACGGCACTGGTGATGCTCGTGCTGCTCGCGCTCGGCGCGTTGTTCATCTTCATCGGCCAGCAGGACGACATCGGCACCGGCGGCTACACCGCCTCGCAGGCGCTGCTGTTCGTTGCGCTCAACCTGCCGAGCTACCTGTTCCAGCTGCTGCCGGTCGGCGCCCTGATTGGCGCGCTGCTCGGGCTCGGCAACCTGGCGCGCGGCTGCGAGCTCGTGGTGATGCGCGCCTCGGGCGTGACCACCGCGCGCTTCTGCCTGTGGCTGGGCGTGGCGGGCTTCATCCTCGCGGTACTGATGGTGGCGATCGGCGAGTACGTCGCACCGCCGCTCGAGAAGTACGCGCGTCAGCTCAAGGTGTTCAGCAAGTTCAACGAGTTCAGCTTCGCCGGCAGCCGCGGCGCCTGGGTGCGCGACGGCGACATGATCATCAGCGTCGAGCAGCAGTCGGCGGAATCGCGCTTCGGCGGCGTGCAGGTGTTCCGCTTCGACGATCAGCGGCGGCTGCTCGCCGTCGGTCGCGCGGATTCAGCGAGCATCGACGACGCGAGCGGCTGGCAGCTCGAGGGATTCGCCGAGACGCAATTCACGGAGCAGGGCACCGAGGCCGGGCGGGCGCCGACACGACAGGTGAAAACCTCGCTGTCGACGGATTTCCTCGGCCTCGCGGTGGTCGAGCCCGAGACCATGGGACTGCGCGACCTGCGCGCCTACCGCGCCCATCTGGAGCGCAACAATCTTGATGCCACGCCGTTCGAGGCGGCCTTCTGGGCGCGCATCGCCCGCGTCGTGGCGCTGATGCTGGTAGTGATCCTCGCCCTGCCGTTCGCGCTCGGGCCGATGCGCGCATCCGGGCAAGGCGCGCGCACGGTGGTCGGCATCCTGATCGGCGCGGGTTTCGTGCTGCTGAGCCAGACGCTCGAAAGCAGCGCGCGGCTGCTCGACGTCCCCCCCTGGGTGGTGGGATGGGGTCCGACGGCCCTGCTGGCCGCGCTGACACTGGTGCTGCTCGCGCGGCTGCGCTGATCCTCGCGCACATCCCTCAGCGCTTCGGCACCATCACGACGCGCGTGCGACTCAGGCGATCGTGCCACGCGCGTCGCTCGGGATCGACCAGCACCCAGGCGAAGCCGAGCCCCGCCGGCAACAGCGACACGAGCGCCCAGCCCAGCCGGCGCAGGGTGTCGCGCCAGGTGAGCGACCGGCCGTCCTCGCGCTCGACGCGCAGGCGCCACGTGGCCATGCCGAGCGTCTGGCCGCTGCGCGTCCAGGACACGCCGAAAAAGCCCACGATCAGCGCCACCATTACCAGCCGGTAAAAGAGTTCCAGGGCCGGGTGGGTGCGCGGGTCGATGGCCTCGCCGCCGGTGAGCAGCAGGAACAGCCCCGTGGTGACCATCAGCAGCGCGAGCAGCAGCAGCGAGTCGTAGAACATTCCGGCCAGGCGGCGTGGCAGGCCGGCGCGTTCGGGCAGGGGCGGCGTGGTGGTGTCCATGGTCACGACGAGTTCAGAACTTGTCCGGCCGCAGCACACTCACGTCCTGCAGGAACAGGATCATGGCGTAGTGGTCGTAGTAGCGATCGCGCAGGCGCTGCGCCACGCGCTCGGCAAGCGCAGGCTCGCAGACGATCTCGATGCGGATGTTGCCTTCCTGGGCCCAGTCGGACTGGCGCCGGCCGCGACCACCCTTGCCGCGCGCATCGGTGATCGTGTAGCCGCGCACGCCGAGCGCCTCGAATTCCGCGACCAGTTCCCGCTCCAGCACGGTCTCGGTGACGACGGTGAGCAGGCGACGCGGGAATTGCTCCATGCGCGGGATCCTCAGCCGGCGAGGGCGACGGCCAGCCGCTCGTAGAGCGGGATGCCGATCACGATGTTGAACGGGAAGGTGACTGCGAGCGCCGCGGTGAGCGACAGCGCGGGGTTCGCCTCCGGCACGGCGGTGCGGATCGCGGCCGGGGCCGCGATGTAGGACGCGCTCGCCGCGAGCGTGGCCAGCACGATCGTGCCGCCGGGCGACAGGCCGATCGCCCGGGCCAACACGGTACCCACCGCGGCGAACATGAGCGGCACGACGACGCCGAACGCGACGATGAACAGGCCGTGGCGGCGCAGCGTGGGCAGCTGCGCAGCGGCGATCAGCCCCATCTCGAGCAGGAACAGCGCGAGGATGCCCTTGAACAGGTCGAAGAACAGCGGCTTGATGGCCGCCGTGCCGTCCGGGCCGGCCAGCCAGCCGATCGCCAGGCCGCCGAGCAGCAGCACGATGCTGCGGCCGAGGAACAGCTCGCGCAACAAGTGGCCCCAGGCCACGTTGCCGGCGAGTCCGCGCGCCAGCACGATGCCGACGAGTATGGCCGGGACCTCGAGCAGCACGACCCACACCGCGGCGCGTGCTTCGAAGGCGATGCCACGTGTGGCGAGGTAGCTCATCACCACCGCGAACGTGCCAACGCTCACCGAGCCGTAGTGCGCGGCGAGCGACGCGGCGTCGGGCCGGCTCAGGCGGCCGATGTGACGGGCGATGGCGAAGGCGGGCAGCGGCAGCACGAACCCGAGCAGCAGGATGCCGCCCAGCTCGGCCAGCGGCAGGCCGCCGGTGTCGCGGGCGAGTTCGACGCCACCCTTGAGGCCGATCGCGAGCAGCAGCACGGTGCTGACGAAATCGTAGATGGCCGCGGGCAGGCGCAGGTCGGCGCGGGCGGCCCCGGCCGCGACGCCGAGCACGAAGAACCAGATCACGGGATCGAGTTGGGGCATGCAGGGGCTGCGCGCGCGTGGCGATCGGTGGCGACAAGGTATGCGAATCGCGGGCCGGAGTCACCCCGAGCGCGGGCCGCGCGTTGCTAGAATCGCGCGTCCACGGAGCCGCACATGTCCGACGCCGCCGCCACAGCCCTGCCCGCCACCCGCCTGGTCTGGGACCTGCCGCTGCGCGTGACGCACTGGGCGCTGGCGCTCGCCGTGGCGGGCTGCTTCGCGACTCACTACGCCGGCATCGAGTGGTTCACGTGGCACCGGCGCTGCGGTTTCGTGGTGCTGGTGCTGGCGGTGTTTCGCGTGGTGTGGGGCATCGTCGGCACGCGTCACGCCCGCTTTGCGAGTTTCGTGCGCGGTCCGCGTGCCGTGCTCGACTACCTGCGCGGCGCCGCGGCGCGGCCGGCAGGCCACAATCCACTCGGCGCGCTCGGCGTGCTGGCGCTGCTCGCGCTCATGCTGCTGCAGGCCGGCTCGGGCCTGTTCGCCAACGACGAGATCATGAACGCGGGGCCGTTCTACGGCTGGATCGCCCCGCAACTCAGCAACCGCATCACCAGCCTGCACCGCTACAGCTCGGACGTGCTGCTGGTGCTGGTCGGCCTGCACGTTGCGGCGATCGCGTGGTACGCACTGGCCCGCCGGGAGCGACTGGTGCCGCCGATGTTCACCGGTCGCAAGCCGGCGGCGGACGTGCCGGCTGGCGAAGCGATCACGCACTCACGCACGCTGCTCGCCGTCGCGATCGTTGCGGCACTTGCGTGCGCGCTGGTGCTCGCGGTGCGCGCCGCGCCCGACGCGACGATCGCGCTCTACTGACCGGTTGCCTCAGTCGGCCTTGTACTTGTCGTGGCAGGCCTTGCAGGTGCCCGCCGTGTCGAGGAACGCCGCCTTGGTCTTCGCCTCGTCGCGGCCCTTGGCGACCGTGGCGAGCGTGGCGCTGCGGTCGACGAGGTCCTGCAGCTTGGCGTCGAAGTCGGCGCGGTTGCTCCACAGCTCGGGCTTGGCCTTCGATCCGGTGACGTTCCGCGATTCGGCCGAGTAGGCCTCAGACAGCATCGGCGTGAGCGCCGCAACGCGTGCCGCGCGCATTTCGAATTCGGCCGCGTTGAACGGCACCTTGTCCTGGGCCATCGCGCTCATGGGCCCGAAGTTCCACACCAGCGTCTGGTAGACCGCCTTGCGGTACTTGAGCGTCTGCTCGGCCTTCGAAGGTGCCTGGGCTTGTGCGCCGGTGGCGGCGAGGGCCAGCAACAGGGTCGGGACGGCGAGACGCAGGACGCGGGTCGACGGCATGGGATGGGCTCCGGATGGTGGGTGCTCGGGAACGAGCGGCGCAAGTTACCGCAAGGGGCGGGGGCTCGCCACCCCTTGCGGCGGTCAGTCGCGGGGCCGCCGCGCCTGTGCCTCGATGTCGGCCCGGTGCTGGCGCAGGATCTTCAGGACCTCGGCCTCGGGCGGCCGGTCGGCGAGCCGCGCGACCAGGCCCGCCAGCTGCGGCCATTCACGGCCCCAGTTAAGCAGGCGGACGGCGTCGGTGATGACGGTGGCGGTTGCCTTGTCCACGGCAACCGCGGTGCGCACCGGCGGTTGCACCGATCGCCGGCGGGTCTGCACCTTGACAGTCGGGTCCAGTGGCCGGGCCGGCTTGGGCTTGTCCCGCGGCGGCGCCCCGGCTGTCACCTTGACCGGACTGGCCGGAAGGGTTGATGCCGTGTCGGTCGCGGCGCCCCCGGGCTGCGCCAGCGGGATGAAACGCTCGACGTGCTCGGATCCGAGCAGGTTGGTCAGCAGTCCCATCAGTTCCAGGCCTTCAGCGAAGCCTGTATCGCCAGCGGCCTGTCGTTCCGCCAGCAGCTTCTTCAACTCCAGCAGACGGGTGCGGGCCAGGTCGACCACCCACTTGGTGGGCCGGGCGTGCGCGGGCCACTCCTGCACTTTGGCGTAAGCCGCATCATCCAGCGACAGGTAGCGGGCGTGCAGATCCACGCTCGCCAGCCACCGGTCGAGAAGTTCGGCGACCCGCTGGTCGGCCTTGCTCATGTGTGCCGTGCTTTGGTCATTTGCCGAGTCTACTGCCGACGAGGTGCCCTGACAGGCGGCGCTGGGTACCGGCCATGGCGCAATTCCGTGAGCTTGCTTCCACTTCCGGCAATCGACGCCGGACTTTCGGGCGCCGCCAGCGTGGGCTAGCCTTGCCGGCACATGGTCACGCAAGGCGCGTTCAACACCTCGGCGACCGGGGTTGCAACCACCGGCACTCGCCGCGGTGGCGCACGCGGCTATGCCGTGCCGCTCGTGGTCGCGGTGACCGGCCACCGTGACCTCGTGGCCGCCGAGATTCCGCGATTGCGCGAACTGGTACGCGAATTCCTGGCAACGCTGCGCGACAGCTATCCCGGCCGCATCGTCGCCGTCATGTCGCCGCTGGCGGAAGGCGCCGACCAGCTGGTGGCGGAGGAGGCGGTCGCGCTGCGCATGCCGCTGCACGCGGCGCTGCCCATGTCGCGCGAGATTTATGCGCACGATTTCAGGACCGACTCGTCACGCGCCCGGTTCCAGGCGCTCTGCGACGCCGCGACCGAAGTCTATGAATTGCCGATCACTCCGGGCAACACGGCTGCCTCGATTGCCGAACCCGGCCCGAACCGCGATCGTCAGTACGCGCAGCTGGGCGTGTTCCTGTGCGCGCATTGCCACGTGCTGCTGGCGCTGTGGAACGGCAAGGACTCCGACAAGCTCGGCGGCACCAGCCAGGTGGTCCGTTTCCACCACGACGACGTGATGCCGGGCTATACGCCGCGCGCAACCGCCGGTCGCCTGTCGCTGGCCCAGGACGAGAGCGACCTCGTCTACCACATTGTCTGTTCGCGCGACCGGCCGGACGGTGCGCCGGCTGTGGGCCTGCAGCCGTTCGAGACGTCGTGGTTCACCAGCGACGAGCAGCAACCGCGCACCAGCGAGATGCCGTTCCGGCACGCCCAGGTGTTCGACCGGGGCAACGAGTTCAGCGCCGACGCACAGCGGCATGCGGCGGACATCGACGTTGGCAGCTACCCGTTGCTCGCGGACGATCCGGCGGCCGGCCTGGCGCCCGGGCTGCAGGACATCAACCAGGTGTTCTGCGCGGCTGACTGGCTCGCCATCCACTACCAGAAGCGGGTGACGTTCGCGTTGCGGGCGACGCACGTGTGCGCGGTGCTCACCGGCGTCGCCTACCTGTCCTATACCGACCTGCAGCGCGTGCCACTGTTGATCATGGCGATCCTTGGCCTGATGGGCACGGCGGCCGGCATCGGCCGCATCGCCAATCGCGGTGCCTGGCATCGCAAGTACCTGGACTACCGCACGCTTGCCGAGGGACTGCGCGTGCAGTTTTACTGGGCGGCGGCCGGTGTCACCAGCGGCAACGTCACCAAGTTCGCGCACGATAATTTCCTGCAGATGCAGGACCCGGACCTGGGCTGGATCCGCAACGTGATGCGGGTCGCAGGCACGGAGTGCGATGCGGCGCCGGCGCGCGACCGCACCGGGCTCGAGTTCGCGGAGCGCGAGTGGATCGGCAGCGAGACCAGCGGGCAGCTCGGCTACTACCGCCGCAAGGTCGCGGAGCGGCTGGCCCGCAACGAAATCACCCAGCGCATCGTGAAGCTCGGCCTGCTCACGACCGCCATCGCACTGGCCACGCTGCTGTTCGTCGGCTCGAAGATTCCCGACGAGGTCGGCACGCCAGTGGCGTACCTGATGGGCTGCGTGCTGCTGATGGTCGGCGTGCGGCAGTCGTACGCGAAGAGCACGGCGGAAAGCGAATTGATCAAGCAATACGAGTTCATGCACCGCACGTTCTACAACGCGCGGCGGCGCCTGGATGCCGCGGAGACGGACGCCGACCGGCGCCACGTCCTCAAGATCCTGGGCGACGCAGCGCTCGAGGAGCACGCCGAGTGGATCCTGTTGCACCGCGAGCGTGCCATCGACCAGAAGGACGCGGCCCGGCTCGG
>Ga0209254_10001995_pt1 | contig 18507 bp, 16 predicted proteins | sample FrelakmetDIP11DI_FD_187148 | JGI IMG/M metagenome (GOLD analysis project Ga0209254, IMG submission 187148) | Freshwater lake sediment microbial communities from the University of Notre Dame, USA, for methane emissions studies - DIP11 DI (SPAdes)... | ecosystem: Environmental > Aquatic >...
TACCAAGGCCGGATCCGCTACTACCAGGTCTGGAACGAGCCGAACATCTACCCCGAGTGGGGCGAACAGCCGGTGAGCCCAGAAGCGTACACCGAGCTGCTGAAGGTAGCCTACACCCGGATCAAGGCTGCTTGTCCCGAGTGCGTGGTCATCTCCGGCGCCCTGGCTCAGACGATCCCGCTTGGGCCGCGGGATCTGAACGACTTTATCTTCCTGCAGCGGATGTACGACGCCGGTGCGGGCAGCTATTTCGACGTGTTGGCCATGCAGGACTATGGCCTGTGGTCTGGCCCGACCGACCGGCGGATGCGGCCGCGGGTGCTCAACTTTTCCCGGCCAGAGTACCTGCGCGAGATCATGGTCAAGAACGGCGACGCGGACAAGCCGATCTGGATCACCGAGATGAACTGGAACGCGCCGCCGGTCGACCTGCCTGACAAGCGGTTCGGCTTTGTCACGCCCGAGCAGCAGGCGAGCAACGCCGTGCTGGCCTACCAGCGCATCCAACAGGAGTGGCCGTGGGTCGGCGTGGCCAACTTCTGGTTCTTCAAACGGGCCACCGACCAAGAGAAGGATCAGTCGTGGTACTATTTCCGCATGGTCGAGCCCGATTTCACGCCCCTGCCGGTGTACGACGCAATGAAAGCTTACACCCACAGCGACAAAGCGCAGACGCTGTACCCCGGCGTTCACCAGGAGGACCACTGGCTGCTATCCTACACGGGCGATTGGGAGACACATGCGGATGCGGCGACTGCGCCCGGAGGGGTGGGCGATTATCGAGTGACCGGCGATCCGCAAGCAGGCCTGAGCTTTGCGTTCGAAGGCGGGGAGCTGTTGCTGCGGGTTGGGCCTGACGCGGCAGGGACCCTGCGCTATTCTATCGACGGCGCGGCCGAGCAGTCGGCCTCTTTCGCACCTGGCGAACAGATCCGCCTGGCAACCGGGTTGGATGGGGGCCGGCACACGATCGCCATCCACCCCGCCGACGGCCTTCTCAGCATCGACAGCGTGACTGTCGGCAAATAGGCTGTGTGTGTTGTGAACCGTGGCAGTTTGCGCTCTGGCGTTCTCCTCTGCGTGATACTGCTGCTGGCCCTGGGCCTGCGCTTCTACCACCTGGCTGAGCCCAGCCTGTGGAATGACGAGGGCACCAGCGTGGCGGTGGCGCAGCGCGACCTGGCGACTATCGCCCGCGACGCAGCAAACGACATCCACCCACCGCTCTATTACTGGCTGCTACACGGCTGGGTGCGACTGCTGGGCACAGGGGAGGCGGCAGTCCGCTCGCTGTCTGCGCTGCTGGGAGTGGCGCTGGTAGCGCTGATCTATGCCCTGGGCCGATGGCTGCGGCCCCAAGAGGGAGCATGGATCGGCCTGCTGGCCGCGTTCCTGGCCGCCGTCAACCCCTTCCAGGTCTACTATTCGCAGGAAGCGCGGATGTATATGCTGGTCGCCGTCCTGGCCGCCGCCGCGGTGCTGGCCTTGGTCCGGCTCGTGGAATCGGGGTCGTTTGCCGCACTGGCTGCGCTGGTCGTGCTGGAGGCCGCCGGACTATACACCCACTATTCGTTCATCTTTCTCGTCGCGGTGGTGAACCTGGCCTATCTGCTGTCACTGAGGACCAGGCGTCTTGACCGGGGCCAGTTGTTGGGCTGGATCGCGTCCCAGGCCGTTGTGGTGCTGCTCTATCTGCCCTGGCTGCCGGCGGCACTGCGGCAGGTGACGAGCTGGCCCGGCCCATCGCCACAGGTATCCTTCTTCCAGGCCTTGGCCGAGACCTGGCGCTGGTTGGTGCTCGGGCCGACCATCGAGACCGGGCAAGCGGTGGTGCCATTGTTGGCGGCGGCATTTCTGGCCGTCGTCGGGCTGTTTGGGTGGAGGAGAAGGTGTGTCTGGGAACCCGCCCTGCTGGCCGTGTGGCTCGCCGTGCCGGTTGTTTCGATCCTGGCCCTGGGCCTGTACCGGGAAGCCTATCTCAAATTCCTGCTGGTCGCCTCGCCGCCGGTCATGCTGCTGCTTGCCGCCGGCACGTTGGGTCACGGTGAGCGGCCGGCGCGCTACATACTGCGTGTTGCGCAGGTGATCGCCATCCTGCTCGTCATGGTCGGTACGGGCGTGGCTCTCCGGGATTATTATGTCGAGCCCGTGTATGCCCGTGACGATTACCGAGGCATCGCCGCCTACATCGAGGCGATCGGCCGGCCAGGTGACGCGGTCGTGCTGAATGCGCCGGGGCAGCAGGAGGTGTTTGACTACTATTACCACGGCGAGCTGCCGGTCTATCCCTTGCCGGTCAGCCGGCCAGCAGACCCGGCCGCCACCGAGGTAGCGCTGGCAGGTCTGGTCAAGCCGGGCGGCCGGGTGTTTGCCGTACTGTGGGCGACCGGCGAGAGCGACCCACAGCAGGTCGTGGAGGGCTGGCTGGAGCGCCAGGCCTACAAGGCGCTCGATGCCTGGTACGGCAACGTGCGGCTGGCAGTCTATGCCGTGCCCGGGCAGGTACCCTCGGCGCCCGATCGCAACCTGGACGTGCTGCTGCGCAGCGCTGGGTCAGGGGATGAGATCCGGCTGGTGGGTTATAGCCTGGCGCAGCGCCGGTTGGCAGCAGGCGACATTGCGCCTGTCACCCTGTTCTGGCAAGCCGACCAGACGCCATCACGGCGTTACAAGCAGTTTGTGCACCTACTGGATGCCGGGGACCAGATCGTGGGCCAGATCGACGCCGAGATACCCAAAGGGCAGCCAGACGAGCAGGTAGCCGGCAACGTGGGCGTGCCGGTCCATCCAGCTACCCCGCCGGGGGAGTACCGCGTCGAGGTGGGGCTCTACAACCCGGAGACGGGTGAGCGCCTACTGGCACCGGACGGTTCAAGCCAGGTATGGCTGGAGCCTCTGGCCGTAGAGCGGCCCCTCGCGCCGGCGCCGCTCCTGGCCCTGGGCATGCAGCACAGCGATGGCGCCTCCTTTGGCGAAATTGCGCTGTTGGGCTACGACCTGCACAAGCTGGGCTTTGCCCACCAGCCTGAGGCGGCCCTCCGGCCGGGGAACGTGCTGCACGCCAACCTGTACTGGCAGGCGCGGGAACAGCCGAAAGGCGACTGGCAGATCGTGTTAAGCCTGGTGAGCGAGGACGGGCGCCAAGTGGTGGATCTCACCGCAGAGCCGGTGAACGGCTATCCAACGAGCAGTTGGCAGGCAGGCGACGTGTGGCGCGGCCAGTTCAACCTGCCGCTGCCCGGCGACTTGCCGCCGGGGCGCTACCGGATACACGTGAAGTCGATTGCGCCCGACGGTCGATCGCACGATTTCAACTCAACCGGCTTTGTGAGCGTCGGGGAGTGAGCTAACGCCACTTGGTCCAGTTTACGATGGCAACCTGGTGACCAGACTTGTCAGGCCGGCAATCGTTGGTGTCAAAGTGGATCGACACCTCCTGCGAGGAGGTGACCGGCTGGCCGTTGATCTCTATGACACGGGCGGTGCACACCCAATCGACAGGCTGGGTCTGGCCCGGGCTCCAATCCCAGTGGCCGGGCTCGTAGACGCCAGCCTTGCCGGAGGGGATCGTCGACCAGCGATTGTCGTAGCAGTTCACTTCGACGACTATGCCATTCACCGGATTGCCGGCAGCGTCTTTGACAATGCTCAGGCTGGAGATGGAGGGCCCGGAGCAGTTGGGGGCCACACTGGGCCGCCACTCCAGCTCAGCGGTGAACTGCTGTCCGGCGGCCGTCGGCGTGGGCGCCGGCGGCTTGGGGGTAGGAGTGCTGGTCGGAGATCCGGTCTGGGCCGGCCGGGGCGTTGCGGTAGGCAGTACCTGGCCGGATACCGGGATATTCAGCTTCTGGCCGGGGTAGATCAGGCTGGGATTGGAGATGTTGTTGGCCTGGACGATGGCCTCAACGGTCACGCCATACAACCGGGCGATCACGCCCAACGTCTCGCCGCGCTTGACCACATGGACGACGATCTGGCTTGTGGGGCTGGGAGTGGGTGTATTGGTCGGCGTCGGCGTGACAGTCGGGGGGCGAGGCGTGTCAGTCGGAGGGGGAAGCGTAGCCGTGGCCTGGACTGTGGCAGTGATCGGCGCGGTAATGACGAGCGTTGGGGACATGGTCGGGGCTGAAGTGGGGACTGGAGCAAAGGTGGGAAAGGGCGTGTTGGTCGGCAGTATCTTCCAGGCGAGCGGAGTGACATTGACGCTTTCAAAGGTCGGCTGCGGCGTCCGGGTTGGCGGTACGCCCGGCTGCTGTCTCCGAGCCAGCTGGGTGAACGCAGTGCTGAAGATGAGATAGTTCAGCAGGACCAGGACGATCAGAATGCTCCAATGTCTCCATTTCATGTTGGGTCTCCCTCGGCCGCTCAACACCTATCAAGTTCAATCAGCTGATGGGCCTATTATACCACGGCATCGCCGATAGCGCAATTGGAAGGTTGGAAGATTGGAGGCCGGGAAGCGCGCTCTGCCGTCCAGCCTACAAAGGATGAAACGATGAAGATATCTGTCATTGCGACTGTGCTGAATGAAGGACAGGCCATCGAGGGGCTGCTGGAATCTCTGGCAGCGCAGACTCGTCCGCCCGACGAGGTGGTGATCGCCGACGGCGGCTCGACGGATGGGACGGTTGACATCCTGAGCAGGTGGTCGGCGTCAGGAAGGCTGCCGCTGCGCGTGGTGAGCGTGCCGGGGACAAACATCTCGGAAGGGCGTAACGCCGCCATCAACGCCGCGAGCGGCGAGGTCATCGCCTCGACCGACGCGGGCGTGCGGCTGGATCAGGGCTGGCTGGCGGCGCTGGTGGTCCCGCTTGAAGACGCGCAGGACGCCGCCGGCCGCTTTGTCGCCGTCGTGTCGGGTTGGTTTGTGGCCGATCCACAGACTGTGTTCGAGGTAGCCATGGGGGCCACCGTCCTGCCCCACCTGCGAGAGGTCAAGCCGGCCCAATTCCTGCCATCTAGCCGGTCAGTGGCCTTTCGCCAGGTGGCCTGGGAGGCGGTGAACGGATATCCGGAGTGGCTGGACTATTGCGAAGACCTGGTCTTTGATGTCCGCCTGCGGAACCTGTACGGGCCGTTTCCTTTTGTGCCCGAGGCAGCCGTCCATTTTCGGCCGCGTCGCAACCTGGCTGGCTTTTTCAAGCAGTACTATCACTATGCATGCGGCGACGGTAAGGCCGACCTGTGGCGGAAACGGCACGCCATCCGCTACCTGACCTACTTGCTGGCCGCGCCGGGTTTGGTGATCCTGGCAGTACTCCACTCGCCGTGGTGGTGGCTGGCTTTGTTGGCCAGCGCGGCCGTCTACACCGCGACCCCATACCGGCGCCTGTGGCCAGCACTGGAAAAGCATGGCCCGCTCGACCGGCTAAAGGCCGTCTTGCTGGTGCCGATCATCCGGGTGGTAGGCGACGCAGCCAAGATGCTCGGCTACCCGGTGGGGTTGGCCTGGCGATGGCGCAACCGCCGCCGGCCGGAGGTCCACTGGCGACAGGAAGTGCGGGTGCGGTGAAAGCAGATAAGCTCCTATTCATGGGCGTACGACCGGCAGGTCGATGTACGAGGCATGGACCCGGTTACGAACCACCGTCCACACCGGCGTGCCGGCGGCGGGGATGCGGACAAATGTACCCTCGTCGTGACCGGCGATGCCGAGGCGCAGGCGGTGGCCCCTGCGGATCAGAACCGACGTGGGCAGCAGGCCGAAGGTGATCTCGGCAAGCTCGCCCGGTACCAGCGGCAGGGCGTCGGCCTCTTTAAAGGAGTGATAGGGTACCTGCAAGCAGTAAGGCGGCGGCTCGGCAGATACCTTGCGGTGGATGGCGCGCAACTGGCCTTCGGTGACGTAGGTGACATGCCCCCGCTCATCTACGTCTTCCAGGTAGACGTAGAAGGCACAATCCGGCTCGGTCGAGGCCACACACAGGGTCACGACCGGATAGCCGGCGATCTCGGCGTCCTCGGGCAACGGCGGCGTGGTGTAGGTCAACAGGTGTTGGGCCGCGTCGGCCCGCTTGGCATAGACCACGGTTTGGCGAAAGGCCGGGCCCATCTCCCACCAGCGGTTGCGATCGCCGGTGCTGGCCTGGAAATCGACCGCGTAGGTGTCGGTGCCCGACTCGTCAGCCGGCCGGGACCGGGACAGGGTATGGCCGGCGGCCAGGTACCAGCGCTGCATGGTCGTGTCCTGTGGCGGCCAGACCGAGGTCTGCTTCCACCGCTCCTCGCCCAGCGTGTAATAGTGCAACACCTTCTCCGCGCAGACGCCATCATCGACGTCGTGCAGATAGGCGTCGAAGAAGCGGATCGTCTCTGCCCACTGGGCCGGCAGGCTGGGATCGACCGGAGCGGTGGGGCGTTGGTAGGGGCTGGCGTGCGACAGCCCGCCGTGATCCCAGGCACCGATGACTGCCCGCGTGGCGTTGGGCAAGGTGCAAAAGCGACGGAGCGCAGCGTCGGCCGTCCCAGCGTCCATCCAACTGCCCCAGCCCAAGACCGGCACAGCCGAGCGGACGATGTCGGCCTGGTAGCGGTGGACGGCTATCTGGTCCATGGTCACACCCAGAGCCGCATCCTGCTGATCGCGGTAGGCCACCAGCTCCGCCGTCTTGAATACGTCGCCGTTCTGGGCGTGAGCGCGGATCGCCTCTGCCAGCAAGCGGCGGCCATCCTCCCCGTCCACCGGCTTGACCCCCTTGACCACCAGGCGGGCCAGAAGGCCAAATTCGGCCGGGATGCGGTTCTGGTCCAGCATCTGGTCGAGATGGCTCCAGGTCTCGATGAAACGCCGGTTAAGAATGCCGCCGGGAAAGGCAATGTCGCAAAAGGCATCGGGATGGTTGAACATGGCTGCGACGGCCTTGACCGCCGGGTGGTTGGGCACGGCCAGCAGTTCAGCCGTGGTACCCACATACGAGACGCCCACGCCGCCCACCCGGCCGTTCGACCAAGGCTGGGCAACGATCCAGTCCACGATCTCGCCGGCATCCCGGATCGAGTCGGCGGCCCAGGGATATGGCCACGTGCCGAACGACGCGCCGGTGCCGCGGATGTCGACCGAAACGAGAGCATAGCCGCGGTTGGTAAAGAACGGATTGTGATCCTTGAGCTCGGGGGCCAGATCGGTGGGGTTCACGAACCAACCCAACGGCGGGTGCAGGTCAGCAGCCCGCCAGTAGCGGGTCTGCTGCAGAAGGGCTGGGATGCGCGTGCCGGGTGGCAGGCCCTTGGGCAGCATGACCTCGGCGGCCAGCCTGACGCCGTCACTCAGGGTGAGATAGGTTGAGCTGGTGACCATGCCCCGATACTGTGGAGCCCGGGGCCGGAAGGCGCCGAATCGAGACTGAGGATCGACCTTGTTCATGGGATAGACTCAAGCCGTTGCCGGACAAGCTCTAACAGGCGGTCACAGTTGCGGATGTGGCCGGAGAAGCGAAAAGCCCGCGCCTTGCGCCGGTCTGCGGCACCTGGCCGCCAGGCATAGACGGTATAGAAGGATTCGACCCAACCGAGCAGGTCCACGCGCGCGGTCTGTCGGACCCCGGCTACATCCGTCCAGGGGATACGCCGCCAGAAAAGCCCGAGCCGGCGAACTGCCAACCCCTGCTCATCGGCGCGCACCTCGGGCAGCAGAGTGAAAAAGTAGCCGGCCGCCAGCCAACTCAGCAGGCCCAGCGCAACCTCGGGCAGCACGGCCCAGGGCCGCAGCCAGTAGTAATAGTCACGCCCGGCCCAAACGAACAACCCTGCCCCGAGCGTAGAGAACAGCAGCGGCACGAGCTTGCGAGCAATGACCGTCGTCGCAGTCGAGGGATACCAGAAGCGTTCGATTTCGTTGGGCATGACTCAAGTGTACCACAGAATAATGGAGAATAACAAAAGGATGGGGGCCGGTTGCCGATTCCTGGCCGTCATGCTATAATCAGGGCATGAATGGTTACTCCGAGCGGTACAATGCGGCCCTGTCCTTGGCGGCAAGCGTCCACGCCGGCCAGATGCGCAAAGGCAGCCCGATCCCCTACGTCGTTCACCTGGTCCATGTGTCGGTCGTCCTGATCCGGTATGGTTTTCCCGAGGACGTGGCCGTCGCCGGACTCTTGCACGACATCGTCGAGGATCAGGACTATCCGCTGAGCGACATCAAGGCCCGGTTCGGGCCGGCGGTGGCCGAGATGGTCGCCGCGGCAACCGAGCAAAAAAAGGAGGCAGGCCAGCCTCGTCGTTGGGAGGACCGCAAACGAGAGGCGCTGGACCACATACAGCAGGCCAGCACCGATGCAGTGGCCGTCAAGGCGGCCGATGTACTGTGCAACACCCGGGCTATGGCTTCCGATCTGAGGCAGGAGGGCGCTTCGGTCTGGAAACACTTTTCGCGAGGTCCTGAGCAGTCGATGTGGTATTACCGGAACATGTCCGATCTAGCCCGCGAGCGAATGGCAGGCCACCCCTTGATCGCCGAGCTAGACGAGGCGGTCCAGGACCTGGCACGGGCGATAGACGAGACCCAAGGCCGCTGACATGCTAGATCTGGCCAAGCTGGCGGCCGTCCTAACCGTGATCATCTTCCTGCTCAGGCTCAAATGGAACCTGGGCCTGGTATTGCTTCTGGCCTCCGGGTTGACTGGCCTGTTTTTCGGGCGTGCGGCGATTGACCTGGCAAAGGATGCTGTGACGGCCATCACCGACCCGCTGACCCTGCAGTTGATCGCCATTGTGCTGCTGATCACTTTCATGGGTGAGGTCTTGCGCGCCACCCAGCAACTGGAAGGGCTGGTGCGCTCGCTGACCGGCCTGGTCGCAGACCGGCGTTGGCTGCTGGCCCTGCTGCCGATGCTGATCGGCATGCTGCCGATGATCGGCGGGGCGATGTTCTCGGCGCCGATGGTCGAGGAGGCCAGCCGGGACCTGAAGGTCAGCCGGGAACAGCAGACCTTTGTCAACTACTGGTTTCGGCATGCCCTGGAGTCGGTCTTTCCCCTTTATCCGTCGTTGATAGTGGCTGCAGGCCTGCTGGGGGTGCCGGCTCAAAGGCTGACGGTGACCCAATGGCCGCTTTTCCTGGCCACACTGGCCGGTGGTATGTTTTTTGGACTGGTTGGGTTGCGGACAGGCGCAGCACGCGAAAAGGAACCGGTAAGTCAGAAGGAGACCTGGGTGCTCTTGGCCAAGAGCATCTGGCCGATCGCGCTGGTGCTGGGATTGTCGCTCCTACTCGGGGTGGATCTGATCATCGCCTTGACCTTGACCGTGGCGGTCCTGATCGTCGCCAACCGGTTGTGGCCGCGCCGGATTGCAGCGTTGGCCCGGCAGATGCCGTTCGGCGTAGTGCCAATCATCGCCGGAGCGATGGTTTTTCGTCTGGTACTGGAGACCAGCGGCGCCGTGGCGACCATGTCGTCAGGGCTGGCCAGCCTACATGTGCCTGTGCTGTTGGTCGTCTTTATCGCGCCGTTCGCCGCAGGGCTGCTGACCGGCCTGCTGACGGCTGCGTTTGCCATCGGCTTTCCGATCGGGCTGTCTCTGGTCGGACCGGATCCGGTGGCCGCCGGTTACGCCCTGGTGGCCTACGCCGGCGGGCTGGCCGGCATTCTTCTGTCGCCGATGCACCTGTGCCTGTCGCTGACCCGCGACTATTACGAGGCCGAGTGGGGGGGGATTTACCGGCGGATTGTGCCGGCTATTGGGCTGTTGATCGTGGCGGTCGTGGCGGTCATGGTCGTCAAGTAAGCAACGTTGAGGAGGTTGACACATGGAGATCACCTGGTTAGGGCATTCCTGTTTCCGACTCGGTGACAAAGGTATCGTCATCGTCACCGATCCGTACGGCAAGGAAGCGGGCTATGCACGGCCGCCAATCCGCGCCGACGTGATCACCATCAGCCACGATCATCCGGGACACAACAACCAGGTCGGCTTCCGGGGTGAGCACCGGGTGTTCGACGCGCCGGGCGAATACGAGGTCAAGGGAGTGTTCATCACCGGCATCGGCACCTACCACGATGCCCGCAGCGGCGCGGCCCGCGGGCGCAACACCGTCTTTCTCTTCGATTTCGACGGGCTGACCGTCTGCCACCTGGGTGACCTGGGCCACGTCTTGAATCAGAGCCAGGTCGAGGCGTTGGGCGACGTGGACGTGCTGCTGATCCCGGTGGGTGGGGTGCACACCCTGAGTATGTCACAGGCCGCCGAGGTGATCACCCAGATCGAGCCCCAGCTAGTGATCCCCATGCACTATCGGACAGCAGCGGAAAAAGCCAAGCTCGAGTCGGTAGACAAGTTCTTCAAAGAGATGGGCGTGGCCCCCATGCCGCCTCAACCAGAGCTAAAGGTGACCAAGTCCGGGCTGCCGGACGAAACGCAGATCGTGCTACTGGATTACTCGCGTTAAGACGATTTTAGGTTGTGGATTGGGGCAACGGCAGGAGGCAGGAGACGGTCGTGCCCTGGCCTAGTTGGCTGTCGGCCCAGACACGGCCACCGTGGGCTTCGACCAGGCTTCTGGCGATAGCCAGGCCAAGCCCGCTGCCAGCACCCGCCTCGTGAGAGCGGGCCGGGTCGCCCCGCCAAAAGCGGTCAAAGATGTGCGGCAGGTCGTTGGCCGCGATACCCTCGCCCGTGTCGGCAACCCACAGCCGCACCGCATCGCCCGTTGGCGCTAGGGCAGCACCCAGCGTTACGTGGCCGCCGCGGGGTGTATGGCGTAGGGCGTTGCCGATCAGGTTGCCCAAAACCTGGCCCAGCCGCTGCGGGTCGGCGGGTAACGGCGGCAGCGACTGGACGACATCCACCGTGAGGTCGATCCCGGCCTCATCAGCCTCGCAGGCAAAGGCGTCGCGCAGATCGACCAAGAGCTGCTGCACATCCAGCGCCTGCAGATCCAAAGAGAGCTGGCCTGCCTCGGCCAGGGTCAGAACCCGCAGATCGTCCACTAACCGGCCAAGCTTGAGTGTTTCGTCCAGGATCAGGTCTAGGTGCTCGGGTGTAGGCCGGTAGACGCCATCGCGCAGGCCCTCCAGGTTGCCTTGGACAACGGTCAGCGGGGTGCGCAGCTCGTGGGCGACGTCGGCCAGCAGCTCACGGCGCTGCCGGTCGGCGGCCTGGAGCGCGCCGGCCATGCCGTTGAAGGAATCGGCCAGGTGGCGGAACTCGCGGCTGCCGCGTACCGGCACTCGGGCCGTCAGGTCGCCGCCAGCCAAGGAGTCAGCGGCTTTCATGATGTCGCTCAGAGGCATGGTAACACGCCTGACCACCAGGCCGCCCACCAGACGAAGGGTCAGGATCAGCAAGAAGGCAAAGCCGAGAAGCGGCATGATGAAGGAAAAAGGCCTCCCTTGGCGAGGAAAGCCTGGACGGAAGAACAGGAAAGCCACGACTGCCAGGGTTACCAGGACGCCGACACCCAAGAACACCAGCAAGCCAAAGACAAACGCAAAGCGGAGGAAAAGCCGCTCGCCGCTGGGCTGCCCATGCCCCCCGCTCCACCTGTGATGCGGCCAGGGTGGAGGAGGCAGTCCCTCCTCCGGACCGTCCCAATCCTCGCCGGGCCACGGCGGCCGGCCGGGCCGCAGCCTGTCTTTGTGCCTCATTACTGCCTCACCGCTCCACCAAACGATAGCCCACGCCGTATACCGTCTCGATGCGGCGAGGCTGGCGGGAGTCAGGCTCGATCTTGCGCCGTAGGTTCTTGATGTGCGAGTCCACGCTGCGGTCGTATCCGTCAAAGGCCACCCCGTGAATCGCTTCCAGGAGCTGCTCGCGGTCAAAGATACGCCCAGGCTGGCGGGCCAGCGCCGCCAGCAACTGGAACTCGGTGGGAGTCAGGTCCACGGCCTGCCCACCAACGGTCGCCGTCAGGGTAGCAGTGTCCAACTGCAGATCCCCGGCGCGGATGACCGATGCAGGTCCGATCTGCCCGCTGGCGCGGCGCAGCGCGGCACGAACGCGCGCCACCAATTCGCGAGGGCTGAACGGCTTGGTGACGTAATCGTCGGCGCCCAGCTCCAGGCCAACGATCCGGTCCGCCTCCTCGACACGGGCGGTGAGCATAATGATCGGCACGGCGGTCTCCTGGCGGAGGCGGCGGCAGACGTCCAAACCGTCCACTCCCGGCAGCATCAGGTCGAGGATGATCAGATCAGGCCGTTCCCTCCGGGCTAACAGGAGCGCCGTCTCGCCATCGTGGGCAGACAGGACAACAAAGCCAGCACGCTCCAGATAATCGCGCACCAGCTTGACGATGCGGGCTTCGTCGTCTACCACGAGTATGGTGTGGGCCATGCCTGCCTCGAATTTCAGACTCCCGGCGGGGCTTTTGCCCCGCCGGGAGACGCCTTGGGTCTATTCCCCGGCCGTATCCGGCTCTTCGGGTTCACCCCGCTCACCGGGCGGCTCTGGCGCCGGTACTGCCTCCGGCGGCGGGGCCCACGGATGGCCATGATGGTGCCAGGCCCACGGCCCGCCCCGGTTCCGGCCCTCCGGTGGCTGGGTCCCAGACGGCGGTCCCCAGTGTCCATGTCCCCAACAACGTCGCCTGGCCAGGCAGACGACCAGGACAAGGATCAGCCCAAACAACAGCAGGGGCAGGATACACAGACTAGCCTTGAACAGCAGGCGTGCCGGTCCAAAACCGCGCGGCCGATCCATACCCCAGCCGAAAGGACCGCGGTAGGTCGGAGCGACCGCACCCCCCTCCTGGACGGCCGTAGGCTGCACGTCGAGCGCTACCCTGTGGGCCTGTCCGGGATGCAGTGCAAAGAATGCCGCCGCCGCCAGGCACAGCACCACGCACAGGCCGATGAGAGCCAACGCCCCTAGGCCGATCCACAACCCTTTTCCTCTGAAACGTTCGTCCATTCTAACCTCCCCATTTGGTATCAGCATACAGGATACCAGTCAAATGTGGAGGAATTATGGACGAGCATGGCAGAGATTGTGGAGGGTAAGTCACCTGCTTGCTCACTGATCGGGTTGCTTGCTTGCGTCGGAAGCGGCAGTGGCGATGGCCCAACTGACCAAACCCCACACCCCACCGCCGATCAGGATACCGAAGAAAAGCGACCAGGGGGTCAGGGGTGCAAAGCCGCCTCTGATCAGCCCGATCACGGTCAGCAGCGCGCCGATCAGGCCCACGATCAGGCCGATCTTGAGCGGGCCGCTCAGTCTGCTCCAGAGCTGTTTCATCGTTATGCCTCTTGTTCGAACTATAGAGTATACAACTCCCCATACTTGTCGCGCAGATACCGGATATACGGTTCGATCCTGAGCGGCTCGCCGGTGACACGCTCGAGGAGCTCGTCCGTGGTGAACTTGCTGCCGGGATGGTAGATATTGTCCTTGAGCCAGCCGTGCAGCGTGGCAAACTCGCCCTGGCGGATCTGCTCAGGGATGCCGGGATGGGCTTTCAGCGCCGCGCCGTAGAACTGAGCGCCCAGGATATTGCCGAGGGTGTAGCCTTGGAACGCGCCGCCGACACCGCCGCCATACCAGTGCACATCCTGCATCACACCGTCGCGGTCGTCAGGTGGGGTAACACCCAGGTCGGCCTGGTAGCCGGCGCGCCATGCTTCAGGCAGATCGTGGACGGCCAGGTTGCCTTCGAGCAGGTCCAGCTCCAGTCCAAAGCGGATCATGACGTGCAGGTTGTAGGTCACCTCGTCGGCTTCGACACGGATCAGAGACCGCTCTACCTTGTTGATGGCCCGGTAGAACGTCTCCAGTGCCACGCTGCCGAGCTGGTCAGGAAAGGCAGCCTGGAGCCGAGGGTAAAAGAACTCCCAAAAACCCCGACTGCGCCCGATCCGGTTTTCCCACAGGCGCGATTGGCTTTCGTGAACACCGGCTGATGTGCCGCTGGCCAGGGGTGTGCCCTCAAAAGCCATGTTGACGCCCAGCTCGTAGAAAGCGTGGCCCGCCTCGTGGATGGTGGCAAACAGTGCCTCGCCCAGGTGGTTTTCGTTGACCCGGGTGGTGATCCGCACGTCGCCGATCGAGAACTTGGTCGTAAACGGGTGGTGGGTCTTGTCCTGGCGGCCCCGGTTCATGTCGTATCCCAGCCGCTTGATGACCTCCAGGCCAAAACTCCATTGCCCGGCCTCTGGGAACCGCTGCCGCAGGCACGAGTCGTCTGCCGGCGGCTGGCCAGTGATGGCCTGGACGATCGGCACCAACTGCCTGCGCAGCTCGGCAAAGAGGGTTTTCAGCGTCGAGGCCTTCATGCCATAGTCGGCCAAGTCGATCAGAGGATCGGCGACGTGCTCATAGCCGGGGAAATAGTCGGCATACTTGTGGCAATAATCGACGGTCTTGACCAGGTAGGGCTCGACGGCCTTGAAATCGTTCCTCGGCCTGGCATCGGCCCACACCTGGTAGGACGCGGCGCTGTGACCGGTCCACTCGGCAACAAAGGCCGCCGGAACGCGCACCGCCCGTTCGTACTGGCGCCGCGTGAGCCGGATCAGGCTGGCGTCGTCCGAGTCGTAGGGCAGGCCCTCTTCGTAAGGCAGCAGATCGTCCAAGAGCCGGCCTACGGCCGGATCAATGAACTTCTCGTGGGCCAACTGCTGTAGGGTGGCCATCTGCCGGGCACGGGCCGCTACCCCACCAGGCGGCATGTAGGTCGATTGGTCCCACCCCAGCACGGCCGTCGCGCTGTTCAGATTATCGACCTCGATGAGACGATTCCTCAGTTCTTGCAGTTTGGTTTGCATGTTTCCTCCTTGGGCAGTACTTGGACTATGACGGACAAACCTATCCATACCGGATAGGCATGGGCAAAGGCAATACAGATGAGCGGCTACAAGCTGGCCTTCAGATCCTGCACCTCAAGCTGTAGTCGTTTTTCGCCATTCCATTCATTCGCCAGCAGGCAATAGGCCACATCGATGCGGCCTGGCACCTGGTCGCGCAGGTGGCCGCCGCGGAACAGGATAGCATCCCAGGCAGCGCCCCGACGGTCGCGCAGCACGAGCTTGAGGTGTTTCTGGTCGGCACCCATAGCTCTGATCTCGCGCACCTCAACATCCCGGCTGAGCAGCACCGGGGTTGGGTTTTCGGCGCCGCACGGCTCGACCTGCGACAGCAACTCGTAGGTAGGCCCGCCGACCTCCTCAAGAGGCAGCTCAGCGTCTATCTCCAGACTGGGCCTGAGCTCGACGCCGGCCAACCGCTCGGCGGCGATAGCCCGCAGGCGGTCGCGCAGAGCAGGCAGGTTGGAGGTGGCGACGGTAAAGCCGGCAGCAGCGTGATGCCCTCCGTAGCGGATCAGCAGATCCTGACATTCGTCCAGTGCCGCCGTTATGTCAAATTCGGGGATAGAGCGGCACGAGCCCCGACTCTCCTCTTCACCCAGCTCGACGACGATGCTGGGACGGTAATAAGCCTCAGTCAGGCGGCTGGCAGCCAGGCCGACGATGCCCGGCTTGAATTCGGGACTGGCCGCCAGGTAGAGGCGAGCTTCAGGGTCGTCGGCCAGCACCTGGGCCTCGGCGGCGGCAACCGTCTCATCGGTCAGTTGCTGGCGGCGGCGGTTGAGCTCGCCCAGCCGCTCGGCCAAGGTCCTGGTCTCCAACCCATCTGTCTTGGTGAGCAGGTCGTAGGCCAGCATGGCATGCTCCAGGCGGCCGGCGGCATTGAGCCGTGGTCCCAGCCGGAAGCCGATGGCCGCGCTATTCACTTCGCCCTTGCGCAGGCCGGCATCGGCCATCAATGCGCTGACCCCGGGCCGGCTCGCCTCATTGAGAGCATTGAGGCCGCGCCGGACCAGCGACCGGTTCTCGTCGAGCAGGGGCGCCAGGTCGGCCACAGTGCCGATGGCCACCAGGTCGAGCAACAATTCAAGGAGATCCGGGATCGGCTGGGAACCGGCCGGCGGCCGGGCCAGCAGGGCCTGGGCCAGCTTGTAGGCCAGGCCTACCCCCGACAGACCCTTGAAGGGATAGGAGCAGCCTGGCTGTTTGGGGTCGATGATGGCCGTCGCCGGCGGCAGGCGGTCGCCGGGGAGGTGATGGTCGGTGATAATCAAATTCAGATGGCGGTTTGCCTGCTCGACTTCGCGGACTGAACGGACACCGCAGTCGACAGTAACCACCAGGCGCACCCTGCGCAGATACAACTTGCGCAAAGCTCCAAGATTCAGGCCGTAACCTTCGTCCACGCGGTCTGGGATATACGGCTCGACGCGGGCGCCGAGCGACGACAAGGCCCGAACCAGGAGGGCGGTGGCGGTGACACCGTCGGCATCAAAGTCGCCATAGACGGCAATCTTTTCTCTGCGGCAGATAGCCCGCTGCAGGCGAGGCACGGCTCTATCCATCCCCTTGAGCAGAAAGGGATCATCGACCGCCACGCGGCCCGCCAAAAAGTCAGATGCCGCCGCCTGCTCTGTAATCCCCCGATTGCAGAGCACCTGAGCCAGCAGAGGCGGCAGATCGGGGAGACAGGCCGGCTGTTGATCGCGCGGCTGCGTGACAGCGCGCCAGCGCTTCACCGGTAGTGACACGCTGCTGCCCCTTCGGGTGGCCAACAAAAGAGCGAGGTATGCAGCCTCCTCGCTCTCTCACCCAATAACGATCCTCGCGCAGCCTCATAACGCCTGCGGCAGGGTCGTCCTACACCCATCCCTGCCCCTTGATGAAATCGGTTACCACCGGGATCACCACCCACTCGCCCTGGTAGGCCTTGATGCCGTACAGGATCACAGGAACCAGAGGGAGCAAGAAGATGATCCAAAGGCAAAGCCCCAGGATGCCGAGGGTGATGGTGGTCAGCAAAAAGTACACAATACAGGCCACCACGCTATAGATCAGGCTCGCCACCCACAAACCCAGCGAGTGGATGGCATGGTAGCGCTGGAATGGGCGATTCTTATTCTCTTCCGACACCAGGATGACGATCGGCACGATCACCCCGATAATATAGGCCAGCAATGCCATCAACCGGTCGTTCTCGGTGACGTCGCCGGCTGGCAGACTGGAAGATCCTTGCGCCATTGTTTACTCCCCTTTCTGTGAGCAAAAAGAATGGATGGTAGCGCCGCAAAGCGCCGCTGCCACGTCATTGTAGCAGGCCCTGCTGAAAATGTCAAACCGGATCACAGAGACTTGGCAGAGAGCACGGCATATGGTAGAATGGCTTTATGGCTCGTATCGTATTTATGGGAACGCCCGAATTTGCCGTGCCGGTGCTAGAGGCGTTGGCCGAGCACCACGACCTGGTGGGGGTAATCACTCAACCGGACCGGCCGGCAGGACGGGGTGGGGCAAATGCCAGGCCCGCCCCGCCACCAACTAAGGAAGCTGCCCTGGCGCGCGGCCTGCCGGTCTACCAACCGCCAACGCTCCGCACCCCAGAGGCCGTGGACCAGATCGCACGCTGGCGGCCGGACGTCGTCGTCGTGGCGGCGTTTGGACAGATCTTGCGGCCGGCTGTGCTGACCCTGCCCCCTCACGGCTGCCTGAATGTTCACGCGTCGTTGCTGCCCTGCTACCGAGGTGCTGCGCCGATCCCGGCTGCCATTCTGGCTGGTGAGCCAGTCAGCGGCGTGACGCTGATGGTGATGGGCGAAGGGCTCGACACCGGCCCAATCCTGGCTCAGAAAGAATGGCCGCTGGCACCCGACGAAACGACCGCATCGCTGACTGGCAGCCTGGCCAGGCTAGGCGCCAGGCTGGTAGTCGAGACCCTGCCATACTGGCTGGCTGGCGTGATCCGGCCACAGCCCCAGGACGAATTACAGGCCACATGGAGCCGGCCGCTGACGAAGGAGGACGGCCTACTGGATTGGGGCCGACCGGCGGTCATGTTGGACCGGCAGGTAAGAGCCTGCAATCCATGGCCGGGCACCTACACCTGGCTGGGAAGTGAGCGGTTAAGGATATTGCGCGCCTGCCCGCGACCAGAGTGGTCGGGCGAAGGGCTGCCAGGCCAGATTGTAGCAGCGGGCACCAGGATCGGCGTGGTAACCGGCCAAGGACTGCTGGAGCTGTTGGAGGTGCAACTGGCCAGCAAGAAGGCACTGAACGCCGATCTGTTCGCTCGGGGCCGTAGGGGGTTAATCGGGAGCCGGCTTGGTTGAGACTGAGAGTTCGGAACAGAAGAGGGCGAGCTAACAGTCTTTCTGCGTGAACATTCCAGCCTTCCATCTCAGTTTGCCAAAGGGCGACTCTTTTGCTATAATGAGCGCGCCTTAGCGGGGCGTAGCGCAGTCCGGTAGCGCACTTGAATGGGGTTCAAGTGGCCGTCCGTTCAAATCGGACCGCCCCGACTAGAGGTCACTTGAGAGCTCAAACGGGGCTCTTAAGTACCCTCCGGTAGCCAATCAGCAGTTCCTCGGGCTACCGGAGGGCACTTGATTCTCTGGACCTTCGGAAAGAAAAAAAACCACTCCCACAATTATCCGTCCTGCTGGGTCGTTATCAATACTGGGAGAAGGGAACCGGAGGTCACATGACGAAAAGAGAACTCTCTCTATCACAGGCCATCGAGGGCTACTTTATTTACGCCCAAGCCCGC
>Ga0209254_10001996_pt1 | contig 18505 bp, 19 predicted proteins | sample FrelakmetDIP11DI_FD_187148 | JGI IMG/M metagenome (GOLD analysis project Ga0209254, IMG submission 187148) | Freshwater lake sediment microbial communities from the University of Notre Dame, USA, for methane emissions studies - DIP11 DI (SPAdes)... | ecosystem: Environmental > Aquatic >...
ACTCAATCGCCGCCGCCTCCGCCTCCGCCTCCTCCTCCGCCGTCGCCACCCGCCGCGCCGCCGTCGCTGCCGCTTGCGCCGTCCGCAGCATCGTCGTCGTGGGGGATATGGCCGTCGTGCCCGCCGAAGACCGCGTCGTTGCCGCTCACTGCCAGGGCACCCGCGCCGAGCGCTCCTGCCGATGCCGCATTCGCGCGTCGGCGCCGACGACGGCGGAGCGACGCCACGACGGCAACGCCTGCGACGGCGCAGAACACGATCAGCGGGATCGCGGCCGGGTTCATGCGCGCTCGCTCCGGGGTCGATCGGCCACGGGGTCGGGCACGAGCGCCGGGAAGGTACGGATCACGCCGCGCCGCGGCGCAGCTCGAGCGCCATGCGCAGCGCCGCCTCGCGACCGCTGTAGTAGAACGGCACGTAGCCCGTCTCGACGAAGCCGAGCGCGCGATAGAAGCGGCGCGCCGGCTGGTTCACCGCGCGCAGCTCCAGCCGGATCACGGCGATGCCGGCAACGAGCGCCGACGCGCGCATCCATTCGAAGAGGTTCCGCCCGACGCCGCCGCGCTGATACGCGCGGTCGACGGCGAGCAGGTTGAGGTGCGCGTCCTCCGCACCGAAGTACATGATCGCGAATCCGGCGAGGTGGTCGCCGTCGTGCGCGACCACCGCCGAGGTATCGGCGTTGGCGATCGCCCGCGTCACGCGCTGCGGCGTCCATGACCAGCCGAGCCCGTGCTCGATGAGGTCGCGCGAAAGCTCCGCGATGGAGCGGGCGTCCTTGGCAGTGCCGAGCCGGAGGGTGAGGTGCCGGGTGCGCATCGGGCCAGCGTGCTTCGATCGATGGTAGTCGCGGCGTCGAAGCGCTGCAAGCAGCCGGCTGCAGGCTCCTTTCCCCTCTCCCAGGGGCCCTTGCAAGGGGGAGGCAGGAAGAGCGCGCCCCTTCCCCCTCCCAGGGCGAAGGCGGGGATGGGGGTGCGGCCGGCGCACTCGCGCGTACGCCTGCGCACCACGACGTCACAACCCCCACCCCGACCCTCCCCCTGCAAGACCCTGCAAGGGGGAGGGAGGACGATCAGTGCGCGTCAGTAGTCGAGCCAGAGCGCGAGGCCGTCGCGGGTTGCGTGCGCGCAGAGCCCGCTGAAGATGGCATAGCCGCGGCGCGCCAGGTCCTCGAGCTTCGCCGACGACCGGTCGATGCCCTCGCGCCACGCGAGCGCCTCCTTGGTCGTCGCCCGCCAGGTCTCGGCGTTGAGCGATTCGAGCTCGAGCTCGAGCGCGGCGAGGCTCGCGGTCGTGACGTCTTCGCCAGCCGGTGCGGGCAGCGCGACGATCGCATCGCCCGCGTACGGCAGCCAGAGCTCGACGCCGCGCACGAGCGTCGGGAAGCGCGTGCGGAAACCGGCGGCGAGGCAGCGCGCGAGCGCAGGGTCCTTGTGCCATTCGAGCGGTTCGAGCGGCGGCCGCGCGAGCTGCGGCTGTTCGAGGTACGCGGCCCAGAGCACCAGCGACCCGTACGGTCCCCAATCGAGCTCCGCGGAAAGCGGTCGTGCCTCGTCGGGCATCGGGGCGAGCTGCACGCCCGCAAACGCGAGCGCTTCGTCGACTCGCGCACGCCACTCGCGCGTCGCCGCCTCGCCACCGGCCGTGAGGCCGTCCTCGGCGAGCATCTCCTCGCGGTAGCGGGCGAGCGAGCCTGTCCCGAGCTTCAGCATCGGGCCAAGGCGATGCGGAGGCGGCGGCGAGCAGCGCTCCGCCGGCCGGCAAGCGTGGGCGCCTGCGCGGCCGCAGTCACTCCTGGAAGGCCTCCTCGCGCTTCTTCCGCACCGCCGGCGCCACGACGATGATGAGCAGGAAGACGGACATCGCGAGCAGTCCGGCACTGATCGGCTTCTGCAGGAAGGTCATCGGGTCGCCGCGCGAGAGCAGCATCGCGCGGCGCAGGTTCTCCTCCATCATCGGCCCGAGGATGAAGCCGAGAATCAGCGGCGCGGGCTCGCACTCGAGCTTCACGCAGACGTAACCGAGGACGGCGAAGAGCGTCATCAACATGACGTCGAACGAACTGTTGTTGATCGAGTACACGCCGATGCAGCAGAAGAGCAGGATCGCCGGGAAGAGGAAGCGGTAGGGCACCGTGAGCAGCTTGATCCACATGCCGATGAGCGGCAGGTTGAGGACCACGAGCATCAGGTTCCCGACCCACATCGAGACGATCATGCCCCAGAAGAGGTCAGGCTTCTCGGTCATCACCTGCGGCCCCGGCGCGATGCCCTGGATCATCATCGCGCCGATCATGAGCGCCATCACCGCGTTCGACGGGATGCCGAGCGTGAGCAGCGGGATGAACGAGGTCTGCGCACCGGCGTTGTTCGCCGACTCCGGTCCGGCGACGCCGCGGATGTCGCCCTTGCCGAACTGCGACGCGTCGCGGGCGACCTTCTTCTCCACCGTGTAGGCGGCAAACGAGGCGAGCAGCGCGCCGCCGCCGGGCAGGATGCCGAGCGCCGAGCCGAGCAGGGTGCCGCGCACGATCGCGCCCGACGCGTCCTTGAAGTCCTTGCGCGTCGGCAGCAGCCTGCCGACCTTGGCGGTGAAGACCTCGCGCTTCTCGCGGTGCTCGAGGTTGGCGACGATCTCGGCGATGCCGAACATGCCCATCGCCACGGTGACGAAGCCGATGCCGTCGGAGAGCTCGGGGATGCCGAAGTTGAAGCGCGAGACGCCGGAGTTCACGTCGGTGCCGACGAGACCGAGCAGCAGGCCGAGGACCACCATCGCGATCGCCTTGATGAGCGAGCCGTGCGCGAGCACGGTGGCGGCGACGAGGCCGAGCACCATCAGCGAGAAGTACTCGGCCGGGCCGAACTTGAGTGCGAGATCGGCGAGCGGCGGCGCGAACAGCGCGATCAGCAGCGTCGCCACGCAGCCGGCGAAGAACGAGCCGATAGCCGCGATGCCGAGGGCCGCGCCGGCACGGCCACGGCGCGCCATCTGGTAGCCGTCGAGCGTCGTCACCACCGACGCGGCCTCGCCGGGGATGTTGACGAGAATCGCCGTCGTCGAGCCGCCGTACTGCGCGCCGTAGTAGATCCCCGCGAGCATGATGAGCGCCGACACCGGCGGCAGCGTGAAGGTCACCGGCAGCAGCATCGCGATGGTCGCGATCGGCCCGATGCCGGGCAGCACGCCGATGAGCGTGCCGAGCAGCACCCCGAAGAGGCAGTAGAAGAGGTTCTGCCAGCTCAGCGCGACCTGGAAGCCGAGAGCTAGGTTGTCGAAGAGCTCCATGCGCCCTCCTCAGCCGAGCGCCGCCGGCCAGACGCCGAAGGGCAGCTGCAGCGCGTAGTTGAAGACGAGCACCGCGAAGGCGGCAAGCACCGCGGCGAGGATCAGGACCTCGCGCCAGCGGAACTCGTGGCCGGCGTACGCGCCGACGATCGTGAGCACGAAGGTCGAGAACACCAGCCCCAGTGGTTTGAGGAGCAGCCCGAACAGGAGGATCGCGAGCAGCACGAGGAAGAGCGGCCGGAGCGCGAGCGGCGGGACGGCGGCGCGCTCGCCGGAGAACGACTTGAAGAGGATCACTGCGCCGAGCACCGCCAGCACCATCCCGAGCACCGTCGGGAAATAGGCGGGCCCCATGCGCACCGCGGTCCCCATGGAGTAGGTGCGGGCGACCACCACGAACCCCACGCCGAAGGCGAGGAACATGAGCCCCGACCAGAAGTCCCTGGCGTTCTTGATCTTCACGCTCTCCTCCTCCTCCGCGCAGCGTGCGAGGTCATTGTGCCACGAGTCCTCCCGAGGGCTTCGTCAGCCTTTGTGCATGCGAAGGGGCGGGCGCGCCCCGACGCGAAGCGACCCCGAGAGAGATGAGGCTCACCCGAGACGCCGAGGTCGGCCTATCGGGCTTTCCGCAAGTGCATGACAGCGCAGCCCTCACCCCCAGTCCCTCTCCCGCATCAGCGGAAGAGGGGAGCGTCGTGACGAAAGCGGCTGTCAGCCGGTTTCGTGATCCTCAACAGGAAGCGGCGTGGTGATGCCGGATCGCGGCGCGGCCGCACCGGGCTCAGACCAGACCAGTGCCCTCTTCCGCCGGGCCGGGCATCGCGCCCACCTGCTGTTCCAGCGACTGGACGAGCTTGGCGCTCGTCGCGCGCAGGCGGTCGGACATGAGCACGATCAGCTCCATGAGCACCTTCGCGCCGAGCATCGGCTCCTCGAGGACCACCTTGGCGAGGTTCTCGCGCGTGAGCACGCCGACGAGGGTCGGTGCCGCGGCGACGCAGGTCGCGAAGCGCGGCTCGCCGTCGATCATCGACATCTCGCCGAGCGTCTGGCCCGCCTCGACCACGGCGATCATGCGCGGCAGCTTCTGCCGGTCCTGCTTGAAGACCTCGACGCGGCCCTCGACGATGAACATCATGAAGTCGCCGGGCTCGCCTTCGCGGATGATCACCGCGCCCCCCGGCGCGCGGTAGATCTGGATGAAGCGCGCGAGCCGATGGATCTCGTCCGCGGTGAGGTTCTCGATGAGCGGCGAGTACCCCACCATGCCGTGCAGGGCGCCGGCGAACGCGACCGCGTCGCCGAGGGGCTCGAGCTGGGGCAGACGTCGGTCTTCGGGAGGGATCAAGCGGGGCGTCGTGGACCTTGACCTGACCGGATTATGCCGGACGCGACTCCGCTCGCCAAACCGGGCGGCCGCTAGCCGAGGCCGCCGCGGAGCAGGAACAGCGTCAGCGCGACCCATGCGAGGAGGGTGACGAGCAGGTGCCGATCGGTGAAGAGGTCGCGCGACGGGTCGCCGGCGCCGCCGCGGCGGTGCAGGAGGTAGAGATAGCGGAAGAGCCCGTAGAGCACCAGCGGCACCGTGTAGACGAGCTTGTCGGTGCGGTGGATGGCCACGGTGGCCGCGTCCACCGTGTAGAGGCTGTAGGTCACCAGCACGCCGGCGGCGCAGACCGAGATCATGTTGTCGAGGAACGCAGGACCGTAGTCCTCGAGGGCGCGGCGGTGGCCGCCCGCCTCGCCCTTGAGCGCGAGCAGCTCGGCGCGGCGCTTCGCGAAGCCGAGGAAGAGCGTCACCATCAGGCCGCAGAGCAGCAGCCAGCGCGACGGCACGATGCCGACCCCGATCGTCCCGGCGAGGATGCGCAGCATGAAGCCGCCGGCGATGATGAAGACGTCGAGGATGACGACGTTCTTGGCGCCGAGGCTGTAGGCGACGTTGATGGCGCCGTAGGCGGCAACGAGGGCGAGCGCCGTCGGCGACACGCGCGCGGCGAGCACGGCCGCACAGACGGCGAGGACCAGGCCGTACGCCGTCGCGAGCGGCACGCCGACGGCGCCGCTCGCGATCGGCCGGCGGCGCTTCTTCGGGTGACGCCGGTCGGCCTCGCGGTCGAACACGTCGTTCAGCACGTACACCGCGGAGGATGCGAGACAGAACGCCACGAACACCTGCGCCACTGCCATCGCCGAGGGTGCGTCCGACCAGCCGCGCGGATAGAAGAAGAACCCGAGCAGCACGAAGCCGTTCTTGATCCACTGCTGCGGGCGCGCGAGTCGCAGCAGCGCGAGCGGCAGGCTCGCTTGCGCCGCGTCGGCAGCCGTCGGGCTTGCGGGAGGTCGGTCGTTCATCGCGTCGGGCACGGGCCGCCGAAGTAGCGCTCGCAATAGGTACAGCCGCCCTGGGGCAGGAACGCGGGCACGCGGTAGTAGCGGTCGCGCACGCCGGCGAGCACCTTGTCCCGGTAAGAGGCGAAGTCGAAGCCGCGGCCGAGCGTGACGTAGAAAGGGGCGCCGCGCACTTCGATCCGCTTGTACTCCACCTCGCGGAAGTACGGATCGTATTCGCTCCGCGGCGGTTCGCTCTTGCGGATCACCAGCAGGTTGCGGCCGTCGAGGCGGCGCAGGTCCTGGAGCGAATCGTACTGCCGCGCGTTGTGCGAGCCGGCGCCGTACACGATGAAGAAGCCGCGCGGCACCGGCGGTTCCCCGGGCGTGTCGGAACCGAAGCCGGACCGCTGCGCGGCGTAGGTCAGCGTGTAGGCGGGCGTGTAGCCCTCGGCGGCGAGCTCGTAGTCCTTCGTGTACGGCGCGAGCGCGCGGAAGAGCTCCTCGGGGTACACCGTCATGACGATGCCCTGGTACCACTTCGTCCGCGCGAACGTCTCGACGGGCAGCGCGAGGATCGCCGCGACGACCAGCACGTGCAGCGCGGAGAACGCGGCGAGGAAGCGCACGTTCGTGCGCAGGATCGCCGCCGGCAGCATGAACGCCGCGAGCGCGAAGAACGGCGGCACGAACGCGAGCAGCCAGTGCAGGCCGATCTGCTTCGCCACCGAGAGCGCCGCGAACAGCACGAGCGGCGCGAACACCACCACCGCGAGGAAGCGCCGCTGCGGGTCTCCCCGCCAGCGCGACCACGCCTTGCGGTCACGCAGGAGCCCCCAGACCAGCACCGGCGAGAGCAGATACAGCAGCGTGGCGAGATAGAGGAGCGGTGTCCATGGCGACGGCTTCGCCGAGCCGTGCCGGTTGTAGGCGTTGAAGAGGATGTTCGACCAGCAGTGGCCGTAGTTCCAGACAAGGTTGATCAGGCCGAAGGGCACGGCACACGCCACGACCAATGCCGCGCCGCGCCAGCGCCGCTCCGACAACGGCGACACCAGCGCGAAGACGATGTAGGCGAGGCCCAGCAGCACCGCGAAGTACTTCGACAGGAACGCGAGGCCGAGGAAGACGCCCGCGAGGGCGTACAGGCCCGCGGGGAATGCGTTGCCCTGCCCGCGCGCCGCGGCGGCCCCCTCGCGCCGCAGCGCCGCCGCGAACGCGACCACGGAAAGCGTCGCGAACAGGATGAGCGGCGTGTCGGTGGTGACGAGCGCGAAGAGCACTTCCGCGGGCAGCAGCGCGAAGCCGATCCCCGCGAGCCACGCACGCTCCTCGCCGGCGGCGCGCGCGAGCGCCACCACCGCCAGCGCGAGCACGGTGGGGACGAGGAGCGCCGGCAGCCGCAGGAACCAGGCGGCGTCGGAGATGCGGCGCGTGAGCGCGTGGATCCACCCGATCATCGGCGGGTGGTCGTAGAAGCCGAAGTCCGGGCTCACGCCCCACGAGTAGAAGTACGCCTCGTCGCCGGTGAACGGGATGGCGACGGCGAGCGCGAGACGGATCGCGAGGGTGAGGAAGAGGACGATCCAGAAGATCGTCCGCAGCCGCTCCGCCGGAAGGGCGATCAGGGGCATGACTGCGCCGGGATTATATCGGCGCGGGCGCGGCGCCCCCGCCGCGGCGCCTTCACCCGGCTGCCGCCCGGACGACGAGCGAGAGGCCGCTGGCGACGAGCAGCCCCTGCACGGCGAGCCGCGCCCGCGCCGGCGCGATCGCGCGATTCAGCCGGCTCCCGATCGCGACGCCCGCCGCCATGAACGGGAGCAGCAGCACGGCGAGCGCGAGCAGCCCGGGCTGCGCGAGCAGGCCCGTCACGCCGAAGAGCACGAGCCGCGCGATGGCGGAGATCAGGATCACGGCGGCGATCGTCGCGCGCAGCACGCCGGTATCGCGGATGCGGCGCGAAAGGTAGATCACGTAGACGGGGCCGCCGGTGCCGAACAACGCGCTCACCACGCCGCCGAACGTCGCGATCGGTGCCGCCCACGCCCGCGACCACGATCGCTGCGGCGTGCGCCCGAGCAGGCCGAGCAGCCCGTAGACGAGCGCGAGCAGGCCGAGCGCGGCGAGCGTCGCACGGCGCGGCAGCCGCACGAGGAGCGTCACGCCGGCCACCATGCCGGCCAGCATGAACGGCAGCAGCCAGGCCATCTCGGCGCGGTCCACCTGCGCGCGCACGCGGGTGCCGAGCGCGAGCGCCGCGGTGAAGTCGAGCAGGAGCTGCAGCGGCACGACGAACGACAGCGGCAGCAGATGCGCAAGCAGCGGCACGGCCACCACCGAGGAGCCGAAGCCCGTGAGCCCGAACACGGTGTAGGCGGCGAGCACCACGAGCGGGACGGCGACCGCGCCGCCGACGCCGAGCGCCGCAACGGCGGCGTCGAGCCCGAAGGGCAGCGTCAAGCCGCAGGGCGCCCGCGGACGCGGCGGCTCAAGCGCACTTCCGCTGCGGCCCGCGACGCTCGCGCACGGCGCGCGCCAGCTCTTCGAGGAGCGGCGTCGATTCATCCCAGCCGAGGCAAGCGTCCGTGATGCTCATGCCGTATTCGAGCGCGGCACCCGGCACCAGGTCCTGCCGGCCGGGCTTGAGGTGCGACTCGATCATGACGCCGACAATGCGCCGCTCGCCGGCGGCGATCTGCGCCGCGACGCTCGCCGCCACCTCGCGCTGGCGCCGGTAGTCCTTGCGGCTGTTCGCGTGCGAGCAGTCCACCAGCACGCGCTCCGGCAACCCCGACGCGGCGAGCATGCCGCACGCGGCACTGACGCCCTGCGCGTCGTAGTTCGGATGCACCCCGCCGCGCAGGATGACGTGGCAGTCGTCGTTGCCCTTGGTCTCGACGATCGCGACGTGGCCGTTCTTGTGCACCGAGAGGAAGTGGTGGCGCTGCCGCGCCGCGAGCATCGCGTCGACCGCGACCTTCACGTTGCCGTCGGTGCCGTTCTTGAAGCCGATCGGCGCGGAAAGCCCGGAAGCGAGCTCGCGGTGCACCTGACTCTCGGTCGTGCGGGCGCCGATGGCGCCCCAGGACACGAGATCGCCGATGTACTGCGGCGAGATGGTGTCGAGGAACTCGGAGCCCGCCGGGACGCCCGCCTCGTTGATGCGCACCAGCAGGTCGCGCGCGATGCGCAGGCCCTCGTTGATGCGGAAGCTCTCGTCGAGGTACGGGTCGTTGATCAGCCCCTTCCATCCGACCGTGGTGCGCGGCTTCTCGAAGTAGACGCGCATCACGATCTCGAGCTCGCCGGCGTGGCGGGCACGCTCGCCCGTCAGCCGCCGCGCGTACTCGATCGCAGCCTGCGGGTCGTGGATCGAGCACGGCCCGATGATGACGAGCAGCCGGTCGGAGTGCCCGCGCAGGATGTCGCGGATGGCGTGGCGGGTCGCGCCGATCAGGCGCTCGCTGGGCGTCCCCTGGATCGGGAAGAAGCGGATGAGGTGCTCGGGCGGCGGCAGGGGCACGATGCGCTGGATGCGTTCGTCGTCGGTCTGCGAGGTGCGGTCCGCCTCGAGCAGCGGGGGCTGGTGGGGGTTCATCGTTCTCGATCCTGTCGCGCCAAAAAAAAACCGCCAGCCCTTGCGGTGCTGGCGGTCCGGGATGCTCTCGTCGCTCGATCGCTACCCTTCCTCCGCCAGCGGCTTCGGAAAGAACGACCAGAAGAAAAAGACGGAGGCCATCACGGTTTACGATTCCCTCGAGAGAAAACGCGCCTTGCTGCGTTTTCCCGAGCTCGGGGTGCACGAGGGGGCCTGCCCCCTCGTGGGGTGGATAACTTACCGCCCGATTCAAGCACGAAAGCGACGCAGCCGGCAAGCGGTCCATCGGAGGCTGCTGCACCGTCCCTGCGCAGCGCCGGCGCGCGAAGGCACCAGCACTGTGCGACGAGCCACAGCCCGATGACCCGCGGATGAGCGCTCGGCGATGCCCCGGGCCGTTTCCGGCAGCCCCCTCCGGTCCAGGAGCGGTCCGGGACACGGCCCCGGGGGTTCGAGCGAGATGCGGCGCGCTCACGCCTCTGTGAACGCTTCGTTTGCGCCCCCCACGCCGAGCGGGCGATCTCCACGACGCCGGCTGTTGCGAACGTCGAAAGGCTCCGCGGGGGCTGCGCTCCGTGCGCCTTGCGTCACGAACGCAATGCACAACAGTGACGGTAGGCCTGCTTGTTGCTAAACCCCGTTGACAGCGGCCGGCGACGTGATAGCTTTTTTCGCGCTGTCAGTGCGAAGACAAGACGCGCCTCGATCAGAGGCCGATGCTGTGGAGGTGGGGGTCATGGGCACCGCGATGAACATTCCGATCGCCGGGTTCAAGGACGTCTACGACGTCGGCGCAGTCGAGCAGGCGCTCGCCGAGCTTTCGCCGGGCGCGAGCGAGTCGCTCAAGACCACCTACGAGAGGATGATCAAGGCCGGCGGCACGCGCCTCACCGTCAAGCCCTCCGGCGTGCCGGCGATGGAGCCGCTCTACGACGAGCTGCCCAACTTCCACGAGCCGCTCGACGACATCAAGAAACAGATCGCGCTCGCGGTCTCCGGCACCGACGCGATGGAACTGACGCCGATCCTCCTCCTCGGCGAGCCCGGCATCGGCAAGACGCACTTCGGCAAGCGCATCGCGCAGCTCCTCGCCACCGGCTTCGGCTTCATCTCGATGAGCTCGATGACCGCCGGCTGGGTGCTCTCGGGTTCCTCATCGCAGTGGAAGAACGCGAAGCCTGGCAAGGTCTTCGATACCTTCCTCCACGGGCAGTACGCCAACCCGGTGATGATGGTCGACGAGATCGACAAGGCCGGCGGCGACACGCAGTACGACCCGCTCGGGGCGCTCTACACGCTGCTCGAGCACGACACGGCGTCGCACTTCATCGACGAGTTCGTCGAGCTGCCGATCGACGCGTCGAGCGTGATGTGGATCGCGACCGCCAACGACGCCGGCCGCATCCCCGAGCCGATCCTCAACCGCATGAACGTCTACGAGATCGAGCCGCCCGACCGCGACGGCGCGGTGCGCATCGCCACGACGATCTACCGCGACATCCGCGACAGCCACGACTGGGGCCGGCGCTTTCCCGAGCATCCGTCGCTCGGCGTGCTCGACAAGCTCGCCGACTACGCGCCGCGCGAGCTGCGCCGCGTGGTCCTCAACGCCTTCGGCAACGCCCGCCTCGCCGGCCGCGACGAGGTCAAGGAAGTGGACGTCGAGGATCCAAGGGCGGGGCGGAAGCCGCGCATCGGGTTCTGAGGAAGCCCTTCCCCCTCGCAGGGGGAAGGGCACACTCGCATTCCGCCCGAAAAGCCGCATAGATGCGGGGTTTCGGCCGATGCGACGGCCCGGGTTACCCCCAGAGTTACCCCGTCGTGAATGCCGCCTGCCCAGTCCTTCGTTCAGGCCACCGTCGCGGCGTGCCGCGCCGCGGTACGCCTCACTTTCACCGCCACCTCGACGCGAGACCCGAGGCCGTTGATCATCGCCATGAGCCGCTCGACGCTGATGCGCCGGAAATCCGCGTTGCGGACGCGCGAGAAATCGCCGGCGTCAATGCCGGTCAGGCTCTGCGCCTTCCTTACGCTGAGGCCTTCCTGGTCGAGCGTCTTGATGATCTCGGCCGCGAGGATCGCCTTGAGCTGACGCACGTCGGCGTCCGGGACGTCGAAGTCCCGGTAGACGTTTCCGCTCCCGCGGACAAGCCCGAGCGGCTCCTTCTTCATCTCAGCATCTCCTTCAGTCTCTTCAGCCGGTCCTTGATCAAATCGACTTCGTGCTTCGGAGTCTTGATGCCCTGCGTCGACTTCTTCTGGAACGTATGGACGACCCATAGTTCATCGCCGAGCTGGACCACATAGACGACCCTGAAAGCATTGCCGCGATAGGGCAATGCAACCTCGAACACTCCCGACCCGAGGCCCTTCATGGGTTTGGCGATCGCCGCCATGCCACCTTCCGCGGCAATGCTCAAGGCATCCAGCATGGTCTGCCGGGCGCCGTCCGGAAACCCTTCAAAGGCTTTCCGCGCAGGCGTGAGCCAGGAGATCGGCCGCGTGGGTCTCATGTGGTCCCGATTGGCGAGGCATGTTGGCAGAATTACCAACGTCCGTCAAGGCTTGGCTGAAAACCTGGGGGAGTCATGCGAAGGAACGGCCGACGTCGCCGTCCGCGCTCGTCCTTGTGCCTCCGACGGCGTGTTGGGGAGCGCGAGGGGCTGTGGCCCCTCGGGTCGTGACAACTACCCAGGACCCTCTCGCGCGGTCTTCACCCGCTCGGCGATCCAGTCGCCGATGTCCGACTCGAGCCAGCCGACCGCGCGCGGCCCGAGCGGGACGGGCTTCGGGAACATGCCCTTCTTGATGTGCAGACAGATCGTGCTGCGCGAAAGCCCCCTTCGCGCTTCGACCTGCTTGCGTCGAAGAAATGCGGCCTCCCGCTGGATGGGCTGCGACATGATCGTAAGCTCGCGCGTGGACACGGAAGACCTCAACATCCTCCCATGCCGCGCGGACTTTGCGGGCCGCAATCGGGGCTGCGACGAGGCCACGAAGATTCCGTTCACGTCCGGTCGTGCGTCGTGCTCGACTGGCTGCTTGACCATCGACACTTCGACCCCACCGGGTTGTGCCTGGCGGCGTGCAGCACCTGGTCGCCTTAAGCTGCAAGCGGCGCGGGTTCCGCGGGCAGGGCGCAAGGTGTTCACGCTGCAGACCCTGCCCTCCGACGATGAAGGATCCGCTGTACCGGCAGGCAAGGTAGGCGGCTTCACGCTGCACGCCGGCGTGGCGGCGCGGGCCGATGACGCAAGAAGCTCGAGCGGCTGTGCCGGTACATCAGCCGCCCGGCGGTGTCGGAGGAGCGCCTGTCGCTCACCGCGGGCGGACACGTCCGATACCAGCTCAAGACGCCGTACGACGGCACCACGCACGTGCTCTTCGAGCCGCTGAGCGGCCGAGACCGACGAGCGCACCCCGGCCGAGCGCCGGGCGGCGATGACTTGGGCGCAACGCCTCAAGCGCGTCTTCGGCATCGACATCGAGACCTGCCCGGTGTGCGGCCGGGGCGATGCGCATCATCGCCTGCATCGAGGTCCGGTGGTGATCGAGAAGATCCTCGCGCACCTCGATGCGAAAGCGGCTGCAGGTCAGGCTGCCCAGCCGCCGCCGTGCCGAGCCCCGCCCGCGCGGCCGTTCGGCTGAGAGGCTCCCCGCCGTCCGGCCACTTCACCCCGGTTTTTCCTCTTGCTGCGGTCGACTCAAGACCTCGGCAGGGGATCGGCGGTGCGCAAGGGGCGACGGTCCGGATCGCGGCGACGGCGAGCCGGCTTTGCAGCGGGAGATGCGTTGGCGGCCGCGATTTCGGCGACCGAGGCTGGCCCCGCGGCCCTGCGCCGCCGCTTCTCTTCGCCTTGGACTGAACGGGGCAGGCGGACCCAAGGACGGGAAGCGCGCTTTATCCGGCCTATACTCCGGCCCCCGGCTTGTTCTCGACGACGAACGGCTGCCCGAGCCGCAGCTGCAGCTGCAGCCGCTCCGTCATGGTGGGGTCAGGAGATCGGCGCCACGCCGGGCGGGAAGCCGGGCATCACGCGGACCGGGCGCGTCGGTAGGACTCCGCGCGGACGAGCCCGGGAGCGAGTGGAGAAAGCGCCGCGGCGCCCGCGAGCGAGAGGAGCGGCGACGGTCGAAGATCATGGCTCTGCCTCGTCAAAATGACCCTCTGGGACGGGGAGGGTTATGGTTCTGAACGGATAGCCGTTGCGGCCTCAACGCGTCGGCTTCAGGCACCGACGGCCAGTGTATGCTAGGCATTGGACGTCGCACCAACGACATGAGGCGCACATGACGATTCACCCGAGGATCGAGATCAATCCGCATATCATGCTCGGCAAGCCCGTGATCCGGGGCACGCGGATCCCGGTCGAGCTGATCTTGCGGAAGCTCGGCGAGGGTGCGTCCGAAGCAACACTGCTCGAGGCCTATCCCAACCTGCGGCCCGAGGATGTCCGCGCTGCCATCCTGTTCGCTGCGGACTCGTTGGCCCACGAGCAGACCGCCGACGTCGAGTAGCGCTCCGCATCGCGCTTGGCGCAGGCACGTTTCCTCGCCGATGAGAGTTGTGACTACGCGGCGATCCGTGCATTGCGCGAAGCTGGCCACGACGTGCTTTGCGTAGGCGAGACCGACCCGGGTACGGCAGATGAATTTGTCCTGGCGCTTGCCTTGGCCGACGACCGTGTGCTCTTGACCGAGGACAAGGATTTCGGTCAGCTCGTTTTCGCCGCAAACCATCGCTCCGCCGGCGTCATCCTCATCCGCTTTCCCGCTCCTGAACGAAGCAGCCTCGGTCGTCGTATCGTGGAAGCGGTAGAGCGGCACGTACCCCAGTTGCGCGGCGTCTTCGTCGTCCTGCAGCCTCGCAGGACGCGAGTCAATCGGGTACCGGAAGTCTGACTTCGCGTCGGCTCGTTCGCCTCAAAGCACGCATGTCGAGCGACACGGCCTTCGATCCGCACCGCTTTCCGCGCAAGCTGAACCTCGGCTGCGGTTTCGATCGGCGCGAGGGCTTCCTCAACGTCGATCTGCACGCCTTCCACCGGCCGGATCTCGTGTGCGATGTGCTCGACCTCGCGCCGCTCCCTTCGGGCCACTACGAGCACGTGCTCGCGCAGGACGTGCTCGAGCATCTGCCGCGGCTGAAGACGCGCACCGCGCTCACCGAATGGAACCGGATCCTCGCCGTCGGCGGCCTCCTCGAACTGCGCGTCCCCGACGTGTTGGGCCTCGCCCGCCTGCTGGAGCTGCCCGAGAACCAGTCGCCGGCGCGGCAGGAAGAGCTGCTGCAGAACCTCTTCGGCACGCAGCTCTATCCCGGCGACTTCCACTACATCGGATTCACCGAGCCGTTCCTGCGGGCGCTGCTCGAGGAATGCGGATTCGCGATTGAGCGGCTCTCACGTGAAGAGGGTTGGCTCTTCCATGTGGTCGCACTCAAGGTGCGCGACGTGCACCGCAATCCGCTGCTCGCGGTCGCGGATGACGCCGAGTTCGTGCGTGCCGCGTATCGCGAGCTCCTCGGCCGCGAGGCCGACCCCGGCGGATTCGAGTACCACCTCGGGCTGCTCGCGGAGGGCGCTAGCCGCGAGAGCATTCTCGAGCGATTCACGTCGAGCGAGGAGTACCGGGAGTGGCAGGCCTCGCGGCGGTGACTTCTGCACCGCGATTCTGGTCGCCGTCGTCGCCGACACGTCACTCGCTGAACGGCCGGTCACGAGCGCGATCGCGGGCGCCGAACGCTGACGCTGGCAACGCCCCGTTCCGGTCGGGACCTACACCGACACGCTCGTCGTGACGATGCTCTTCTGATCAGGAATCAGAGGCCAGAGGTCAGGGATCAGGTTCGCCGCGAGTCACTGGATGTTGACCCCTGATACCTGATATCTGATACCTGATCCCTGATCCCTGATCCCTACTCCTCCTTGAACGCCCGCGCCAGCCGGTCGCGCAGCGGCTTCACCAGGTAGGTGAACAGCGTCCGCTCGCCGGCCTTCACGATGACGTCGGCATTCATGCCGGGCCGGACCTTGTCACGATTGGGACCGAGCTTGGTCAGCTCGTCGGCGGTGACGAGCACGCGCGTCAGGTAGTAGGGCTGCCCGGTCCGCTGGTCGGTGAGGCGGTCCGCGGAGACCCGCTCCACCTTGCCGATGACGATCGGCGTCGAGGCCATCGGGAAGGCGGTGAAGCGCACCTCGGCGTCGAGCCCCGGATAGACGCGATCGACGTCGTGCGGCTGCACCTGCGCGTCGATGATGAGGCCGGAGTGCTGAGGCACGATCTCCATCAGCGTCTCGCCCGGCTTGACGACGCCGCCCACGGTGTGGACGCTGAGCCCGACAACGACGCCGTCCTCCGGTGCCCGGATCACCACCCGACGGGCCGTGTCCTCGGCGGCGTTGAGCTGTTCGCGCAGCTTCGCCCCCTCGCGCTGGACCTCGGTGAGCTGCGTGCTCACTTCCCGACGGTATTCCTGCTCGCGCTGCAGGAGCTTGAGCTTCGACTCGCCGAGCGCCTGCTTGGCCGACGCGCGCTTGCTCATGTCCTCGCCGAGGGACGAGGCGAGGTCCGCCTGCAGCCGCTGCAGCTCGTAGAGCTTGGAGCGCGAGATGAAGCCCTGCTCGAAGAGCTTCTTGTTCGAGGCGAGGTCCTCGTCGAGGAGCCTGATCTGCTGCTCCTTGCCCGCGACGAGTCCCTCGAAGCCCTTGATCTGCTCGGTGAAGCCGGCGATCGACTCGCGCAGGATGGAGAGCTCGCCTTCGTAGGCGCGACGCCGCGTGCGGAAGAGGTCCTCCTGCACGCGCAGCACGTTTGCGACCTGGGGATCCTCGCGCGCTTCGCGCAATTCCTTGGGCCAGGGAACCTGGGCGGCGTTCTCGCGCTCCGCGACCAGTCGCGTCTCGACGGCGAGCAGGCCGAGGTACTGGACGCGCAGGCTGCCCGCGAGGGACTCGGCCTGGATCTCGTCCAGGCGCACGAGCGGCTGGCCCTGCTTCACCGCGTCGCCGTCGCGCACCAGCAGTTCCTTGATGATGCCGCCCTGCTGGTGCTGGATCGCCTTGCGGTAGCTTTCCACCGTCACCACGCCGGGCGCGACCGCGCCCTCGTCGAGCGGCGCGAGCACCGCCCACGCGAGGAAGCCGAGAAAGCCGAAGAGCAGGACGCCGAGTCCGAAGCGGACCACCGGCATCGCATCGGTCCTGAGCTTGAGCCCGCCGTAGCCGTCGTGCTCGTCGTGCGCAGGGTTGCGGTCCGAAATCGCGGTCATCCTATTGATCCTTACGAACGCGGCCGACGGCCGCTTTCGTCACGACGCTACCCTCTCCCGCTGGCGCGGGAGAGGGGTTGGGGGGGTTGGGGGTGAGGCTGCACTGTCATGCGCTCAAGGAAAGCTCTATGGTCTCGCGGTCAGGCGCTCTTCAGTGTGGTGGTTCCAAGCGCGTCCGGTGCCTTCTTCTCGGGCAGGGCCTGCGGCCCCTGCTGCGCGCGCTGCGCGATCTCGGAGAGCCGCGCCAGCACCTTGTCGCGCGGGCCGAAGAGCGAGAGCTGGCCTTCGCGGAGCACGCAGAGCTTGTCGACCACGGCGAGAACCGACATGCGGTGCGTCACCAGGAACACGGTCTTGCCCTCGCTCTTGAGCTGCTGGATGGCGCGGATGAGGGCGGTCTCGCCGCTGTCGTCGAGGTTCGAGTTCGGCTCGTCGAGCACGATGAGCGCCGGGCCGCCGTAGAGTGCGCGCGCGAGTCCGATCCGCTGCCGCTGCCCGCCCGAGAGCGCGCTGCCGCCCGTGCCGATGCGCGTGTTGTAGCCCTGCGGGAGCTGCAGGATCAGCTCGTGCACGCCGGCCCGCACCGCGGCGTCGAGCACCGAGCCGGAGTCGACGTCGCCGAAGCGGGCGATGTTCTCCGCCACCGTGCCGTCGAATAGCTCCACGTCTTGGGGCAGGTAGCCGATGTGCGGGCCGAGGTCTTCCTTGTTCCACTGCGCGATGTCGGCGCCGTCGAGGCGCACCCGCCCCCCGGCCGCCGGCCACACCCCGACGATCGACCGCGCGAGCGTCGACTTGCCCGATGCGCTGGGGCCGATGATGCCGACGATCTCTCCCGGCTGGACCTCGAAGCTGATCCCGAAGAGCACGCGCCGGTCGCTGCCGGGCGGAACGGCAACGAGTCCCTCGACCGACAGCCGGCCCGCCGGCGCCGGCAGGGTCATGCCCTTCGCCCGCATGGGGAAGTGGTGCAGCAACGCCTCGAGCCGGCCGTAGGCACCACGCGCGTTGATCATGTTCTTCCACACCGAGATCGCCTGCTCGACCGGCGCGAGCGCGCGACCCATGAGGATCGAGGCGGCGATCATCACGCCCGGCGTCGCCTCGCCCTTGATCGCGAGCCATGCGCCGACGCCGAGGATGAGCGACTGGATGCTGATGCGGAAGAACTTGGTGACGGCCTGGATGACGCCGGCACGGTCGCTCGCGGCCGCCTGCATCGCGAGCATGTGCTCCTGGCTCGCCTCCCAGCGCTTGCGCAGGTTGCCGAGCATGCCCATCGACTCGATGACCTCGGCGTTCTGCAGGTTCGTCGCGACGTAGCCCGCGTTGGCGGCGGCCTGCTGGTTCGCGTCCTTGAGCAGGGGGTTGGTGAGGCGCTCGGTCGCGAGCGCGAGGCCGAACAGCACGATCGCGCCGACGAGCGCGATCACGCCGAGCAGCGGATGGAGCATGAAGATGACGATGAGGTAGATCGGCGTCCACGGCGCGTCGACGAACGCGAAGATGCCGGTGCCGGTGACGAACTGCCGGACGGTGGTCAGGTCCGCCAGTGCCTGCGACGGATTCGCGATGGCGCGCGAGAGCGAGCTCTCGAACATCGCGTTGAAAATGCGCTTGTTGATCTTCTTCTCGAGCGACGCGCCGAGCCGCACCAGGATCTGCGAGCGCGTGAACTCCAGCGCGCCGACGATCGCGAACAGCAGTATGACAATGACGGTGAGCAGGAGCAGCGTGTCCTGGTTGCGGCTCGTCAGCACCCGGTCGTAGACCTGCAGCATGTAGAGCGACGGCGCCAGCATCAGCACGTTGATCACGAAGCTGAAGAGCGCGACGAAGAGGAAGAGCTTCTTGTACGCGAGCAGCGCGTTGCGCAGCTCGGTCTTGACTTGTTGCGGTCTCATGCGGGGTTTCCCGTGGACTCGTCGCGGGCACGCCTGCCCCGCCGGGGCCGGTCGCAGGGTGCGCCGGCCAAATTGGCAAGAATAACAGCGCGTGGCTTTCGCCCCGCT
>Ga0209254_10001997_pt1 | contig 18501 bp, 15 predicted proteins | sample FrelakmetDIP11DI_FD_187148 | JGI IMG/M metagenome (GOLD analysis project Ga0209254, IMG submission 187148) | Freshwater lake sediment microbial communities from the University of Notre Dame, USA, for methane emissions studies - DIP11 DI (SPAdes)... | ecosystem: Environmental > Aquatic >...
CCCGCCACAGCGTCTTGCCGTACGGCTTCTCCGCGAGCCGCGTGTCGCAGATCATCAGCACACCGCGGTCGGTCTCGGTGCGAATCAGCCGTCCCGCACCCTGCTTCAGCGCTATAGCGGCCTGCGGCAGCTGGTAGTCGCGAAACGGGTTGCCGCCGTCGGCTTTCAGTCGCGCGAGCCGCGCGGCCATCAGCGGATCGTCGGGCGGCGCGAAGGGCAGCTTGTCGATGACGACGAGCGAGAGCGCCGGGCCGGGCACGTCCACACCTTCCCAGAAGCTGGCGCTGCCGAGCAGCACCGCGTTGCCCAGCGCGCGGAAACGCTCCAGGAGCTCGGTCTTCGACGCTTCGCCCTGCACGAGCAGCGGAAAGGCGTGGCCGCGCTCGCGAAACGCGTCCTCCAGCCGTTCCCGCGCGCGGGCGAGCGCGCGCAGCGTGGTGAACAGCAGGAAAGCGCGCCCGCCCGCCGCCTCGATCACCGGCAGCGCGGCGTCGACGACGGCCTCGGTATGCGCCGGCTGGTTCGGCTCGGGCAGGCCCTTCGGCACGCACAGCAGCGCCTGGTGCGGATAGTCGAACGGGCTGTCCCAGCAGCCGGTGCGAGCGTCGTCGAGGCCCAGCGACGACGTGTAATGCGAGAAGTCGCCGGCCACCGCGAGTGTCGCCGAGGTGAAGATCCACGCGCGCGCGGTCGCGTCGAGCTGGCGGCGGAAAAGTGGTGCCACGGACAGCGGCGAGGCCTGCAACTGGAAGCCCCAGGGCGAGACATCCAGCCAGCGGATCCACTCGCCCGAAACCGGGGTCAGACCCTCATTTCTTGGGGTCAGACCCGCATTTCGCCCGTCACCACCGCCATGCTTCGTGGCTTGGCCTTCAGCGAAATGCGGGTCTGACCCCGAGTCGCGCCAACGCGCGAGGACGTGCGCGAGCTCGTCAGCGCGCGACGCGAGGTTGGCGATCTCCTCACCGCGCTGCGCGAACATCCCCAGCTCCGTCGCCAACCGGTCGAGCGCGGCGGCCAGCTCGTCGAGCGCCGCGCGGAAGTCCTCGCGTGCGAGGATTGCCTCGCGCGGGAACTTGCCGGGCAACTCGCCTGCCGCGAGACGCAGCTTGCGGATCGCCGGCTGCAGGCCCGCGGCCGCGTCGGGCAGCTCGGGCACGTCGCGCAGTTCGGTCCGCGCCATCACCTCGGCGTCGCGCGCGAGGTCGGCGAGCTGGCCCGCGGCCACCTGCTCGCCGAAGAACAGCGTGGCCGTGTCGGGGAGCTGGTGCGCCTCGTCGAGGATCACGGTGTTGCACGAGGGCAGCAGCTCGGCGAGGCCCTCGTCGCGCAGCATCACGTCGGCGAAGAACAGGTGATGGTTGACGATCACCACGTCGGCCTCCATCGCATCCTTGCGCGCCTTCATCACGAAGCACTCGCGGAAGTGCGCGCAGGCGCTGCCGAGGCAGTTGTCGCGCGTCGAGGTGACCAGCGGCCAGATCGTCGCGCTCTCGGGTACCGCACCCAGCTGCGCGCGATCGCCGCGGTCGGAAGCGTGCGCGAAGGCGACGATCTTCTTCAGGTGCCGGAAGTCCTCGCGCGACGGCAGCCTCTCCTCGCGCGAGGCGCGCTCGAGGTGGTGCAGGCAGACGTAGTTCGCGCGGCCCTTGAGCAGCGCGATGGTCGCCGGCACCTTGAGCACGTCGCGCAGCAGCGGGACGTCGCGCTCGAAGAGCTGGTCCTGCAGCGTCTTCGTACCCGTCGACACGATGACCTTGCCGCCGTCGAGCAGCGCGGGGACGAGGTAGGCGAACGTCTTGCCGGTGCCCGTGCCGGCTTCGGCGACGAGGCGGCCGCGCTCGCGGATCGCGTCGGCGACCGCCTGCGCCATCGCCAGCTGCTGCCCGCGGAAGCGGAAGCCGGGAAGCGCCCGCGCGAGCGCGCCGCCGTCGCCGAAGACGGCGGCGAGTTCCGGATCGAAGGCGCTCTCGCCGGCCGCGCTCGCGGCCAGGGCGGTGGGCGAAGCGGTCAGCGTGGGGCCTTCTTGTCGCGCGCGGCGGCGCTCGTCGAAGGAGCGGTGCGCTCGCGCACCGTCGCCACGATTGCGCGGATCGCGCCGGCGCGCTGCTCGAGGTCGCCGTTGACCGTGCCCGTGCGCTGCTTGTACTCGTCATCGGACTCGGGCGCACGCCACTTGAGTGCCGCAAGCGAGGCCATCCAGTACTCGTTCAGCGAGCGCAAGGCGTCGACCGCCTGCCGCGACACCGTGGCCTCGCGCAGCGCCGCCTGGTAGGGCCGCGCGATGTTGAGCTTCTGCTTGTCCACGCAGGAGGCGCTTTTCGCGGCGTTCGTGCCCGCCTCGGACTGCTCGTAGCCGTGCTCGATGATCTCGATGCTCTTCACGTGACGGCACATCGTGTAGAGGTGCCGCGCCGCGTCGAGGTAACAGTCGAGCGCGCTGCCCACGGCGTCGACGTTGGGGCAGACGTAGTTGTGCGCGGGCCCGGGATTGCCGCCGACGACCTGCGGCTTCGCGAGGTAGGACTGCGCAGCGACAGGGGCTGCAGGCAGCAGGCACGCGAGCGTCAGCGCGGCGCCAAGGGCAAGGAGGCGAGGCATGGATTCCCGGTTCGATCGGCCGGGATGCATGTTACGCCCCGTGCGGCAGGGCGCTCAAGCAGACCGACGGCCGAGTGCCGCATCATGGTGCGAACTGCCTCGTTGTCGTCCCCGCAAAGGCGGGGACCCGGCGTCTTGACCCGGCGAAGACACCGGATTCCCGCCTGCGCGGGAATGACGACGGGAAGGGCTGGCTGGGACCGGCGTCCCCGGTCAGATCGTCACGCCGCCGGAGACCTCGATGACCGCGCCATTGATGTACGAGGCCTCGTCGGAGGCGAGCCACGCGTAGGTGTTCGCGATCTCTTCCGGCTTCGCCAGCCGGCCCAGCGGCACGCGGTCCTCGATCATCTTGATGACCTTTTCGGGCATCGAGCGCAGGATCGGCGTCTCGACGAAGCCCGGGCAGATCGCGTTGGCGCGGATGCCCTTGCGGCCGAGCTCGCGCGCCCAGGTCTTCACCATGCCGATCACGCCGAACTTCGTCGCGGCGTAGTTGGTCTGGCCGAAGTTGCCGTGGATGCCGACGATCGACGACGCGTTCAGGATACAGCCGGAGTTCTGCGCCAGCATCACGTCGACGACCGCCTTCGTGCAGTTGTAGACGCCCTTCAGGTTGACGTCGATGACGCGGTCGAACTGCTCGTCGGTCATCTTCTTGAACTGGGCGTCCTGCACGATGCCGGCGTTGTTGACCAGCGTGTCGATGCGGCCCCAGGCGGCCATCACACCCTCGACCATCAGGGCGATGCTGGCCTTTTTCGTGACGTCGATCGCGAAAGCCATCGCCGTGCCGCCGCCGTCGCGGATCTCGGCCGCCACGCGCTCGGCCGTGTCGAGCTTGATGTCGCACACGGCCACTTTGGCGCCCTCGCGGGCGAACTTGAAGGCGGTGGCCTCGCCGATGCCCGAGCCCGCGCCGGTGATGATGGCCACATTGTCGATCAATCGCATGTGTCAGCCTTTTCCTCGATTCAGCGCTGCGCAATGCCACGGCGCGCGCCGTGCGTCGCAGCTAAACCGAGTTAATTTAGCGGGATTTTGTGCAATGCACAAGCGATTTCGACCGCTACCGCCTGTGCATTGTGGAAGGATTGACCTGCAGCAAATCAACGACTTGGCGCTGCTCATGCCGCGGCTGCCGGCTCCCAGTGGACCAGCACCAGTTGCAGCGCGGGGTGGCCGCGGAAAGCGTCGACCTCGGGCCGGTACACAGCCCGGATCCGCTCGGGCAGCGGCCGGGTGGAGCGGAACAGGATGGCGTCGAAGCGCTCGCCGCCGCGCTCGAGGACGAGCTTGGTGTGGGCGCCGCCCACGATGCGCGACGCGGCCACGCCGAACTCGTCGTCGAAGGCCGGCGGCGGGAAGCCCTGACCCCAGACCGGCTCGCGCAGGCGCTCGGCCAGCGCCACGTCGAGTTCGCCCGGGCCCAGCACGCCGTCGGTCTCGATGATCCGCGCGAGGTCCGCCGGCCGCAGCTGCTCGCGGCCGACCCGCTCGAAGGCCTCGGCGAAACGCTCGAAGTCCCCCTCGCGGATCGTCAGCCCCGCCGCGACCGCGTGGCCGCCGAAGGGACCGAGCAGCCCCGGCTCGCGCGCGTCGACGAGGGCGAGCGCGTCGCGCAGGTGGAACCCCGCGATCGAGCGCCCCGAGCCGCGCAGCATGCCCTTGTCGCCGGGGGCGAACACGATCGCCGGACGGTGCTCGCGGTCCTTGATGCGCGAGGCGACGATGCCCACCACGCCCTGGTGCCAGTTGGCGCGGTACAGGCACAGCGTGAACGTGTCCGCGCGCATCATCGCGGCGGCCTCGTCGAGGTCGGCGTGCGCCTCGTCGACGATGCCGGCTTCCAGCTTGCGCCGCTGGCGGTTGAGCGCTTCGAGCTCGCCGGCGAGCGCCAGCGCCTCGCCGGCATCGTCGGTGACGAGGCAACGGATGCCGACGGTCATGTCGGCCAGCCTGCCGGCGGCGTTGAGGCGCGGCCCGGCGACGAAGCCCAGGTCGGTGGCGATCGCTGTGCGCGGATCGCGTCCCGCGACGCGAAACAGCGCCTCGACGCCGGGCTGCGCGCGCCCGGCGCGGATGCGCTTCAGGCCCTGCGCGACGAGCACGCGATTGGCGTGGTCGAGGCGCACGACGTCGGCCACGGTGCCGAGCGCGACCAGGTCGAGCAGGCCGGCCAGATTCGCCGGCTCGCTGTCGCTGCGCTCGCGAAGTCGCGCGCGCGTGGCCGCCAGCACGTAGAACATCACGCCGACCCCGGCCAGGTGCTTCGACGGGAACGCGCATCCGGGCTGGTTCGGGTTGACGATGATCGCCGGCTCGGGCAGCCGCTCGCCCGGCAGGTGGTGGTCGGTCACGAGCACGTCGATGCCCGCCGCCGCCGCCGCAGCCACGCCCTCGACGCTGGTGATGCCGTTGTCGACCGTGACGAGCAGGTCTGGCGTCATGGCGCGCGCCTGCTCGACGATGCCCGGCGTCAGGCCGTAGCCGTCGTTGAAGCGGTTCGGCACGAGGAAGTCCACGATGGCGCCCATGGCACGCAGCGCCCGCAGCGCGACGGCGCACGCGGTCGCGCCGTCAGCGTCGTAGTCGGCGACGACCAGGATGCGCTCGTGGCGCTCGATCGCGCGCACGAGTCGCTCGGCGGCTTCGTCGATGCCGCGCAGGCTCGCGAACGACGGCAGGCGGGCGAGCGTGTCGTCGATCTCCGCGGGAGTCGCGATGCCGCGCGCGGCGAGCAGGCGCGCGAGCACCGGGTCCACGCCCGAGGCGACGAGCGCGGCGACGTGCGCCGGCACCAAGCGGCGCGTGATCGCTATCGTCACCCGTCATCCCGGGCGGGCGACGCAAACGCCGCCGTGCGACGCCGCAAGCGCGCGAGGAAGCCTATGCGGCCGAGCGACCAGCGCGCGGCCCCGCTGCGACCACCGGCGATCAGGACGAGGCGGTCCAGCGCGCCGCGGTCGAGCGCGTCGAGCGCGGGCGCCAGCAGCGCGGTCGCGAAGGCCGTCAGCGAGCTGGCGTCGACCGGATCGGCAATGACGGCCTGCTGCGCCGTGCCCGTGGCTCGCCACGCGGGCAACGGCGCTGCCTGCGTCCCGGCAACTTGCGCGAGGCCGCGCAGCACGTCGCCGTCGCGCGACGAGGTGGCGTACGCATCAAGCGGGGCGAGGCGCCGCAGGGGGAGCCGTCCCGCGCCGGAGAACCACAGCGCGGTGACCGGCGCGCGTTCCCGGGCGGCCGCCGGCTGGTCGTGCAGCAGCATCTGGACTTCGGTCCACCAGCGGCGCCAGCGCTTCGCGTCGTCGCCGGCGGGCAGCCGATCGCGCAGCGGGCGATCGACGGCGGCGGCAAGCGGCAGCAGCGCGACGGCGTGCGGCTCGCGCGAGTGCACGAACCACGCATCCGGGCGCGGCGCGGCGAAAGCGAGGCCGTCCCCGGCGAAGTGGCCGTTCAGCAGCGCGAGCAGGGCGCCCGACTCCCCGGCGGCGAGGTCGTCGACGCGCGCGACGATGCGCACGTCCTCGTGAGTCACCAGCGTGGACACCGGATCGGCGCGAGCGACCCAGTCGCTGCCGACCTGAAGGCCGGCGCCGAGCGCTGCGAGCGGCGCCGTGCCCGCATCGATTCCGAGCGCGCGCAACAGCTCCGCCTCGGCGTCGTCGACCGGCTCGCCCGCGGCACGCGCGGCAACGCGCGACAGCGGCGCGCACGCGGCCAGCACGGCGGCGTCGACGTCGAGCAATCCGGGAACAAGGAGCACGAGCGGCATGAATGAGGTCGTTGTCGTCCCCGCATGTTTTTCTTCGTCGTCCCCGCGTCCTTTCCTGTTCGTCGTCCCCGCGAAGGCGGGGACCCAGTGTCTTTCGGACGCAAGCCACTGGACTCCCGCCTTCGCGGGAATGACGGCGGAAAATGAGGGGCGCGGGCAACGGCTGGCCGATCCCAGCGTGCAATAATCGCACGCCCGCCCCGGCCTTCCGCCGCCACCGCGAAAAGTGTCCCCGTACGAACTTGCCGTCGGCCTTCGCTACACGCGCTCGCGCAAGGGATCGGGGCGCAACACGTTCATTTCATTCATCGCGCTGATCTCGATGGCCGGCATCGCGCTCGGCGTCGCGGCGCTGATCGTCGTGTTGTCGGTGATGAACGGCTTCCAGCAGGAGCTGCGCACGCGCATCCTGTCGGTGGCCTCGCACATCGAGATCCGGGGCCTGCCCGACCTCGCCGACTGGCAGGCGGTGGCAAAGTCCGCGCGCGCGCAGAGCGGCGTGATCGCCGCGGCGCCGTTCGTGATGGGGCAGGGCATGCTCTCGGCGTTCGACGTCAACCGCGGCGTGATCGTGCGCGGCGTCGATCCCGCGCTGGAAGACACGGTCGCCGACATCGGCAAGGCGATGCGGCAGGGCTCGCTCGCGGACCTCAAACCCGGCGAGTTCGGCATCGTGCTCGGCGCCGAGCTCGCGCGCGCGCTCGGCCTGCGCGTCGGCGAGTCGGTCGTGCTGATCACCCCACAGGGCACGGTGACGCCGGCGGGAACGCTGCCGCGCGTGCGCAGCTTCAGGGTCGTCGGCATCTTCGAGATCGGCATGTACGAGTTCGACAGCGGGCTCGCGCTGACTCACCTCGAGGACGCGCGGCGGCTCTACCGCGTCGAGGGCGTGTCCGGCGTGCGCCTCAAGTTGGACGACCTGTTCGCCGCGCCCGCGGTGGCGCGGCGCATCGCGCAGGCGCTGCCGGCCGCCGTCGAGGTGCGCGACTGGACGCAGAGCCACGCGAACTTCTTCCGCGCCGTGGCCATCGAGAAGCGCGTGATGTTCGTCATCCTGACGCTGATCGTGGCGGTGGCCGCGTTCAACATCGTCTCCGCGCAGGTGATGGTGGTCACCGACAAGCAGGCCGACATCGCGATCCTGCGCACGCTCGGCGCGTCGCCCGCGTCGATTCTCGCGATCTTCGTCGTCCAGGGCGCGCTGATCGGCGTGATCGGCACGCTGATCGGGGTGGCCGGCGGCATCGTTCTCGCGGCGAACATCGACGTCGTCGTGCCGGCGATCGAGCGCGCGCTGTCGATCCAGTTCCTCGACAAGTCGGTGTACTACATCAGCGAGCTGCCCTCGCAGCTGCTGAAGGGCGACGTGTTCACGATCGCCGGCATCGCGCTGGCACTCGCGCTGGTGGCCACGCTGTACCCGGCGTGGAAGGCGGCGCGCGTCAATCCCGCGGCCGCATTGCGCTATGAATGAGAGCGAAAGCGGCGCGGTGCCGGTGCTGTCCTGCCGGGGTCTCGCCAAGACCTACACCGGCGGACCGCAGGACGTGCCCGTGCTGCTCGGCGTCGACTTCGACGTGCGCCCCGGCGAGCGCATTGCGATCGTCGGCGCCTCGGGCTCGGGCAAGAGCACGCTTCTCCACCTGCTCGGGGGGCTGGACGCGCCCACGGCCGGCGAGGTGTCGATCGAAGGCCGGCCGTTCGCCGCGCTCTCGGAGGCCGAACGCGGCCGCGTGCGCAACCGCGCGCTGGGCTTCATCTACCAGTTCCACCACCTGCTGCCCGAGTTCACCGCGGTGGAGAACGTGGCGATGCCGCTGACGATCCGCCGCGTGGCGAGCGCGGACGCGCAGCGGGAGGCCTCTGCGATGCTCGCCAGCGTCGGGCTTGCCGCGCGCCTGCGTCACCTGCCCGGCGAGTTGTCGGGCGGCGAGCGGCAGCGCGTTGCGCTGGCACGCGCGCTGGTCACGCGGCCGCGCTGCGTGCTGGCCGACGAGCCGACCGGCAACCTCGACCGGCACGCGGCAGGCCAGGTGTTCGACCTGATGCTCGACCTCAACCGCGTGGTCGGCACGGCGCTCGTGATCGTCACGCACGATCCGGAACTCGCCGCGCGCACCGATCGCACGCTGCACCTGGTCGACGGCGTGTTGCGCTGACCGAAGTTCCTGTGGCTGGCGCCGGCGTGGAGGGGCGTCCGGGCCAGCGCGCCCGTTTGAATCGTCGGCCAGCGCTGCAAAACGAAAAGCCCGGCAACGTGCCGGGCCTTCCGTGGCCGCTGTCGGCGGCCTTTCCCGCTGCTGCGCGCCACGCCGTCGGAGGGGGGAGCAACCCCTCCGGCGACGCGGCCCCTCGTCAGTGCTCGCTACTTGCGTCCCTACTGCTGCCCACCTGATTCTTCATCAGCCTGTCCGGTCGCGGGGCGGCGGTTGAGCCGGTCTATGCCATTGGCATATGACCCGAGCATAGCCACTGTCGACCGACTTTACAACTGCCATGCTGGCCCGCTGCGCTTGCCCGCCACCGGGCTGTGGCGGATTTGCCCCACCCGGGCCAAGCGGGCGCACGGCGCGGCAGGCCGGATTCCCGGCCGGGAAGCAGCCCGGCTGCCCGGTCCGCGGCGGGGCGGTGAGGGGAGGCCGGCGCGCCCTGCGCTTCAGTCGCCGACCGCCCGCAACGGCGGCGCGTCGAGCAGCCCCGCCTGGCGCGTCAGGCGCGCGATCTCCGCGCGCTCGGCGTCGTCCACGCCGAGTTGCGGCTCGCGCACGGTCGCGTGCGGGAACAGGCCCTGCAGTTGGAGGACCTCTTTCATCCGCGGGCGGTAGTCGCGGATCGGCGCGCGCCAGCAGTAACGCGCCAGTGGGCCCAGGCGCGCCCAGATCGCCGCGCCGCGCTGGTAGTCGCGCGTCTCGGCGCAGCGCTGCATCTCGATCAGCTCGGCGGTGGCCGTGCCGGCGAATCCGATCAGCGCGCCGTCGCAGCCCATCACCATCGCCTCCCAGATGAACGTGTCGCTGCCGGTGAGGATGCCGAGCTTGCGCGGCAGCGCCTTCGCGGCGTCGATCGTCTCGACGGTCTTGGGCGTGTCGAACGAGGCTTCCTTGAGCCCGATGATCTGCGGGATAGCGCAAAGGCGTGCCAGCGTCTCCGGCGGGAAGTCGGGGCCGAAGGCCTTCGGGAACTGGAACGCGAACATCGGCAGGCCGAGGCCGTCGGCGATCGCCTTGTGATAGCGGTAGATCATCTCGGCGGGCACCGGATTGCCGAGGAACGTGGGGAAGGGCGGGAAGATCGCGAACGCCTGCGCGCCCGCGGCGGCCAGCTCGCGGGCCCAGCGCACGGCGTCGCGCGTCGAGCCCGCGATGATCCCGGAGACGAGCGGGCACGCGCCGCCGATGGCCTCCTTCGCCACCTTCAGCACTTCGAGCTGCTCGTCGCGGTCGAGCGCGGGCCCTTCGCTCGCGTCCATGTTCATCGCGATCGCCGTGGGTTTCTGCGCGGCGATCCACTTCATGTAGCCGGGCAGCGTCGCCCAGTCGATCGACTGGTCGGGCAGCATCGGCAGGAAAGGCGCGGCGACGATGCCACGGGCGACGAGCGTCATGTCGGTTCTCCTTGCGCGGGCTTGCCCGCGCCGTGCAGTACGCCGCGGGCGAGAAAGATGCCGGTGATCTCCTCGGCGATCCCGACGAACGCCGGGTGCCGCCGCGCTTCGAGGCCGCGCGGCCGCGGAATGTCGACTTCGAACTCGCGCTCGATGCGCCCCGGGCGCGGGCTCATCACCACGACGCGGTCGGCGAGCAGCACCGCCTCGTCGATCGAGTGGGTGATGAACAGCACGGTCTTCTTCGACGCCATCCACAGCGCCTCGAGATCGAGGCGCATCTGCTCGCGCGTGAGCGCATCCAGCGCGCCGAACGGTTCGTCCATCAGCAGCAGCGGCGCATCGTGGATCAGCGCGCGCACGATCGCCACGCGCTGGCGCATGCCGCCGGACAGCTCGTGCGGGTGGCGGTCGGCGAACTCGGCGAGCCCCACTTGCGCCAGCAGCTGCATCGCCCGCTCGCGGTAGGCGCGCGGGTCGATGCCGCGCAGCTCCAGCTGCACCAGCACGTTGTCGAGCACGTTGCGCCACTCGAGCAGCACGGGCGACTGGAACACGATGCCGAGGTTGGTCTGCGGCCCGGCCACGCGCGCGCCGCCGACCGCGACCTCGCCCGCGCTCGCCGGATGCAGCCCGGCGATGATGCGCAGCAGCGTGCTCTTGCCGCAGCCCGAGGGGCCGACGATGGCGAGGAACTCGCCCTCGCGGATGGCGAGGTCGATCGCCTCCAGCGCGTGCGTCTCCCGCGCCGCCGCGCCGTGCCCGCGGCGGAAGGTCTTCGCCACCCCCTTGAGGTCGACGTACACGGGGCGGACTGCAGCCGCTCCCGCATCCGCACGCGCGACCAAGGGCGCGACGCTCAGCATCACGCGAATGCCGTCGTCCCCGCGAAGGCGGGGACCCAGTGTCGTTGCCACGAAAGACGCTGGATCCCCGCCTGCGCGGGGATGACGCAGCTCTGCGGCGCGGGGATGACGCCGCCCAGCAGCGTCACTTCGGCAGGAACTCGTTCGTGTGGAACGCCGTCCACGGCTGGCTCGTCTGCAGGTCGCGGTAGTTCTTGAGGAGCGTCAGCGTCTGGTCCCAGTCGGCCTGCGCGCCCCAGCCGATGCGTCCCTTGCTCGCCTTCGAGTCGAGCAGCTCGAAGTCGACGAGCATCTGGTCGAGCGTGGACTGCCTGTTGAGATCGGGCTTGGCCTTGAGCGCCGCGTCGACCGCAGCACCCGGGTTCTTCTTCGCCTCCTCCCACGACTTGATCGACGCGCGCAGGAAGCGCCGCACCATGTCCGGGTTCTTCTGCAGCGTCTCGTTTTTCGCCATGATCGTCATGCCGACGATGTTGGCGCCCCAGTCGGCGTAGCGCATCGCCGCCGGGTTGCCGCCGCGCTGCTTGATCAGGAAGTACTGGTCGTCGGCGCCGCCGAGCAGCGCGTCGGCCTTCTTCTCCAGCACGGTGACCACCTTCGCGGCGGGGTCGACCTGCACCATCGCGATCTTGCCGCAGTCGACGTTGTTCGCCTTGCACACCGCCTGCAGCAGCGAGCCCAGCGGATCGCCGGGCGATACCGCGACTCGCTTGCCCTCGAGGTCCTTCGGCGTCTTGATGCCGCTCTCCACGAGCGACACCACCGAGAAGCCGGTCGAGTTGAGCAGCGACATCACCGACTTGATCTCCGCGCCCTTCGACGCGGTGAGGATCACCGACGACGAGTCGGCCATGCCGAACGTGTCCGAACCGGCTGCGACGACCTGCACGGTGTTCGCCGAGCCGCGGCCCTCGTTGATCGTGAGGTCGATGCCCTCGGCGGCGAAGAAGCCGCGCTCCTTGCCGTAGTAGAACGGCACGTGCAGGCCGCCCAGGTACCAGTTGAGCCGCAGCGACACCTTGTCCTGCGCGGCGGCGGTGACGGGAACCGCGAGCGACAGCGCGGCGGCGAGCACTGCGATGCTGCGGATAAGCCGATGCGACATGGTTGCCTCCTCCTCGGTGGGAACTAGGGAAGCTCTGCGTAACCCGTGGATGCGCGACGCGCTTTCCCGGGATGATGGCGAGACGCGGGCCGCCGGGTGTGGCGGGCACCACACCCAAGGCCCGCAACGAAGCCAGCGCCCGGGAAAGCGCGTCCCGAAGGGCGACCGAGCGAACTGGAGGCTGAGTGTTGAAGGATGTCGATCATGCGAGGTCGCGCGCGCCGCGAGGTTATGCAGAGCTTCCCTAAAGGACGACGTCTTGCGCGCCGCCCTGCTGCGACACGTGCCAGGGGATCGCGATGCGCTCGATCACCTCGACCGTATAGTAGACGGCCAGCCCGATCAGCGACAGCAGCACGATGATCGCGAACACCATCGGCGTGTCGAGCTGGCCGTTGTACTGCAGGAGCAGGTAGCCCAGCCCCTTGTCGGAGGCAACGAACTCGGCCACCACGGCGGCAGTGGCGGCGAGCGCGGCGCCCACCTTCAACCCGGTGAAGATCTGCGGCAGCGCCTGCGGCAGGCTGATCTTCAGGAACATCCTGAGGCTCGACGCGCCCGTCGTCCGCGCGAAGTCCATCACGTCGCGGTCGGCGCTCTTGAAGCCGGCGATCGACGCGACGACGATGGGGAAGAACGACAGCAGGAACACGAGCAGCAGCTTCGGGGTGAAGCCGAAGCCGAACCAGATGATGAACAGCGGCGCGATGGCGATCTTGGGGATGATCTGCAGGAACACGATCACCGGGTAGACCGACTGCTCCATGAACCGCGAGTAGGCGATGGTCAGCGCGAGCGGGATGCTCACCACCACCGCGAGCACGTAGCCGGCGAGGATTTCCTGCGTGGTGACCCACGCCCCGCCCATCACGATCTCGTGGCGCTTCCAGAACTCGACCCACACCCTGGACGGCGGCGGCAGCAGGTATTCCTTGACGCCGAAGGCGCGCACGCCGACTTCCCACAGCACGATCAGCGCGGCGAACACCAGCATCGCGCCGACGCGCTTGCGCAGCCATCCCCGCAATTGGACCCCCACGCTTGCGGCTGACGCCGCTGTGCTGCCCCCCGAGGGGGCGGAGCGAGCGGCCTCCATGGATGGTCCCGCCATGCGCCGAGCCTATGCGTCGGCCGCCGCCGGCGCGAGCGGACGCGCGCTGCGCGCCTGGCGTCCGCCCCGCTCGCGCAGGCGTCCTCGGGGCGGCCCTTCGGCGCTCGCAGCCGCACTTCGCTCTGCGCCACCACGAGGTTCGTTCATGTCTTGTCCCACGGGGCAGGGGGCGTAGCGAGGTCCCACGTGCCGTATTCGGCGGGCACGTTGATCTCCAGCACCTCGAGGTCGTCGGAGCGCGCGATCACGTTGTGCGGCACGCCCGCCGGCTGCGCGAGGCCCGACCCCGCCTGGACGACGACGTCGTCCGCTACGCCGGCGAAGCGGAACGTGAGCGAGCCGCGCAGCACGTAGACGAAGTGCGCGGTCATGTCGTGCCAGTGCCAGCCGGTGGCCGAGGGCAGCGGCGCGATCGCGCGGATGTGCTTCGCGCCGATGCGCCCGCCGGTGGACCGCGCCAGCCCGAGTTCGCGATACTCGACGTCGGCGCGCAGGCCCTCGCGCGAGAATTGCGCGGTGCGGCCGTCGGCGAGCGCGAGCTGCGAGAGCGCCTGCGCCAGCGCCAGCGGTCCGTCGTAGCGGGCTTCGGCGCCGGAGCTCACGCTGCCCTCGCGCGCTCGCGCGCCGGCCACACGTCGGTCATCTCCGCGGCGGCCGCCAACGCATCGGCCGCCAGCTCCTCGCGCCTCGCTCCGTCCATGCGCGCCGTCGGGCCGGCGATGCTCACCGTGGCGACGACGCTCGCGCCGGGATCGCGCCGCGCGCGTACCGCGGCGGCCACTGCCGCGACGCCTGGCTCGCCTTCCTCGACCGCCTCGCCCCAGCCGCGCTTGCGCGTCGTGCGCAGCTCGCGGCGCAGCGCGGTCAGCGTGGTCACCGCGCGCGGGCCGCAGCGCACGCGGCCGATGAGCGCCGCACGCTCGACGATCGCGAGCGCGTGGGCTTCGGGCAGCGACGCGAGCCACACCTTGCCCGTCGCCGTCGCATGCAGCACCACCTCGCGGCCCGCCTGGTCGTCGTAGCGCAGACCGTGCGCGGCGCCCTGCGCCTTCGCGACCCAGGTGAGCGTTTCGCCGTCGACCACCGCCAGGCGCGCCAGTTCGCCCGTGCGCGCGGCGAGCGCGTCGAGCACCGGCTGCGCGACGTCGGCGACGCCGGTCGCGGCGATGAAGCGGAAGGCGAGCGCGGGCAGCTTGTAGGTGAGCGCGTAGCGCCGGCTTGCCGGGTCCTGGCGCACGAAGCCGCGGCCCTCGAGCAGTGCGAGGAAGCGGTGCGTGGCGCTCTTGGGGATGGCGAGTCGCGCGCCGACCGCGGACAGCGCGAGCCCGTCCGGCGCCTCGGCGAGCAATTCGAGGACGTCGAGGCAGCGCTGCGCGGGCGAGTAGAGCATGGCGGCAAACTGGAACGCTGTTCCACTTTCCGCCATTCCCATGCGCGGGTCAAGCTGCGCTGCAACACGGGGCGGATCGGCATCCGGGTGCGGATCCGACCCCGTTTCTGGTCAGCAGCAGCTCGCCCCGCCGTCGACGGCGAGGACCTGCCCGGTGACGTGGCGCGACGCCTCGGAGGCCAGGAACACGACCGCGCCCATCAGGTCCTCGTCGCCGCCGAGGCGGTGAAGCGGCGTCGAGGCGATCACCGCCTGCTCGATCTTCTCGAGCAGGCCGGCCGACATCTTCGACGGGAAGAAGCCGGGGCAGATCGCGTTGACGTTGATGTTGTGGCGGCCCCACTCGGCCGCCAGCGCGCGCGTGAAGTTGACGTCCGCGCCCTTGCTGGTGTTGTAGGCGATCGTCGACATGCCCGGCGGGTTGCCGGCGAGCCCGGCGATCGAGGCGACGTTGATGATCTTCCCCGACCGCTGCGGGATCATCACGTGCTTGCCGACATGCTGCGAGAGGAAGAACACCGCGTGCACGTTGAGATCGATGACCTTGTGCCACGCCTCCGCCGGATGGTCCTCGGCCGGCGCGCCCCACGTCGCTCCCGCGTTGTTGACCAGGATGTCGATGGTGCCGAAGTGGCCAACCACGCGCTCGACCAGCGCCGGGATCGTGTCGAGCTTCGCGAGGTCGCCGACGACCGTCAGCACCTCGATGCCGAGCGCCTCCAGCTGCGCCTTCGCGTCGGCCAGCTCGTCGGCCTTGCGCGCCGTGATCGCGATCTTCGCACCCATGTCCCCCAGGGCCTTTGCCATCTGCAGGCCCAGCCCGCGCGAGCCGCCGGTGATCAGGGCGACCTTGCCGGTGAGGTCGAACAGCTCTCTGACGCTCATGATCCGCCTCGCTATGCGTGGGCTCAGGCCGGTGCCGCGGCCGACTTCGGCTTGCCCGACTTCGACAGTCCGCGGCGGAGGAACTCGATGCCCGCGATCACGCGCTTGTGCACCTCGTCCGGGCCATCGGCCAGACGCAGGCTGCGGCCTTGCGCGAAGAACGCAGAGAGCAGGGTGTCGTCCGTGACGCCGGCACCGCCGTGGATCTGTATCGCGAAGTCGACCACCTGCTGCAGCACGTTGGGCGCCACGACCTTGATCGCCGAGATCTCGGTCATCGCGCGCTCGGCGCCCACCTGGTCCATCTTCCACGCCGCATGGAGCGTGAGCAGGCGCGCCTGGTCGATGGCGATGCGCGCCTCGGCCACGCGCTCGGGATTGCCGCCCAGCCGGATCAGGCTGTCGCCGAACGCCGTGCGCGCCGCGCCGCGGTCGATGGCGAGCTCCAGCGCCTTCTCCGCCGCGCCGATGCAGCGCATGCAGTGGTGGATGCGTCCGGGACCGAGGCGCCCCTGCGCGATCGCGAAGCCCATGCCGGGGCCGCCGATGAAGGCGGACAGCGGCACGCGCACGTCGCGGAACGCGACCTCGCCGTGGCCGTGCGGCTCGTCGTAGTGGCCGAACACCGGCAGCATGCGCTCGACCGTGATGCCCGGAGTGTCCAGCGGCACCAGCACCATCGAGTGCTGCTCGCGACGGCCCTTCGCGGGGTCGGGCGTGAGCGCCATGAAGATCGCGACCTGCGCGTGCGGATCGCCCAGGCCGCTCGACCACCACTTGCGGCCGTTGAGCACGATCGTGTCGCCCTCGACGACGGCGGTCGCGCGCATGTTCGTCGCGTCCGACGAGGCCACGTCGGGCTCGGTCATGCAGAAGACGCTGCGCACGGCGCCGTCGAGCAGCGGCGCGAGCCACCGCTCCCTCTGCTCGGCGCTGCCGTAGCGCCACAGCACCTCCATGTTCCCGGTGTCGGGCGCGCTGCAGTTGAACACCGTCGGCGCGAGCATGCTTCGCCCGGTCTGCTCGGCGACGTGCGCGTATTCCTGGATCGACAGTCCTGCGCCGAGCTTCGCGTCAGGCAGGAACAGGTTCCACAGGCCTTGCGCACGCGCTTTCGCCTTGAGATCCCCGAGCAGCGCCGGGACGCGCCAGCCGCGCCAGTCCGCGCCGCCGGTGCGGGCGACCTCGGCCCAGTAGCCTGCCTCGACGGGTTCGATCTCGCCGGCGATGAACGCCCGGGTGCGCGCGAGGAAGTCCCGCCCGCGCGGGGAGAGCTCGAAGTCCATGGCTTGCCTGTTCGACGTGGGAGCGGAGAGCAATGGTAGGATCGGCGCGGCGATGAAGGAAGCGGAAGTTCGTCATCGCAGGACATGAAGAGGGTCCGTGACGGCGCCGGCGCACGCTCTCCCGCGAAGCGTATCCGGCCGCCGTCCTTGGCGGCGGCCCTGCCGCAGTAGACTGGCCTGGCGGGCCGCGGCGAACCGCCGCAGCGTCGGGCAGGCAATCATGGTGGCGAATCCCGAACCGGGTTGCGATTGCGACTGGATCGTCGTCTGTTCCGGCGTCGGCGGCTCACGTCCAGGTAGGTAGGAGCTTCAACCATGCAAGGCGAAATACGTCCCGATTCAAAAGCCGTCGCCGCCGAGCTGCGGGCCTGCCTGCAGCGCCAGCGCGATGCCTACCTGGCGCACCCGGTGCCGACGCTGGCCGAACGCAAGGACGACCTGCGCCGGCTCGCCGGCTTCGTGAAGGAGCACAAGGACGCGATCTGCGACGCGATCAGCGCCGACTACGGCAACCGCTCGCGCCACGAGACGCTGCTGCTCGAGGTCATGCCGGTCGTGAAGGACGTAGGGGAGACGCAAAAGCACCTCGCCGAGTGGATGCGGCCGCAGCGCCGCTCGGTGGACCGCATCGCGTTCGGGCTCGCGAGCAACCGCGTCGTTCCGCAGCCACTCGGCGTGGTGGGCGTGATCGTGCCGTGGAACTTCCCGTTGAACCTTTCGATGGTCGGGCTCGCCGCGATCTTCGCCGCCGGCAACCGCGCGATGGTCAAGATGAGCGAGAACTCACGGCACTTCGCGCGCCTGCTGATCGAGCGCATTCCGGCGTACTTTCCGCCGGACAAGTTGCGCATCTTCGACGAGACCGGCGGCGTGGGCATCGAGTTCTCCAATCTGCCTTTTGACCACCTGCTGTTCACCGGGTCGAGCGCCACCGGGCGCGCCGTGATGGCGGCCGCGGCGAAGAACCTCTGCCCGGTGACGCTGGAACTGGGCGGCAAGGCGCCGGCGGTGGTGTGCGACGACTTCCCGCTCGCCACGGCGGTCGAGCGCATCATGCACGTGAAGCTGCTCAACGCGGGGCAGATCTGCACGACGGTCGACCACGTCTTCGTGCCCCGTGCGGAGGTCGACGAATTCGCCCGGCTCGCTGCCGCGGTCGCGGCGAAGCGCTACCCCCGGCTCGACACGCCGGACTTCACGTCGATCATCGACGCTCGCTCGTTCGAGCGCCTGACCGGCGCTCTGGAGGACGCCGGCCGGCGCGGCGCGAAGGTCGTGAACCTGCTCCCCGGCCCGGCCTGGGACCCGCCGACGCGCAAGATCTCGCCGCACGTCGTGCTCGACGCGCCGTGGGACAGCGAGCTGATGCAGCGCGAGATCTTCGGCCCGATCCTGCCCATCGTCGCCTATGACTCGCTCGACGAGGTCATCGACCGCATCAACGGCGGGCCGCGGCCGCTGGCGCTGTACCCGTTCAGCCACGACCGGCGACGCCTCGACCACCTGCTCGATCGCGTGATGTCCGGCGGCGTGTCGATCAACGACGCACTGCTGCACGTCGGCCAGCACGACCTGCCGTTCGGCGGCATCGGCGAATCCGGCATGGGGCACTACCACGGCTACGAGGGCTTCCTCACGTTCTCCAAGCTGCGGCCGGTGTTCCGCCAGTCGCGATTCTCGACCATCGCCCTGCTGGCCCCACCCTACGGCAAGCTGGCCGACCGGATGATCTCGTTCCTCATCCGCTGACGGCGCGCGCGCCTGCGGCTACACTGCGCTCCCGGGCGAAAGCTCCGCTGCGGGCTGACCCGCATCGAAGGCGACACTTATCCTGTCAGGAGGGCCGTGATGGAGCAGAAGTACGCAGCTTCGGTCGAG
>Ga0209254_10001998_pt1 | contig 18499 bp, 19 predicted proteins | sample FrelakmetDIP11DI_FD_187148 | JGI IMG/M metagenome (GOLD analysis project Ga0209254, IMG submission 187148) | Freshwater lake sediment microbial communities from the University of Notre Dame, USA, for methane emissions studies - DIP11 DI (SPAdes)... | ecosystem: Environmental > Aquatic >...
TGCACCCCGTAGAACTTGCGGTCCTCGTCGGACATCGCGGCAATCGGCGTGGCGGCGTTGGATGCCATCAACTTGAAACCGGGCGGCAAGACGGTGACCTTATCGCCGTGGCTCATCCACACGTCTAGCAAACCGTGGCCCTCGTCGTTGGCGCGGTCCTGGATGTCGCGCAGCAGCGCAGTGTGGCCGTGCGCCCGGATTTCCGCATAGCCGAATTCGCGCTTGCTGGCGTTTTCCACCTTGCCGCCAAGCTGTGCCGCCATGGTCTGCATGCCGTAGCAAATGCCCAGCACCGGTACGCCCAGTTCGAACACCACTTGCGGTGCACGCGGCGTTTCCTCCTCGTACACTGAATTCGGCCCGCCGGACAGAATAATGCCGGCCGGGGAGAACTCGCGCACGAAATCGTCGGTCACGTCGTTGGGATGCAGCTCGCAATACACGCCGGCTTCACGCACGCGGCGTGCAATCAGTTGGGTGTACTGGGAGCCAAAATCGAGGATGAGGATTTTCTGGTGCATTTTTCTAGGGGCTAGGGGCTAGGGGCTAGGGGCTAGGGGCTAGGGGCTAGGAAAAAAAGAAAGCCACGCGCAGCGTGACTTTCCCTAACCCCTAGCCCCCAATTCCTAATCCCTACTCAACACGGTAATTCGGCGCTTCCTTGGTGATCTGCACGTCGTGGACGTGCGACTCGCGCACCCCGGCCGACGTGATTTCGACGAATTCGGCCTTGGCATGCATGTCGTTGATGTTGGCAACGCCGAGATAGCCCATGCTGGAGCGCAGCCCGCCCATCAACTGGTGGATGACGCCGAGTGCGCTGCCCTTGTAAGGCACGCGGCCCTCGATGCCTTCGGGCACGAGCTTTTCGGCGCTTTTTTCGTTGTCCTGGAAATAGCGGTCGCTGGAGCCCTGTTGCATCGCACCGAGCGAACCCATGCCGCGATAGGATTTGTACGAGCGCCCCTGGAACAGTTCAACTTCGCCCGGTGCTTCTTCGGTGCCGGCCAAAAGACCACCGAGCATCACACAACTGGCACCTGCCGCGATCGCCTTGGCGATATCGCCAGAATAACGAATACCGCCGTCGGCGATCACGCCGACATCGCTGCCCGCCAGGGCGGCAGCCACATTCGCCACAGCGGTGATCTGCGGCACCCCAACGCCGGCGACCATGCGGGTGGTGCAGATCGAGCCCGGACCGATGCCAACCTTGACCGCATCCGCGCCGTGCTCGACCAGCGCCGCCGCAGCGGCAGCGGTGGCGATATTGCCGCCGATCACCTGCACATCGGGGAAATTCTGCTTGACCCAGCGAACCCGGTCGAGCACGCCCTTGGAATGACCATGCGCAGTATCGACGACGACGACGTCGACGCCGGCAGACACCAGCGCGGCAACCCGCTCCTCGGTACCTTCGCCGGTGCCGACAGCTGCGCCCACGCGCAGGCGGCCCATCGCATCCTTGCACGCCATCGGATGCTCGCTGGATTTCTGGATATCCTTGACGGTGATCAACCCACGCAATTCGAACGCATCGTTCACCACCAGCACGCGCTCAAGGCGAAATTTGTGCAGCAGCGCCATCGCCTCATCGAGGTTAGCGCCTTCCTGCACCGTCACCAGCCGGTCCTTGGGCGTCATGATGTTGGCCACCGGCTGATCGAGGCTGGTTTCAAAGCGCAAATCGCGGTTGGTGACGATGCCGACCACCTTGCCGTCATCGATCACAGGCAGGCCGGAAATACGCTTTGAACGGGTGATTTCGAGCACCTGACGCACCGTCATCTGTGGCGCGACAGTAATAGGATCCTTGACCACGCCGGATTCAAAGCGCTTGACCGCCGCCACCTGCGCCGCCTGCATCTCAGTGTTCATGTTCTTGTGGATGATGCCGATTCCGCCCTCCTGCGCCAGCGCAATCGCCAGGCGTGCCTCGGTCACCGTATCCATGGCGGCCGACAGCAGGGGGAGGTTCAGGGAAATGGTGCGGGTCAACTGCGTGGACAGGCTGACTTCGCGCGGAAGGATGGCGGAATGGGCGGGAACGAGCAGAACGTCGTCGAACGTCAGCGCTTTTTGCAGAACACGCATGGGCTTTCCTTATAGCAAAGCGGAATTATACGCGCCCCCCCTGTCCACGTACAAACAGGTGTGTCCCCAAGTAGAAGTTTGGTCGTAATCTACCAACTTATTTGCATGCCTATCGGTTGACTCGCGCTCTGGATACGGCTAACTTTGCGGACAGCATCAATGCTGCTAGGGCGCGAGGTTCGACAGCCCACCCCTGAATGCCATATAACTCGAGGAGATAAAACCAATGTCCAAAGTTTTGCTTGCCCTGACTTCCGTTGCCCTGCTGGGTCTGTCTGGCTGTGCCGATACCGCAAAAGTGGCGGATAGCAAACCTGCCGCCAGTGCAACTGCTGCACCTGCAATCAGCCCCGAAGCGCAAGCTGCCCTTACTGCGGCGCAGGCTGACTTCAAAGCGGCTAAAGCCAAGAATGAAGCCTGGACGACTGCCGACAGCGCAATCAAGGCCGCTGAAGAAGCCGCCCAAAAGGGCGACAGCGCGACGGTTCTGAAACAGGCCAAATTTTCCAGCGAACAATCCAAACTGTCCTTGGGTCAGATGAACTACCCGGTTCTTAAAGCCGGTGACTAAGTTGACCCGTCTCAACAATCAAGCCTTCCGGAATCACGCCGGAAGGCTTTTGTTTTTGGGCGCACTGGCCTTTATGGGGCTCGCCCATGCCGAACTTTACAAGTGGACGGATAGTCAAGGCAAGGTGCATTACACGGACCAGCCGCCGACGGCGAATGCCCAGACCATCAAGTCCCATCAGTCAGGACAGGCCGAAACCACAACTCAGGCCACGCAGACGCTCAACGAAAAAGACCAGGCCTACCAGAAGCGCCGCGATGAAGCCGAACAGGCACGCCTCAAAGCGGAAAAGGAAGCCGAGCAGGAACGCATTCAGCGTGAAAACTGCACCAAGGCACGCAACAATCTGAGCTCCCTGCAGAACTCGTCGCGCGTTTACTCCACCAATGCCGCCGGACAACGCATCTACATGGATGATGCAACGCGGGCCAATGCACTGGCCAACAGTCAGAAAGCCGTTTCCGACTTCTGCAAATAATTCGATCCTGAGTCAGCCCGCGGCATTTGATGCCGCTTCTGCCTTGTCTGACTCCATGGCTTTTTCCATCGGGGCGTCGCCCCCGCCTTTCTTCGTGACTTTCCCTTCTTCCGCACGCCTGCGACGCACTTCCTTGGGATCGGCAATCAGTGGACGGTAGATTTCTACACGATCCCTGTCGCGCACTATTTCGTCCAGTTTGACGAGCTTGCTGAAAATCCCGACCTTGTTCCGGGTGAGATCGATATCGGGGAAAGCCTCAAGGATGCCGGATGCACGGATCGCGTCCTCCACCGAGGCGCCTTCGGCAAGCCGAACCCGCAACATGGGCTGCTGTTCGGGCAAGGCGTAGACCAATTCCACATGAATGTCGCCTGCGACAGGGGATGCACTCATGCGGGATACACCTCGTCGGCACGACGCACAAAGGCATCGACAAATGTATTGGTTATATGGCTGAACACAGGCGCCAAGACTGTTTCCAGCACCCGGCTGGCGAACACATACTGCAGGCGAAATTCAACCTTGCAGGCATCGCTCCCGAGCGGCAGGAACAGCCAGTCACCTTCCATCTCAGAAAACGGGCCTTGTTTCAGCCTGATTCGCATCTCGCGTGGGTACTGCTTTGTATTTTCAGTGGTAAAACTCTGGCGAATTCCCAAATAGGCGATATGGAGTGTGGCCTCCGTGCGAAGCTCATCGCGTGCGATCAGTTCGGTCCCCCCGCACCAGGGCAGAAAAATGGGGTACTCCTCAACCCGGTCCACCAATTCATACATCCGTTCGGGGGTATGCGCCACCAGTACACTTTTTTCTACGCGCGCCATCAGCACTTAAAGCCTTGTAAAATTGAGAATTGTACGCAAGCCCGCCTGCCATGAGCATCGCCGACAACAAAAAAGCCTTTCACGATTACTTTATCGAGGAAAAATTCGAGGCCGGCCTCATGCTGGAAGGCTGGGAAGTAAAAGCCATCCGTGCCGGACGCGTGCAGTTGAAGGAAGCCTATGTCGTGGTCAAGAATGGGGCGGTTTACCTGATCGGCTGCCACATCAGTCCGCTGCCTACCGCATCCACCCACATCCACCCGGATCCCACCCGCTCACGCAAGCTGCTGCTGCATGCCTCGGAAATCAACAAACTCATCGGCAAGACTGAACGTGCCGGCTTCACCCTGGTGCCGCTCGACATGCATTACCTGAAAGGCCGCATCAAGCTGGAAATCGGACTGGCAAAAGGCAAGAAACAACACGACAAGCGGGCATCCGAGAAAGATCGCGAGTGGTTACGGGAAAAGCAGCGTCTGGTTCGGGCTGCCCAAACCTGACTTGTTGCGTAGCGGCGACTAACGGATGAAATAGTCTGCTTAGCGGCTACGTTAAACATTGTAAATCTGTCGAGATTTTGACTACAATTGTCAATATCTCGACAAGCAAGGATATATCCGATGGCGGCACTTCCTGTTTATCAAGTTGAGTTCATCCCGCTCGAACGTCGGCTGGGGGACCGCCGAGTTGCCCCGCGCGATGCTGCATTACCTCCCGAAATCACGGCAGACCGCCGAAAGACATCAGGCCGGCGCGCTGAAGACCGCAAATCCGCAACGCTGAAAGTCGTCTAGGTCCACGATTTCAGGCGTTTCGCTGGGTAGCAGATGCCAGTTCGCTGCAACCAATATTGCACTGCCGGATGGAAGGCCTGACAACGTTTTCTAACGTCCAGTCATCCACAAACTGTCTTTCTCCCTTACTGCAGGCCAAGTCGCCTTGCCTGCAACCAAACATCCACCCCGGAATGAGCGCAAGGCAGTCTGTTCCCATAAAAAGCCCCCCCACGCAAACTGTGCCAGAATGCCGCCCCACTCTGCGGGAATGCTTTCAACACCTTGCCGCCAACAAGTGAAACGCCCTCTGTTTGATTGACTGCTTCGAATTTCTCAAGAAAGCCGAATCCACTTGCGTGCCGCTACCGTAGAAGATCTTCATGATTTTGACGAGGTGATTGACGCCCGTTCCCCTGGCGAATTTGCGGAAGACCATGTCCCCGGGGCCATCAACCTGCCGGTGTTGACCGATGCCGAACGTGAGCGCGTCGGCACCATGTACAAGCAGGTGTCGTCTTTCGAAGCGAAGAAGGTCGGGGCAGCATTGGTGTCGCGCAATATCGCTCAATATCTTGAAGGCTATCTCGCCGACAAACCCAAATCCTATCGTCCGCTGGTGTATTGCTGGCGCGGCGGCAGTCGCAGCGGAGCGATGACGCACATCTTGCAGAAAATCGGCTTCGGCGCGATGCAACTCGACGGTGGTTACAAGGCCTATCGACGGCATGTCGTGGCCGAGCTTTCCTGCCTGCCGGCACGCCTTTCCTATCGCGTCGTGTGTGGCCCAACTGGAAGCGGCAAAAGTCGCCTGCTGCAGATACTGGAAAGTGAAGGCGCCCAAGTGCTCGACCTCGAAGAACTGGCCGCCCATCGGGGCTCACTGCTGGGGGCGTTGCCAGATCGGGACCAGCCAACCCAAAAAGGTTTCGAAAGTGGCATCTGGTTTGCGCTTGATCGCTTTGACCCTATGCGACCCGTGTTCGTCGAATCGGAAAGCAAGAAAATCGGCGCGCTGCGCGTGCCTGATGCACTGATTGAGGCCATGCGATCCAGTCCATGCGTCCGCCTGGAAGTGCCATTGGCGGCTCGGGTCCAGTTGCTGACCGAGGATTACATTCACTTTCTACATGATCCGGAAACGATCAACCGCCAACTGGGATATCTCACCCCGCTGCGGGGCAATGACACCATCACGGCGTGGCAGACGCTGGCCAATCAGCGGGCATGGGATCAACTGGTTGCGGCCCTGCTCGAGCAGCATTACGACCCGGCTTATCTGAGGTCATTGTCGAAAAACTATGCTGCTACACCCGGTGATCAAACCTACAGCACTGCGGATTTATCCGACACTGGCCTGCAACGGCTGGCGCGGGACATCATGGCCGCCTAGACCAGCTTGCCGAGTACAAAGCCGACAACGATGCCGATGATGACAGCCACGGTCAGGCCACGATAGGTCAGGACGTCTTTGGAATAGCCACGCCGGATGGCAATGTAGGACACCAGATAACCGACTGCATTGAGCAGCCAGATAAAACCGATCGACAGTATCTTGACGATGAGCGGGCCGATTATCGGCACCAGGGTCAGCAGCCCAAGCAGCCAGGCAAAGGCGTTGGAAACCAGACCCACCGCCACCACGCTGCCCGCGATCACGCTACGGTCGACGTTGAAATGCAGTCCCAGCCACACCAGCCCGCCCATCCCGATCCACAGCGGCAGCATCACCTTCCAGTTGCGCCACCAGGGCAAGCGTTGCGAAGCATCCTCCAGGGTTGTCTTTTCTCCAGATGTGTCTTCGACTTGCTGCCCCATGAACTACCCCAGTGCGGAGAGATCGACACCAATGCCCGCCATCGGCGGACACCAGTAATACCCACCCGTGAGCGGCCGGGTAAAGCGAAACAGGGCATCGCTGATGCCGTCATCGAGCCCAGTCATCCGACGCATTTGCGCCTCGTACGCATCGAACGATTTGCCGAAGGCAAGGAATACCAGCCCAGCATCAGCACCTGCCACCCACGGCATCGAGCGGCGTACCACAAATGCCTCGGGCTCGAAATCCTCCTGCGCAGTGCGTTTGACGTGTGCCGATTCCGGCGCCTCGTCGAGTTCTTCATTACTGTCGCGATCGCGTCCGAAGCAGTTATTCTGTTCAGTGTGCGACATCGCGTCAAACTTCGGAAAATCATGCAGCCATTGCTGCACCGCGGCAAAGCTCGATCCGTCGATGCCTTTACCCTGTCCCTGTGCCACAGCTGCTTCGATGGCGGCTTCCTCCTTGGGATTTTCGGTGCCATCCTCGTAGCCGGTCAGATCACGGGAATCCTGATGACGGAAGCTGACGATTGCCTGGGTCAATTTGAAAGCGGGCGCGATCAGCGCCTGCAAGGCATGACCGCGCAGCAGCAGATCGCCCGGCTCGTCGCCGCGCAGCCACAGCCACAACGCATTTTGCGTCGCCGGAATCGGCGGGCGCGCGTCCGGCAGCAGCGGAAAACTGCGCAAGCCTGCTACCGTCACGCCCAGCGCCTGAGCGACGTCCAGACCGATACCCAGCACCGCTGATTGGCCATCGCATTGCTCAGCCAGCGCTTGCAGTGCAGAGCGGGGATCAGCCGCCGGATTCAGGTTGAAAAACAGATGCCGGGCATGGTCGGGGATGGGATCGAAAATGGCAGATTGGGCTGTCATGGCGTGAAATGAATAATTCAAAGAAGTGGAGGAAAAAGCAGGTGTGCTTAGCCGCGCCTGACCTCGATCACATTCTGCACATGTTGCAGACGCGCCAGCAGTCGCGACAATTGCTGCAGTTCCTTGATCCGCACCGTGATCCGCATGTTGGCATACTCGTCGCGGCTCTCGGTGTTCACCCGCAGCACATCGAGCCGGTCCTTGGCGATGACGTCTGAAATATCGCGCAGCAGGCCCTGCCGGTCAAACGCTTTCAGCAGGATATCCACTTCGAACGCCGCGCCCTCGTCGAGCACCCATTCGGCCGTCAGCATCCGTGCCGGATTGGCTCGCCGCAGCGCTGCGCAATCCGCACGGTGCACGGTGAGACCGCGCCCGACCGTGGTGTAGGCGACGATGGTATCCGGCGGCTGCGGTTTGCAGCAGCGCGCCAGCGTCATCGGCACATCGCCGAGTCCCGGTATGACGACCGGATTGCCGGACTTGGTGCGCGCACGCGGTTTGGCGGTAGGCATCAGCGCAGGTGACGGTTTGCCCGGTTCCTGCAAGGCGCCAACCAGATCGCGCTGGCCGACGTCGCCGCGCCCCAGCGCAGCAAAGAAATCATCCACCTTGCCGAACTTGAGCCGCTGCGCAAGCTTCTCCTGATTCGTGTCCCCCACGCCCAGGCGTTTGAACTCCTTCTCCAGCAGGGTGCGGCCGAGGCTGACCTGCTCGCCGACGTCGCGCTGACGGAACCACGTGCGCACCTTGGAGCGTGCACGATGGGTGGCCAGATAACCGAGCGCCGGATTGAGCCAGTCGCGGCTCGGATCTCCCTCTTTGGCGGTGACGATCTCGACTCGCTGGCCATTCTCCAGCTCAGTATTCAGGGGCACCATCGCGCCGTCGATTCTGGCACCGCGGCAACGATGCCCCAGGTCGGTGTGCACTGCATAGGCAAAATCCACCGGCGTGGCACCGCGGTCGAGCGCCACCACCCTCCCCTGCGGCGTCAGCACATAGACCTGATCATGGAACAGCTCGGTCTTGAACTGCTCAGTGAATTCGCTGCTGTCGGCAACGTCGTCCTTCCATTCCAGGATGCGCCGCAACCAGGCAATTTTTTCCTCGTACTGCGCATCCTGACGGCCGCCTTCCTTGTAGCGCCAGTGCGCCGCGACACCCAATTCGGCATTGTGGTGCATATCGAAGGTGCGGATCTGTACTTCGAGCGCGCGGTCCTCCGGGCCGATGACGGCGGTATGCAGCGAGCGGTAGTCATTGCTCTTGGGTTGCGAAATATAGTCATCGAATTCGCCCGGAATCGGCTGCCACAGGTTATGAACCAGCCCTAGAACGGTGTAACAGTCGATTTCGTGCCGAACCAGCACGCGTACCGCGCGGATGTCGTACAACTGCTCAAAACTCAGGTGCTTGCGCCGCATCTTGTTGACGATACTGGCGATATGCTTGGGACGGCCGCTGACTTCAGCCTCGATGCCGTGCAGGGCGAGTTCGGCTTGCAGCCTCTCGATAATGCCCTTGATGTAGGCTTCGCGGTCGGCGCGTCTTTCATCCAGCTGGGAGGCGATGATCTTGTAGGTTTCGGGCTCCAGATAGCGAAACGCCCAGTCTTCCATCTCCCATTTGATCTGCCACACGCCGAGCCGGTTTGCCAGCGGCGCGAACAACTCGCGTGCCTGCTGTCCCAACGCCTCGCGCGTGGCGGGATCCTGACCGGCCGCACAACGAAGCGCATGCGTGCGCTCGGCCAGTTTGACGAGCACTACACGAATGTCCTCCACCATCGCCAGCACCATCTGGCGCAAGGCCTCGAGATGTGCATGCGGGTCGACGCGCTTGTCGGTGACGCTGGTCGCCAGCGCCTCGATGCGCGCCATCGCCGCCACCCCGCGCGCCAACCGTGCTGCAGTACCGAAAGCGGCATCGAATTCAGGGGCATCGCCCAGACAGTCATGCAGCAAGGCGGCCGCAACTGCGTCCGCCCCCACCTTCAGTTCGGCGACGATCAGCGCAGCACCGACACTGTGGGGAAAAACGGCGTTGCTTAACTGCTCATGCGCATAAGACAGCGCCCGCCAGGGCAGGTCGTTCTCCGCCACCGGCATGACGCGAGCGAGCGCCTGCCGGGCCGAATCCAGATCGGTGGCATCAAAACAGCGAGGGCGAACGGTTTCATTCATCCGGATATGCGGCATGCCAGTAATGGCGATGAGACGCTCGATATTCTGAGGCCACCACCCCGGCTTCGCCAAATTTCAGCTTGATGAGACCGCTGGTATCGCTGCGCAGAATTCGGGAATCCCGGTCACGCAAGCGCGCCACCACCTGAGGATGCGGATGACCGTAGCGATTGCGATATCCCACGGTAAACACTCCGTATTCTGGATGCGCCAAGTCGACGAATTCATCCAGCGACGATGTGCGGCTGCCATGATGGCCGACCACCAGAACCGTCACCGATATATCCGCGCCGGACTCCATCAGTTCAAGTTCGCCGCGGCGCTCGGCATCCCCCGTGATCAACAGGCTTTGCTTGCCCCGGCTGACCTTCAATACGCAACTGTAATCATTGTCGCGACGGTTGGTCTCAGCATAGGCCGACGCCGGTGGATTGAGGATCTCGAAGGTGACGCCGTCCCATTGCCAGTGTTGGCCACGCATACAGTGGCGTGGCAACGGCGCTATTTCCAGCAGAGAACTCGTGGCCGGCAGGCCATGCAGCAGCCAGCCCGTCGGAATGTCGCGCAGGATTGAAAACAGGCCACCACTGTGGTCGTTGTCGTCATGCGAGACGATCACCCCGGACAACTCGCCCACCCCGCTTGCGCGCAGATACGGTGCGACGATGCGTTCGCCGGCATCGCTATCGGTAAAGGACGGGCCGGTATCGTAAAGCAGTGCGCGGTTCTCGGTACGGATCAGGATGGCGGTGCCCTGTCCGACGTCGATCACGTCGGCCTGAAAGGTATTCGGTGTGACACCGGGGCGCAGCGGAAACACCAGTGGCAACCACAACAGGCCGCCCAATGCCCGTAACGGAAACCCCCGCGGTAGAAACAGCCACATCGTTCCCACGACCGCCAGCAATATTGCATCCCCTTCCGGCGCGGGTCGTGCCACGACCGCCCACGGCAAAGTACTGGCCCACGCCAGCCCCTGCCCCAGCCAAGTCATCATCCACGCTGCTACATGCCACAGCGGCGGCGAAATCACGCCCAGCAGGGCCAGTGGCGTGACCAGCCAGCTGACGACAGGAATGGCAACCGCATTGGCGAGCGGTGAGATCAGGGAAACCTGCTGGAACAACAGCAGCAAGACAGGTGCCAGCGCCAGCGTCACCGCTCCTTGCACTGTCACCCAGCCACGCAGCTTTTCGGGTGGCGCCACCCGCCCGAATGTCACCCACAGGATGGCAGCCATGGCACCGAACGACAGCCAGAATCCGGCTGACAGCACGGCCCATGGATCGATCAGCAATACGATGAACAGGGCCCACGTCAGCGCCGAAAAGGGACGTGGCTGGCGCCGTCCCCAGAATGCCAGTGCCAGCACCACAAGCATGAACAGGGTGCGCTGTGCCGGTACCTGGAACCCGGCCAGCACGGCATAGGTGCACGCAGCCAGCACGGCTGCCAGCAGACCTGCCTGTTTTGCGGGCAAACGCTCTGCTGCGCGCGGCCAGCGTCGCCAGCCGAATGCCACGATCCACCCTGACAGCGCGGCAATCATGGTGACGTGCAACCCTGAAATGCTCAGGAGGTGGTTCACGCCGGTACGGGTGAAAGCGCGCCATTGATCATGCGGGATGTTGCGCTGGTCGCCGATCACCAGTGCGGCGATGACGCCGGCATAAGGTGCATCGCCGAGCGTCACAACAATCCGCTCACGAATAGCGGCGCGCACGGCGGCAATCCAGGCAACGGGGGTGGCCGCACGTGCGGCCAGCAGCAAAGGCAACGGCTGATCGCGCACATAACCTGATGCTGCGATGCCGCGCTCCAGCATCCATGCCTCGAGATCAAAACCATGGGGATTGTGGGTACCGAAGGGCCGCTTGAGCCGAACGGTGAACTGCCAGCGCTCGCCAGCATGCACGGTTGTGTTGGGAGCGCCTGGGTCGAAAACGACCTCACGCGGCCAGTAACGCGTGAGCTGGATACGCTGCAGCCTGGGTGCATTGGGCGTAACGACCCGCTCGATATCGAGCATGAAGCGCTCGCCGCGAGCATTGCTCTGCGGCAAATCGCTGACGACGCCAACAACGGTGAGGTCCACTCCCTGCCAGGCGTCTGGCAGGCGATCCGCCAGCCGCAGATCGGCACGCCATGCGGCCCAGGCAAAGCCCAGCGCGGCACACAGCAGCGCGACACCGAGCCGGCGCACGGCATCGTATGCAATATGTGAAAAGCGCGGCAGCAGCAACACTGCAGACAGCAACGGCAGCACCCCCGCCCAGCTTGCAGGCGGCAAAGTTTCCTGCAACTGCAACAGCCATATTCCGAGACAGAACGCGATGAGAACGATCTGCATCGCGTCGGGCGATCAGAGCGGTTGCAGCATCCCGTCCACCAGCCGCAGCTGCCGCTCCATGCGTGCGGCAAGTTCGATATCGTGGGTGACGACGATCAGGCTGGTGTCCTGCTTGCGGTTGAGGTCACGCATCAGGTCGAACACCGCATTGGCAGTGTGGCGGTCGAGATTGCCGGTCGGCTCGTCGGCCAGGATGCATGCCGGTCGGGTGACCAGCGCGCGCGCAATGGCGACACGCTGACGCTCGCCGCCGGAAAGTTCGCCAGGACGGTGAGTCAGACGATGCCCCAGCCCCACTTCACCCAGCACTTCGGCTGCACGCGCCATCGCCTGGCTGCGCTCGATGCGGCGGATGGTCAGTGGCATGGCCGCGTTTTCCAGTGCGGAAAACTCGGGCAGCAGATGGTGAAACTGATAGACAAAACCGAGTGCCGTATTGCGCAGTTCGCAGCGCGCCGCCTCCGAAATGGCGAAGGGATCGTGCCCCATCAGTTCGACCCGGCCGCGTGTCGGCGTGTCGAGCCCACCCAGCAGATGCAGCAGCGTGCTCTTTCCCGACCCCGAGGCGCCGACGATGGCAAGCGACTCACCTGCGTAAACGTCAAGATCGACACCGCCCAGAACCGGCACATCATTTTTGCCTTGCCGGAAGGTCTTGGCCAACCCGGCACAGCGCAGCACGGTCTCACTCATAACGCAACGCCTCTGCCGGGTTGATGCGCGACGCCCGCCAGCTCGGATACAGCGTGGCGGCCAGGCTGATGAACAGCGAAACCCCGGCGATGATGCCGACATCGTTCCAGACCAGTTTGGAAGGCAGCTGGTTGATGTAATACACATCGGCAGGGAACAAATCCATGCCGGCCATGCGTTCGATAATGGGCACCACGGTTTCGAGATTGAGCGCGAGAAGTATCCCGCTCGAGACCCCCAGCAGCGTCCCGAAGACACCGATGAACGCACCCTGCACGATGAAGATGGCCATGATGGATGCAGGCTTGGTCCCCAGCGTGCGCAGAATGGCGATATCGGACTGCTTGTCGGTCACCGCCATCACTAGGGTGGAGACGATATTGAATGCGGCGACAGCGACGATCAGCAGCAGGATCAGGAACATCATGCGCTTCTCGATCGCCACGGCGCGGAAAAAATTGGCGTGGCTTTGTGTCCAGTCGGTGAGGTAATACTGGCCGTCGAGGCTCTGCGACAGCTCTCGCGTGACGAACGGCGCGCGGAACAGCTCGTCGAGTTTCAGCCGCACGCCCGACACGTCATTGCCCAGCCGCAGCAGCTTCTGCGCGTCCTGGAGGTGGATCAGGGCGAGGCCGGAATCGTATTCGAACATGCCGGCCTCGAAAACTCCGGTGACCGTGAACTGCTTGACGCGCGGCATCACGCCGGCCGGTGTGATGTTGCCCTGCGGCGTGAGCAATACCAGCTTGTCGCCGGGGAACACGTTCAGCACGCGCGCCAGTTCCGCACCGAGGATAATGCCGAACTCGCCGGGTTTGAGGTCGGCCAGCTTTCCCGCCTTCATGTGCTGGGCAAAATCAGCCACCCGGCTTTCCAGATCCGGCAGCACACCACGGATAATCGCGCCGCGCACCATGTCGCCGTTGGCCAACATGCCCTGAGCGTTCACATAGGGCGCACCGGAGACCACTTCCTGGTTCTGCTTTGCCTGCGCCAGCACGCCGCGCCAGTCGGCCAGACGATCCGCCGGACCACTGATTTCAAGATGCGCTGCCACACCGAGAATGCGCGCCCGCAATTCCTCCTGAAAGCCGTTCATCACGGAGAGCACCACGATCAGCGCCATCACGCCCAGCGCAATCCCGGCCATGGAGACGATGGAAATAAACGAGATGAAATGGTTGCTGCGCTTGGCGTGGGTGTAGCGCAGGCCAATCTGAAGCTCAAAGGGAAGCAAAACAGGACTCGCTGGAAGAATTTCACGAGTATGCCACAGCTGCCCTACTCGCCCATCAGGTGCAGCACCACGCTGCGCGCCTGCGCAGCACACCGATGTTCGAATACATAAATCCCCTGCCAAGTACCCAGCAGGGGGCTTCCCTCTGCAATCGGAATTGCCAGATGGGTTTGCGTCAGTGCCGCACGCACATGCGCCGGCATGTCATCCGCGCCTTCCAGTGTATGTTCGTATATCGGGTCGCCTTCGGGCACCAGCCTCGCCAGGAAACGCTCCAGATCGGTCTGCACCTTCGGATCAAAATTTTCCTGGATCAGCAGGCTCGCCGAAGTATGGCGAATATAAAGGGTGAGCAGCCCTTCCCTGATCCCGCATGCTTTCACCCAGCTGCGAACCTCCGAAGTGAAGTCATACAGCCCCTTGCCTCGGGTGGTAACGGTGATTTCATGAAGGGTCTGGCGCATGCCTGCCATTCTAGCGAATCTGCTTGATACACTGGCTGCATGCTGTTCCTCATCCCACATCTGTTTCCACCCTCACGCCTGCTGGCAAGTGCAACTCAGGGGTTGCGCCTTCCAGCGCTGGAAACGCTGCTGGCGCGTGGAACGATCCGGTCTTGCCCCCAAGAGGGGATGGAGGCCGCCTTGTGCGAGGCCATGAGCATCCCGCGCCAGCAGGACTGGCCGCTCGCCCCGATCACCCTGGAGGCAGATGGCAGGCTTGCTGAGGAAACACACTGGTTGCGCGCCGACCCGGTGCATCTGGGACTGATGCGCGACCGCATCGTGCTGACGGACAACAGGATTCTAGATCTGACGCTACAGGAGGCGTCAGCCTTGGCCACCGCGATTGGCCAGCATTTTGGTGAAGCATTCAACCCGATTCCGCTGCACCCGCACCGCTGGTATGTGCCGTTTGCGAATCCGCCTCGGCTGACCACCAACCCTCCGTCTGTTGCAAGGGGTCGGAGCGTCGAACCCCTTATGCCGCAAGGCGATGATGCCATGCGCTTTCGCACCCTCCTGAACGAGTTGCAGATGCTGTTATATACGCATCCGGTCAATCAGGCGCGTGAGACTCGCGGCGATTTGCCTGTGAATTCAGTGTGGCTGTGGGGGGGCGGCACCAAGCCAGCCGAATCCACAGTCCGCATGCCGATTTTTGCCCGTGATAGCGAGGCGCGTGCGTTGGCTACGTTCTGCAGGGCTCCCGTGCAACCCCCACCCTCGCATCTTGAAAAGTCCATGCTTGAAGCAGATGGCGTGACCCTGCTGGATGAACTGGCGCAAGCCGGGGAATGCGGCGACGCTTACGGATGGCGCGATGCCCTTCGGGTTCTGGAAAAGAACTGGTTCGTGCCGCTGCTCGGATCCGTGCACACAGTCGGCCCAGCCGGCCTGTGCCTAATGGATCCGGTCAATGGCAAAGCGCTGCATCTTCAGCGCATCGACGCATGGAAAATCTGGAAACGCCCGCGAAGCCTGACTTCAATATTTGCCTGAGTATGCGACGTGTGTGCTCTGGTCGTTCTTGAGAATGCTCTGCATGATGGCCGGCTCCGGCCGGCAGGGGCAGGCCTGAGAACGCTCGATGAGGAGTTCGGTATGCCACTCCTGCAAATCCAGAACAGCCATATGATCCGCCCTGGCTTGGGCCGACCGGAGTTCTCTCAGGAAGCTGCGACATTCCCCCGGAGTCATCAGCATCACCTTGTATCCCGCCTTGCAGTCCTCGATATCGGTAGCAGCGTACACATTGCCACCTGCAAACAAGACTGAACTTCCGAATAAAGCGTATGCAATCATTTTCTGGCTGATCTTCATGCGTGTCTCCCCTGTAGTCGGGCCCTATCATGCCCACGCAACAGTAAGAGCAACTTGCATTCCCGAGAGGCCGGGCAGTAATAATCAATCAATTCAATGAACTAAGATTCATCGGCGGGCCAGGAGCGTCCACTTTTCCACATCTGCTGTCAAAATCCGGGCAGCTGCTTGCGATCTCTTGACTCCAGCCTAACAGTCCGGATCAAGCATCACGAGGTGCTGTGGGGCGGCGGCTTTGGGTTTGGGATCCATGCAGGGACAGATGGCAGCCCGCTCAACCAGTTGCAATGCATGCTGCTGCTGCAAGCTCGCCAGGGCGCCGACTTGGCCAGTTGACTGCAGGGCCATGAACTGCCGAGTGTACGAGCTACACTCCTGCTCTGTCATCAGCAGAACCGGATAGCTGCCACGGCACAATGCTTCGTCACCTCCGGTAGCCTGAGCTGCCGCACCAGGCAATGAACTCGCCAGAAGCATCAAGCCAACTGCAAAGGATTCTGCTTTCATGTTTTCATCTCCCGAGAAGAAGTCTAGTCATCGTGACGTGGGATTGTGAAGACTTCATGAAATTCCTAGCATGGATTATGCCAATCGCGAGATCCTCGGAAAGCCTTCTGCCGCAAGGGTATCACTCGGCCACACCGCAGGTCAGATGCACTTTAATCGTACATGGCGCCTGAGGCATGCACCAATATGCAACATGCTTAGACAGGGTTTGCCCACAGATCATGTTCGTCGGCGTCCTCGACGCGCACATTTAGACGTGTACCAGGCGCCAGATCAAACACGCCCTCTAGATAAACCACACCGTCGATTTCCGGTGCATCCGCGTGGCTGCGCGCGAGGGTGCCCACCTCATCTTCTTCATCGACAATGACCTCGATTTCACGGCCGATCTTGGCGTCGAGTTTGGCTGCCGAGATTTCAGCCTGTATCTCCATGAAGCGCTCCAGGCGCTCCTCCTTCAGTTCTTCCGCTACAGCATCGGGCAAGTCATTGGCAGAGGCTCCCTCGACAGGTGAGTATTTGAAGCAGCCGACTCGGTCGAGTTGGGCTTCATTTAGAAAGGCCAGCAGTTCCTCGAACTCGGCATCGGTCTCACCCGGGAACCCGACAATGAAAGTAGAGCGCAACGTAAGATCAGGAACGGCAGAACGCCAGGACTGGATCCGATCCAGCGTTTTTTCGACTGCGCCAGGTCGTTTCATCAACTTCAAAATACGCGGACTGGCGTGCTGAAATGGGATGTCTAGGTACGGCAGGATCGTGCCATCGGCCATCAGTGGGATCACGTCGTCTACGCTGGGATAGGGGTAGACATAATGCAGTCGTACCCATGCTCCCAGGCTCCCCAGCGCGCTGGCCAGTTCGGTCATGCGGGTTTTCAGGGGGCGACCATTCCAGAAACCGGGACGGTATTTCACATCGACGCCATAGGCGCTGGTGTCCTGCGACACCACCAGCAACTCCTGCACGCCGGCACTGACCAGTGCCTCCGCCTCGCGCATCACTTCGCCGATGGGCCGACTCACCAGGTCGCCACGCATCGACGGAATGATGCAAAAGGTACAGCGATGGTTGCAGCCCTCGGAAATCTTGAGGTAGGCATAATGACGTGGTGTAAGCTTGATGCCCCCAGGGGGTATCAGGTCTTCGAATGGATCATGCGGTTTCGGCAATGCCGTGTGCACCGCCTGCATCACTTCATCTAGTGCGTGTGGGCCTGATACCGCCAGTACCTTGGGGTGTGCCGCACGGATCACTTCGGCTTTGGCGCCAAGGCAACCTGTGACAATCACCTTGCCGTTCTCTGCCAGTGCCTCGCCAATCGCTTCGAGCGATTCCTGAACCGCAGCATCGATGAAACCACAGGTGTTGACGACGACCACATCAGCATCGTCATAACTCCCGACGATACCGTAACCTTCTGCGCGCAATTGAGTAAGGATGCGTTCGGAATCGACAGTGGCCTTGGGGCATCCAAGTGAAACAAACCCGACTGTGGGCGTGCGTGATGATTGTGCTTTGGTTACCATGGCGTTCACTGTGGAGCTTATTTGTGTACATCGTAGCGATTGGTTGGGCCTATGTGATCCTGATGATGGCAATCACTGCCAGTAGCTTCGGCAAGGCCCTCGCAATCCTGATTTTCCTGGGCGCACTGCCGCTCATCCTGTTTGTATATATCGCTGACAGGCCACGGCGGCGGCGTTCAGTGACTGTTCCCGATCAGGTATCCAACCAGCCCAACGCTGCTGATGCCAAGCCCGATCAACACTAGCTGTTGTAGGGTTGCGCCAATTTCTGCACGTTTATGCAGGCCTGGAATGAGATCCGACATCGCAACATACAACATGCTTGCCCCCGCCAGCCCGAGTAGAACCGGCGTCCATCCTTCCAGCATGGACAGGGCGTAATAGCCGACCAGCGCGCCAACAAGTGTGGCCACCCCTGTCAGGAAATTGAGCAGCAAGGCCTGGGTGCGGGAGTAACCCGAATGCAGCAGAATTAAAAAGTCCCCAATTTCCTGCGGAATCTCGTGCGCGATGATCGCCAGTGCCGTCACCACACCAAGCCTAAAATCGGCCAGGAATGCGCCTGCAATAATGATGCCGTCGACAAAGTTGTGGAAGGTGTCACCCACAGTGATCATCAGTCCAGAACGCCCGTGATCATAGTGTCTATCTCCATGACTACCGTGCGCCTCGCAAATTTCATCGTGGCAATGCCGCCAGAGAACCAGTTTTTCCAGCAGGAAAAAAACCAGAAT